>Ga0316191_10001924_pt1 | contig 14922 bp, 11 predicted proteins | sample Eddworburr2cm_MG_FD_204928 | JGI IMG/M metagenome (GOLD analysis project Ga0316191, IMG submission 204928) | Coastal sediment microbial communities from Maine, United States - Eddy worm burrow 2 cm | ecosystem: Environmental > Aquatic > Marine > Coastal > Sediment | place: USA: Maine...
GATGACAAAAGGCTCGGCCCCGGCCTGCCTGAGTTTGTCGACGACCTTGCGGGTCACCAGGGCCAAGTTGTCAATGCCCCGGCTTCCCACACCCACCGCCACACGGGCAGCGGGTGAAATGCCCAAAGAGGGTGCTAGACGGTCCCATTCGGCATCCATGGCCGCCGCGATGTCCAGTTGCGGCGGCACCTCAAAATTCTGCCGGACCATAAACATGGGAGGCAGCGTCAGCGTGTTGGAAATGTTTGTCGGCATGATTTCAGACCCTGTAATTTATTATGTAAATAGCTCTTGACAATATTTATGAATATTGATGCCCAATTGAGGGATTTAGGCATTGAGGGATAAAATCTATAATTTAAATTAGATAGAATTTTTCAATTCCTGAATTCCCAAATCCCTTAGTTCCTAAATTAGATCTATGTCCAATTTTCATGCAATCCCAGACAGTTAATGCATCACAGCCATTTTTCCAAGCCGATCCACTTATCTTCCCTATAAGCTGATGGGATAGGCCCCATACTCGAAGGTGGTATCACGCATCGCCATGAAGTTATCAAAATTTGCCCAGTCCGGCACAGAGTTGCCCGATCCTACGCAATAGCCACCACCCACTGCACAGTTTCGCAGCAGATTCTTCGTATATGCTTGCACCTCCTCAGGTGTACCGCTGCGCAGCAACTCGTTGGGCACGTTGCCCACCAGGCAGATGCGGTCGCCGAACTCCTGTTTGGTTTTTGCGATATCCATGCAGGAAGGATCGATGGGTTGAAGGACATCTATGCCCACATCGATCAGATCGTGCATCAACTTGGTAAGGTCGCCGTCGGAGTGCATCATGTAGATGCGGTCCTTGGCGTGACACCGCTGGGCCATTTCTCGATACCAGGGGAAGACGTGCTCGCGGTAGGCCTCGGGCGAGATCATGGGTCCACTGCCAAAGGCCAGGTCGTCAATGGCCCAGACCGCGCCCACATAGTCCTTGGACAAGATCCTCTCCAGGGCGCTGAACTGAATTTCGGCCACTTTGCGGAAGACGTCGCCCACCAGGTCGGGTTCCAGCACCAGTTTCAGCGAGAAATTCTGGAAGCCCATGAGCATCCAGGTGAGGGTGAATATCTTGCCTGTGATGACGATGGCCTTCATCTTCTCCGGCAGCAGATTTTCGAGAGCATCCAGTTTGCCGTATTCGATATCTGCGGCCGCCTCCCACGCGAAGCGCTCGAAGTCTTCCCGCTCATGAATGAAGCTGGAAAGTTCCAAATTCCAGGCGTTGGGGTTGGTCTCCTCGGGATTTTTTTCCAACACCATTTTGCGCAAAATGCGGGTAATCTTTGATTCTTCGGTGACCTTGCCCGGCGCCATCAGACTCACCGGTATTGGTATGAAGTCATAACCGGCCTTGGCCCAAAATTCCACCTGGGAGGCGATATCATCGGGTATTACCTCGCGGTCTAAAAATTTACTCATAATACCGTAGCCCACCAGGGCCTCACACAAGGGGACCCGGTCGGCTTCCTGGTGATTGACTGCTTTGCGAAATCTTTCAAAATCCGGTTGTAAATCCATGAATAGCTCCTTTCCTTCCAAAACACGGTTACCGTGTTTGCGTCTGGAGCAGGCCGTTTCCGAAATCATCGGCGACCTGCCTATCTCTGCTCAGAAATGAGGGTCCAATCCATCTGCAAATCCAAATCCATGGATTCCTGGAACCGTCTCACCGTCTCTTGGATATGATAAACCATGTTCCTTTCCGCTGCCTCGGCGTCTCTGGCCTTGATGGCCTCCAAAATTTGCCGGTGATAACGGAAGGCCTGCTCTATGTTCCCTGGAGCTCCGGCCACCGTGGTGATAAAACTGCGCAACAGGTTGTAGACTGTTTGGGAGATTTTGAGCATGACACGGTTGCCGCAGGCATGTCCCAACTCACCGTGAAATGCCACGTCGTGCTTCACAAACTCGACCTCATCACCCGCCTCGATAGCTTCATGCTGCCTGGCGATAATTTCGTCCAATCTGTCGATATCTTCCTGGCTTGCCCGGGCCACAGCTAACCTGACAATGGTTGTCTCAATGGAAACGCGGGCTTCCAGGAATTCACGCATAGATATGTGGTCCATGAGGAGATGGTCCTGCAGGCCGCTAAGATAATTGGCGGAACTTCTGGATTGTACCACCGTGCCGACGCCTTGTTTGGCCTGAACCAGTCCCAGAGCAGACAACTTGAAAATGGCCTCACGCAGGGTATTGCGGCTGACCTCGAACCGGCGGGACAATTCATCCTGGGAAGGCAGAACATCTCCCTCCTTTAAACGCCCGCTGGCGATCCACTGGTGCAAGATGTCAAAAACCTTGTCGGCGGTTGTGCTACGTTTTATCGTCTCTGCTTTGGGAGCCATTTTTCACCTCGCCATGTTATTAAAATGGAAGAAGGCGCCTTAGGAACGAGTTCAATATTCGCAAGCCAAGCAACACATTCAATCATAGAATGATTCGGTAATCGAATGTTTTAATCGTGTCAAGCTTTTTTTAAAGAGCGCAGCATTTCTGTGGCCTCTTTGAGTAAATACTGGTCAGACTGAAAAATTGAATAATTGACAAAATCCAGTCGTATTCATGGCGGAGCTCTTGTTAATTCTGGCAGCGATTTAACCCGGTGTAGTTTCGCACTGCAATCCGGAAAGTTATACTGTTAGGCGACCTCTGCGGTGACGTTTGAGCGCCGGCTGTCGGCCAGCAGATTTTTTAAAGGCGGTAGAAATCCGTTTTAGTTCTTTTTTACTTGACTCGCATGTACCCTTCCCCTATATATCCATTGTAGTAGTAGATATCTTTACATTAGTGAGAAAAATGTACGCGATTTGGTAAGGGGGGGCGAAGCGTCTGTAAAAACGATGGTACGGGTAATGCTTCGCCGGAAACGATTCAAACAGCTTTGGCAAACAGAAAGGAGGCCCTGATGGCTAAGAAAAAAGAGAAAAAGGCAGAGAAAGGCAAGGAGAAAAAGAATAAAAAGAAAGGCAAAAAAAACAAGAAAAAGAAATAAAAGGATCATCCGGCCCCTAATTAATACCACGGCCTTTGGCTCCATCACCATCGAAGGACGGGAAATCGAAAACGATGTCATCCTGAGGTTGGATGGCTCGGTTGCAAAACGCAAGAAGAAGCTGTCAAAAAAGGTTTACGGCACCTCGCATATGATTTCTCTCCACGAGGCTAGGTATGTTTACGAAATAGGGGCCGAGCTGCTGATTATTGGAAACGGCCACTACGGTCGCGTGGGACTGTCGGAGGAAGCCGGGAAGTATTTTAAAAAACACGGCTGCCAAGTAAAACTTAAAGCCACGCCTAAAGCAATTCATTTCTGGAACACCGCTCGTGGTAAAGTCATCGGCCTATTTCACGTGACCTGTTAGGGGTTGTTTCCGGCGGACCTAAACTTCAAGGGCAATTCGGCCCCTTCGGCTGGATTGCCTTTTTTTCGGTAGATTTAGCGGAGCGTATTTCCTGATTCTTACGATTACATCCAGCCGAAATTACTTAAGGGATTTTAATGTTAACATCTCTTTTGAGTGATCGCGACTTCTAGTCGGTAGTGTTTTAGTTCCAATAATGCCTATTGCTTACAGAGGAGAGGGCCCATAGAAATGTATAGCTTTGATGTTGTTATTTTTGATTTGGACGGAGTTGTTACGAAAACCGCCCTGGTGCACAGTGCTGCCTGGAAAAAAGTGATTGATGGTTACTTAAAAGAACGGGAAAAAAAATATCAGGAACCGTTTGAGGAATTTACCCGTACAAATGATTATCTGTCTTATGTTGACGGAAAACCGCGATATAAAGGCGTCGCATCGTTTTTAGAATCCCGTGGGATTGATATTCCGTTTGGCGATCCCAAAGACCCTCCCGGAAAAGAAACCGTTTGTGGGTTAGGTAATATGAAAAATCGGGCATTTAATCAAATTTTAAAAGAAAATGGGGCTGAAGTCTATGCATCCACTGTTGCATTCATTCACGCATTGAAAAATGCAGGGATACGAATAGGCGTCGCCTCATCGAGCAAAAATTGTGCCGCAGTGTTAGAAGCAACGGGATTGCTGGATCTCTTTGAAACCAGGGTAGACGGCATTGTATCGGCAGAATTGAACTTACATGGGAAACCTGAACCTGATATTTTTACGACGGCGTGTGATAATCTCGGTGGGACGAATGATAGAACTGTTATTGTTGAAGATGCGGTTTCCGGCGTGCAAGCCGGCGCTAAAGGGAATTTCGGTCTGGTTTTAGGTATTGCACGGGAAGGAAATGAGAGAGAGTTAAAGCTTAATGGAGCGGATATCGTCGTCACAGATATTCAGGAAATTGATATTGATAGAATCGAAAGATGGTTTCAAGAAAGGAAGGATTGAAGAAAGATAATGTAATTGATTGAAAAAGAGATTTGCAATGACACTTGCTGGTGATATTGGAGAAACCAAAACAGAATTAGTATCTATTTATTAATATCGCATCATATTTGCGAAGGATTTATCTAAAAAAACATTTTCGCCACCAAGGCACCAAGACACGAAGTTAAATTATAATAAACAGTTAATGTTTGTGTCTTGGTGGCTATTCTATCCGGTTTTTCCGGGTTGGGAATATATCCTCCTGAAGCAGGTAATATGGCTTTAAAAGTAATGGTAACCGGTAGTGTGTATTTGGGCGGAGGGATTCCACCTCGCATTTTGCCAGCTCTAAAAAAGGTCATTTTATTATTCTCTATTTACCGTATACCTGTTCTTTTGTAAAAAATCCTCCTGCGATAACCGTACTATCAATGTTCTCCTTTGTGACAAGTACGACTGGGGTGATAATCGTCGGCACATCCATAAATCCATTGTTGATCATTTTAAAGCCTTCAACAACATCTGTTACGGCTTTGTCCGGTTCCTTTGCCAGCAATATAGCGACTTCCGCCGCCTTGTATGCGAGTGGTTTGATCTTTTTCCAGATATCAACCGTTTGTTTTCCCTGAACAATATATTGGATATTGCGCAGGTCGGCATCAGACCCGGCGACGAACACTTTTTCTGTGTCGGCAAGTCCCTCTATCGCCAGCGCGGCAATGACCCCGCTGGCCAGTCCGCTGTTATTGCAAATAAAGGCGTCAATCTTATTGTTGAATTTTACCAGAAGCGTTTCCGTCGTCTCCCTTGCCAGATCGGGAGACCAGTCTAGATGTGAGCGCTGTGCGATCAATTTCAATCCAGAATTATTTTTAATAATCTCAAGCACGCCGCTACTCATCGCTGCGGCATTGGAATCCTGCGGTTGACCCATAATTAAAGCAACGTTGCCTTCAATTTTTCCTTTTTTCTGCTTGAACCATTCGAGCATCGCTTGGCCCTGTAAATTCCCAACAGCCCAGCTGTCCTGCATAACCATGAGATCTAAGGGGCCGTCTTGGAGCATCGAATCGTAGCCAACAACTTTAATGCCTTTTTCGTGAGCCAATCTCACCAGATTTCCTGCCGTCCCGGTATTGACCGGTTGCAGAACCAGAAGCTGGATGCCTTCTTCCAGCATCTTTTCAACTTGTTGCAATTGCGTAAGTTCATTGTTACTGCTGGAATCAAAGAGGACTTGCGCTCCAAGTGTCTCAGCTCGAGCGATGAACAGCGATTTATCGGTTTGATACCGTTCTTCCTGCATGGTTTTTAAAATAAAACCAATCTTCATGTTCTGCGCTTCAGCCTCCCTCGCTCCACCGAGTGGAAGGAAACTCATAAGAGACATTGCAAACATGGTCAAAAAAACTGTTATCGTAACCAAAGGAAATTTTTCTCGTTTCATAATCTATCCCCCCGTGATTTATTGACTAAAAAATCTAAAGTCTCACAAATAGCTAAAAAGGTATGGTGGTTTCCTTGCCGGATTCTAACTGATAGCTTTTATCAAAGACAACAATTTCTTCAGTCTTTTGGTTATCAGAAAGCAGAGCAAAAACTCCTTCATTGGGCCGAATCGTCACTTTGAGATCATCTCCACGCCATTTGAGTTTAAATTGCAGTTCTTTCCACTCTTCTGGCAACCAGGGTTTAAAGGTCATTTTATTGTTTTTGACTCGAAAACCACCAAATCCAAAGACCACAGACATCCATGTGCCTCCGGCGGATGCAGCATGCATTCCGCATTCGGTATTTCCCTGGTTATCATGGAGGTCAACAAGAGCCGACCTTAGAAAATATTGCACTGCTTTGGTTGTATCACCAATCTCAATGCCCATAATCGAATGGATACAAGGACTCAGAGAAGACTTGTGCATCGTTTTCTTTTCATAGTATTCGTAATTAATCTTTTTGACCTCATCACCGAACTCATCCGGCAGTACATACATCAACATCACAATATCCGGCTGTTTAACCAGGGTAGTCTCTTTGGCGTTGAACATATGGTATCCCGCCGGAAAAACCGGCATGTTATTCTTATCAAATTCAGAAATCGGCACTTCTTTGAGTTTAAAATACCCTTCGAATTGCTCAATTAATTTTTTTTCTTTATGAATTGGAATGTAAATTTGATTTGAAACTTTTTGCCATGCTGCTACTTCCTCGTCATTTAAAGAGAGTTTAGCTGTCAATTTGGAAAACACTTCACGATGTTCGTCTTTGAGACAGTGATAGATTTCGATTGCTTTATGGAGATTCCATTGGGCCATCCAATTGGTGTAAACACTGTTATTCACATGTTCGTGGAATTCATCCGGACCAATGACACTGTTCATCTCGTAACGATTTGCTGCCTCATTGTATTCCAGACGACTCTCCCAAAAACGGGCGGTATTAAACACAATTTCAGCACCATAATTCAAAAAGAAATCCAAATCTTCGGTAGCTGTGAAATATGTCAGAATTCCATAAGTAACATCTGCGGTGATCTGGATTTCCTCCTCGCCTGTCCAGATGCGAACCTTCATATCCGGGGTCCACTTGGGAGTTGTTTCGGCGCCGGTGTCAGCAGATTCCCACGGATATTGACTCCCCTTAAAACCATTGAGTTTTGCGTTTTCGATAGCTCCCGGCATCGTGTGATAACGATACATCACAAGAGCTTTGGCAGTTTCCGGTTGGGTGTAAATGAAGAAAGGCAACAAAAAAATTTCGCTATCCCAGAAAACATGCCCTTTATAGAATTCTCCGGATAGACTTTTTGCCCCGATATTGACTTTGTGATCATTTTCATTACCGCAGATTAGGAGATGATAAATATTAAATCGAACGGCATGATTCGCCCTAGGATCACCTTTTATGACACAATCACAATCAGCCCACTTACTTTCCCATACGGCAACATGTTCATTGACCAGGGTGTTAAAGCCTTTCTTGCTTTCGCTGCTGAGAACATTAAGGCAGGATTGTTTGATCTCTTCTTGAGTGACATCACGGGAAGTATAAATAGCAACAAGCTTTTCTATCTCATAAGTATTCCCTTGGCGGGCTTCAAAACTGTGTAACTGGGCGACTTTTTCATATTCAAGACGGTATTCCTTCCTGGCATCCAATGCTGCAATATCCAGAGAAGCGGCATATCCAATGTGATGACCGGTATCCATCGTTTTCATTTCCAGGTACACAGCAGTCTCTTCCGCTGTGCCGCTAATGAAATCCAGATGCTTGCTTTTGGCCCACTTTTCCCATTTGACCTCAGGATGAAACTCTTGTTTTTCCGGGACATAAACCGGTATCCTGTCCAGATTGTACCTTTCCCCATCAATTATGCTTTCTACTGTAATGCTTCCGCTGTAATTTTCAGGAGTTATCAAGGCTTTGATCCCGCATAAATGCTGGTTGTTAAAACTGGCAAATCGAATACTCTCGTATCGAGTCTGCCTTCCCTGGGAATCCTTAAATCGGGTGAACCGATATAGCAATCCATTTTTGAAATCCAATATGCGGCGATATTCCAAGACCTTGCAGCTTTGCTGATTCAACCGTTGCCCGTTGATCCAAATCCTCAAAGGAAGCCAGTTTGGAGCGTTGACCAACTCAATAACCGTTGAGTCATGGTGATCAAAGACCCCCGCGAGATACGTCGCTGATAATTCGCCTTTAATTCCTTCTTCTAGCGCTCCTCGTGTTCCCTGATAGCCATTTCCTATTGTGAATATGGTTTCGTAAAAATTTGTTTTTTCCAAATTGAAGCCATTCTCTTCAACGCACCACTCTTGTGAGCTTAGTGATTCGTGTAATCCCATCTTCCTTTCCTCTTCGGGAGATTGATAATAAATTAAAACATTGCAGATCAGTCTGCATAGGTTTCGGAAATTTGTTCTTCGGTTTCTTTAAGGTTTTTATAAATTTTAAGTTCTGTTCCGGTACACCTCTGGGCACCCGTCGCATTGGCATAATAGCAGGCTTGCACATAATCTTTGGTTTTCAAATACCCAAAGGCTAATCCACCGGCAAAGGAATCTCCGCAACCGGTTGTATCGACAACCTTATCTACCTGAATCCGTTTAATCCATTTTTCTTTCATTTTTCCGTTCTTGGTAAAGTAAGCCACGCATCCCATTTCATCCAATGTAATATACAGCGCTTTAACGCCTTGATTAAGACAATGCTTGGCAAACTCAGGGAGCACATCCATGCTCAATTTTCTGTCTTCTTCTATTATTTCCTCCGCTGAATATTCTTTGTTGAACCAACTGCATCCAGCTTCTTCCAAATTCATTTTTAGAATATCAATGTAAGGAAGCCACGAATCCCGATCCACCCAGAACTTGAGAAAACGATTCCCCGTATGAGTACACCCATTCGTGGGGCCGTGAGCGTCAAAAATGACAACTCCCCGGCTATTCGATTTGATATATTTTAAAACCTCCAGGGAAGTCTCAAAATCAGTAACCGGTACAAACACAAAGGCGTCACAGTCGAGAATATCTTTTACATCATCAGGGACAATCGGATTCATAAACCCGGTTTGTTTTTCAAGCCTCTTATTTTGATCAGCATATTTTAAATCAATCACGTCTCCTTGATCCGCATCTGAAGTAAGATAGGTGCTATCCACATATTTCATATCGGTTAAAATGTTCTTTATTTTTTTTTCATCAATTTCACGCACATGGGAAACAGGATAGATAACAGAACCTTCTCCACAAAGAGTGGATAAAGCAACCACCGGATAAAGAACACATCCGTATTTTTCGACCACTTCATTTTGATACGTTGTGATATGATCGCGGGGAATTGGTCCTAAAACAGCAATTTTATATTTATTTTCCATGGCTTTCCTTTAAAAAGGGTTAAGGGTTAACTCTATCTGATTGACTTTTGATGCGATAGAGTGATCTATCACTGTTAACAGCTATCCGCCTATTAGCGAATAGAAGCGGTTAAAAAATCACGTGGCTAAGCAAGAACAAAGGTTTCCCCTTTTCCCTTGATTTTGGGCATATAGGAAACACCTCAAGAAGTTAGGCTTTCTTCTTCTTGCTCAGGACATCAAACCACACAGCGGCAATGATGATAAATCCTTTAATCATCAATTGATAGAACGTCGGTACGCCTAGCAGACTCATTCCGTTATTGAGAATACCGATAATAAAGGCTCCGATCACGGTTCCGGAGATGGTTCCAATCCCCCCGGCAAAACTGGTCCCGCCGATGATAACCGCCGAGATCGCATCGAGTTCGAACATGGTTCCCAGATTTGGGGAGGCACCGTTTAAACGTGAGGCTAACAGGATTCCGGCGAGCGCCGATAACGCCGTAATGACGGCATAGATACTGAGTTTCATGCGATAAACATTGATGCCTGAAAGTCGCGCCGCTTCTTCGTTGCCTCCCATCGCGTACACTCTTCTGCCAAATTTTGTGTTTTCTAAGACAAATATTCCGATGAAAGCAATAACAACAAAAATTGCAACCGGGTAAGGGATGCCGCGATAGGCGGTAAACACATATAAGGAAAGCCCCAGCCCCAGCACAGCGATAACAGATGACGAGATAATCTCCTGTTTATTGACTTCAATCTCATATTTCTTTTTCTGCTGGATACCTCTAAACAGTGCAAAGAAAAACAATGCCAACGCTGCAATAATGATCACGCTGGATATCCCCGGGGGAATGAAGTTCCCACCAATCTTTGAAAACGTTGGATTTGTGACCGGTACCGAACCGCCCCCTGACAGTGTGAGCGCCAGCCCCCTGGCAATCGTCATCATACCCAGGGTGATAATAAACGGCGGGATGTTATAATGTGCAACCCAGAAACCGTTCCATAGACCGATAACGACACCGGTAAGCAGTATGGTCAGGAGCACGGCCAGCCAGATATTGACTCCGGCCTGCATTAAAAGTGTGACGGTAATTGCTGATAACCCAACAATCGAGCCCACCGATAAATCGATCCCATTGATGAGGATCACCAGCGTCATCCCGACGGCGATAATCCCAACGATCGTCGTCTGTCTGGCCAAGTTCGTCAGATTCCTGGCTGTAAAAAATGCTTCATCTGCGAAACTAAAAAAGATCACTAGTATCAATAACGCAACTAACGTTCCGTTTTCTTTTAAAAATTTTAAAGCCATTTGGATGTTTTCATTTTGTAAAACACCCGGCGCGGTAGCACTCTTCACCTCGTTGCTCATAGTTTTAAACCCCCTTTCTTTTGCTGCCGGTTGCATATTCCATGATTAGTTCTTTGGTGGCCTCTTCTCGTGTCAATTCTGCGGCGATTTCCCCCTCACACATTACCAGAATGCGGTCGCTCATCCCCATCACCTCTGGTAATTCGGAAGAAATCATAATCACGGTCACACCATCTTCGACTAATTTGTTCAACAAGTTGTAAATTTCAACCTTTGCGCCGACATCGATCCCGCGGGTCGGTTCATCAAGGATCAGAACTTTAGGCATCGTATTGAGCCACTTTGCGACAATGACCTTCTGCTGGTTACCGCCGCTGAGGGTATCTATGGCGACACTGAGACCCGGCGTTTTTATGTTTAGTTGCTCAACATATCCGTCTGCAATCTGTCTTTCCTGGGCTTTATTAATAACGCCCCATCGATTTGCCACAGTTTCTAAAGAGCTGATCGTCATGTTCTGGAGAATACTTTGGCCTAACACCAGTCCCATGGCTTTGCGATCCTCGGTGACCAGGCCAATCCCATGATGAATCGCTTCTTGGGGAGATTTAGAATCGAGCTTTTTTCCCTCCAGATACACTTCTCCTCGCGCATCCTTTGGAAAGGCTCCGAAAATTCCGGTGACTAATTCGGTTCGGCCTGACCCCATCAACCCGGCGATACCTAAAATTTCGCCTTTAGCGGCGTAGAAGGAGGCATCTTTGACTTGCTTCTCACCGGCCAACACCGGATGATCGACTTCAAAATGCTTGACTTCTAAGACTTTTTCTCCCTGCTGAAATTCCTTCTTGGGGAACATATCCTTAATATCCCGTCCGACCATGCGGCTGATAATCTGATCCAGCGTGATCTCAGACATCGGGGTTACCTCGCCGATTGTTTTGCCATCGCGCAACACGATCATGCGATCGGCAATTTGCTGAAGTTCTTCCATTTTGTGCGAGATATACGACATGCACACCCCTTGTTGCTTTAATTTCCGAATGATTTCAAATAACGCTTCGACCTCCTTATCGGTTAACGCCGACGTCGGTTCATCGAACACCAATATTTCGGCATTTTTGGATAGCGCTTTGGCAATTTCGACCATTTGCTGCTTGCCGACCGTCAGCTCTATAACTTTATCAGTCGGCTTAAAATCAGTGATATTGAGCTCATCTAATAATTTTTGGGTCTCGGAATACAATTTGCTCCAATTTACAACGCCAAATGCATTGGTGAATTGGCGATCCAAAAAGATGTTTTCCGCCACCGTTAATTCAGGAATGAGATTTAATTCCTGATAGATGATTGCAACCCGTGATGCTTCGGCATCTTTGGTGTTGCGAAATTGTTTTAATTCTCCTCTGATATGAATGTCCCCTTCGTAGGTGGGATAGGGCCAGACCCCGCTTAAGACTTTCATCAAGGTTGATTTTCCGGCCCCGTTTTCACCAACCAGGGCAAGCAATTCGCCGGAACGGGCTTCAAAATTGACCTCATCCAGCGCGCGCACCCCGGGGAAATCTTTAATGATGTTTTTCATTTCCAATATGACTTCACCCATGCGAACCACCTTCCTTTTAATACCTTCGTATAATAAAAAAGCCCGCCTTTTCTTTCGAAAGGCGGGCTTTCCATGATTATCCTTTATGCCGAAAAGGTGACATTAAACGATTTGTTTGACAATGCCTAATAGACATCGCAACTCATTTTATTTTCCGTAAACCTCCTCTTTCGTATAGAAACCTTCTGCGATAATTGTGCTATCAAGATTTTCTTTTGTGATCGATACAACCGGTGTGACAATGGTTGGTACATCCACAAGCCCGTTATTGATCATTTTATCAGCTTTTACTTCTTCACCCTTGGCAAGCTTTACCGCTATTTCTGCCGCTTTTTCTGCTAACGGAGCAATTTTTTTCCAAATTTCAACCGTTTGTTTGCCCTGAGCAACATATTGTATATTTACAATGTCAGCATCAGAGCCGGCGACGAAGACTTTTTCCGTATCAGCCATTCCTTGAGCGTCTAAGGCTGCGATAACCCCTCTTGCCATTCCACTGTTGTTGCAAATAAAGACATCGATTTTATTTTTATGTTTTGTCAGAACATTCTCCGCTGTTGCCATGGCTTTGTCAGAAGACCAGCCTTCATGTGATTGTTTGGCAACCAATTCCAATCCGGCATTGCTCTCTATGATCTCGAGTGCGCCGCTACTCATAGCGGCGGCATTGGAATCTCCCGGCTGCCCCATGATCAAGGCGACTTTGCCTTCAACTTTCCCTTTTTTGGCTTTGAGCCATTCGACCATCGCTTCGCCTTGTAATTTGCCAACCGCCCAGCTATCCTGCATGACCATGAAATCTAATGGGCCATTGACGAGCATCGAATCATAGCCGACAACCTTGACGCCTTCTTCATTGGCCATTTTCACCATGTTTCCGGCAGTTCCTGTGTTCACAGGCTGCAACACGATGACCTTACATCCCTTTGCCAGCATATTTTCGAATTTCGACAATTGCATTTGTTCTTCATTATTCGCAGAAGCAAAATATACCTTAGCTCCTAAAGATTCGGCTTTTTCAGTAAAAATAGCCTTGTCTTTTTGATACCGCTCCTCCTGCATGCTCTTTAAAATAAAACCGACTTTAACCTTGGCCTCTGCTTCCCTCACGCCCCCAAATAGAAACGACGTTAAAACAAAGATTGCGACCATTACCGTTACAATACTGATAGACAACTTTTTTCGTTTCATAACATCCTCCTGTTAGTTTGTTGTTAAAGAGTGAAATCGCTCCATCAATTCTTTGCAGAATGTTTTCAAGCCGCTTTAGATAGGATCTCATGCAGGGAGAAAATCCTCTCAAGTGGCAGCAAAGAAGCCCCTAATATCGATGCGTCTTCTTTTAGGGACGAACACATAATCTGGACATCTGTTCGGTCGTAAAAGCTATTTTCCACAAACACCTTCTCTTGTAACGGTTCGAGGAAAAACTCTTCAAACCTACTAAGCATTCCGCCAATAATCACATAGTGTGGATCCTGGATAAGAATGATATTTTGGATCCCGGTTGCCAGGTGATCCAAATATTCATCAAATACTTCTACAGCCGCCCGCTCATATTTCTTCAGCAATTCAAAAAAGTCTTTTATCGAAGATATAGCTTCGCCTGTTTGTTCCCGATACATCGTCAACAGGACATTGAGCGAGGCATATAATTCCCAACAGTCACGCCGGCCACAGAAACATCTCCGGCCATGAGATGATATCTTCATATGGCTGAATTCGCCGGCCCGCTTATTTTTCCCCTGGTACAGGTGTCCTCCGACGACGATCGCCCCTCCGATTCCATACGACAGAATGGAAAGATATACCAGGTTCCGCATAACTTTGGCAATCCCAAGGGTGAGTTCGGCCATCGCCGCTGCGTTGGCATCATTTTCAATATATAGAGGAAGCTGAAACAATGACTCGTATTTGGTGAAATCTAGATTTCTAAGTTTAACGATGGGTCGCTTCATCAGATTCGGCGCAATTTTTAACAATCCGGTTTCTTCATCCGTCGTTCCTGGAAGCGAAAACCCAATGCCCAATACTTTCTGCCCAGGAATTTTACTATCCAGCAACACAGTCTGCGCCTGACGATAAACTTCCTGCATTAACGCATCGATATCATTAAAATCCGGATCGTGGAGGATGCTCTCAGCAATAATTTTTGAATCAAGATTGGCCAAAATAATCCGCACCTGTCTTTCAACTGAGAATTCTATCCCAAAAGAATAAAACGCATCAGGAATAAACTTGATCAGCATCGGTCTTCTTCCGCCGCTAGACGAAGAGACACCCGCTTTTTCAACGAGCCCTTCTACTTCGAGTTGATTGATGTTCTTACTGATGGTGGGAATGCTTATATCGAGTTCCCGCGAAATTTCAGGGATTGTCAGTTCTCGCTTGCTGGTAAGCAGCTGCAAAACTCTTTTTCTGTTTTCAGTCCAAATAGTCTTTTGATTAATAATTTTAGATTTCACGGCAATGCTTCTCTGAATTTTATTGACATGCTTTTCAGCTTCTGCAGTCTTCCAAATAAGGATTTTGGGCTGCGTTATCAGTCGCCCCCTTTCAACAACGTACTAATTGTACGCCTTACTCAGGGGGTCTCCTTCTATCCTTGCCAAAAACATTATCTGAAAGCCTGTACATTCATTATCCAAAACACAGCGCTTTGCCTTTCCGGACGAGTAAGATACCATCAACCCAACTTTTTAAATAGTTTTTTAAACTATTTTAAAATCTTCTGAAAGTCAAG
>Ga0316191_10001927_pt1 | contig 14915 bp, 15 predicted proteins | sample Eddworburr2cm_MG_FD_204928 | JGI IMG/M metagenome (GOLD analysis project Ga0316191, IMG submission 204928) | Coastal sediment microbial communities from Maine, United States - Eddy worm burrow 2 cm | ecosystem: Environmental > Aquatic > Marine > Coastal > Sediment | place: USA: Maine...
GGGCACTGCCCGGGCCCTGCCAGGCGAAGGGCACCACAGCTATGGCGGTGGGATTATCCATTCCCTGGGTAATTTCAATCGTCAGTTCCGCCCGGGCGCCCAGGGAAATCATCAGTAGCGCGAGCTTTAGCGCCAGTACTGTTAGCCATTTCATCAGTAACGTAAATCCTCTGGTCTGAATAACAGGCGGAAACGCCTGAAGGTTTTTTCAAATTCCCCGGGGGGCAGCTTCTGTAGCTCCGGAAAGCTCCCGGCCTTCTCTACCGCATTGATTGCCGAGCGATCAAAAGCGGTATTGCCACTGCTTTTGAGCACACTGACACTCACCACCTCTCCGGTGGGAATCAACTGGATCGCCAGCAGCGCTTCCATGCCATTGCGCGCACTGGGCGGCCGGCTCCACCTACTGATCACCGTCTGTTGAATCAACGAGGCATAGCTGGCCGCCATTTCCGCCGCGGTGGCGGTGGCTTCCGCCGCTTGCTCTTCCTCCGCCACCGCCCGGGCAAGATCTGCACGGGCGATAGCCGCCAGCTCCTGCTCGGTGATCCGCGGTTCGGGTTTAGCCTGCTCCTTTACCACCGGTTTCGGCTTGGGCGCTGCCTTTGGCTTCACTACCGGCTTGGGCTTTGGCTTGGGCTTCGCTTTAACAACAGGTTTGGTTTTCGCCTTGGGTGCCGCCTTGGGCTTGGGCTTTGGTTTGGGGCGAAACTCACTGACGTCCACCAACCTGGCATTGATCACTTTGGGAGCGGGCTTGGTGCGCACTATCTCGCGCTCGCTCTCAGACCAGTTGACCGTCATCAGGTAGATAATCAAAACATGCAACAATACCGACACCAGGGCCGGACGCAGAATAATACGCGGCGCTGTGGGTTTGGCATAGATACTGGCGCTCACTATGGGTTCTCTGTCACCAGGCCGACACTGGGGGCGCCGGCCTCCTGTAGCGCCACCATTACCGTGACCACCTCACCGTAGGGCACGGCCCGATCACCCCAGACCAGTACCGGCTTTTTCGGGCTGCGACGGATCACCGCCGCCACGCGATCCCTGATGGTGGGCAGTGACAACACCTGCTTTTCCTGGCCCAGGTTGAGATACAACTGCCCACTGGCGTCGATCGAGACGATCAGCGGCTCGCTGTCCTGATTCTCCACCGGGTCGGCATTGGCCTCGGGCAAGTCTACCTTTACCCCCTGCATTAACATGGGCGCTGTCACCATGAAAATGATCAGCAACACCAGCATCACGTCGATATAGGGCACGACATTGATATCTGCCATGGGACGGTGCTTCCTGCGATCTCTGGCCACCGCGGTTTACCCGGCCCGCTTTTCGCGCGCACGCAGCGCATAGGCCTGGCGATAGAGGATGCTGGAGAACTCATCCATAAACGTGTCGTAGCGGTTGCTCAGCACGTCGACCTTGGAGGCGAAGCGGTTGAAGGCCAACACCGCGGGAATAGCGGCAAACAGCCCCATGGCCGTGGCTATCAATGCTTCGGAAATACCCGGCGCTACCGTGGCGAGAGTCGCCTGGGTGGAATTAGCCAGCCCTCGAAAGGAGTGCATGATGCCCCACACGGTTCCAAACAGGCCGATGTAAGGACTGGTAGAGCCCACCGAAGCAAGAAATGACAGATGCCGCTCCAGGCGCTCCTCCTCGCGCATCGCCGCGACACGCATAGCCCGCCGCGACCCTTCGATAACCGCTTCGGAGTCCATCTCATTCTCCTGCGCCAGGCGGGAGAATTCCTTGAAACCGGCGCGAAATATACTTTCCATACCGAGGACGGGATGGCCGTCGGAAGCCTTTTCATTGCCTTCACGGTACAGTTGCGCCAGGTCGATACCGGACCAGAAGCGCTCCTCAAATACATACATCTCGTCCCGCGCATTGCGAAAATAAATGAAACGCTGGACGATCATATACCAGGACAACACGGAGGCCATCAGCAGGATGAACATTACCAGCTGTACGGTAAAACTGGCATGTAACACCAGGTCGATAAGGCTCAGTTGTTCTTCCAACGGGTGTTCCCCTCAATCAGCTATTGTTGTTGCTGCATCCCTTGCAGTTTAGCCACCACTTCCGGAGGCAGGCGCCGTGGCTTCAAGCCATTGCGATCCACGCAGGCGACAGTTATCTCCCCTTGCGCCAGGATTTCTTCGCCGCGCATGACTCTCTGGAAAAAGACCATGGAGGCGCCCCGCAAGCGGCGAATGCCGGCGGTGGCCTCGAGTTCATCATCCAGGCGTGCCGGCAGCAGATATTCTACCGCCACATCGCGCACCACGAACATCAGGTCGCGGTTAAAAATATAGTCTTTGCCAAACCCAAGTGAGCGCATGAACTCAGTGCGCGCGCGCTCCATGAATTTGAGGTAATTGACGTAGTAGACAATACCCCCGGCATCCGTATCTTCAATGTAGACTCGCAGCCCCAGAGAAAATTCCCCATCCGTCACCGGGGTTCACCATCCTCTTCCAGGTCCAGGGGTAAATTGCCACCCCCCGCGGCGTTAGGCTGCCGTAACCCGAAGTGCAGATAGGCATTGCGCGTAGCCATACGCCCCCGGGGGGTGCGCATTATATAACCCTGTTGGATCAGGTAGGGTTCCAGCACATCCTCTATGGTGCCGCGCTCCTCGGAAATCGATGCCGCCAGGCTATCCACTCCCACCGGGCCACCGTCAAACTTCTCTATCATCGCCAGCAGTAGCCGCCGATCCAGGTGGTCAAACCCTTTCTGGTCAACGCTGAGCATATCCAGTGCGCGATCAGCGATATCGATACAGATATGGCCGTCACCCTTGACCTCGGCGAAGTCCCTGACCCGGCGCAGCAGTCGATTGGCGATACGCGGGGTGCCGCGCGCGCGGCGTGCAATCTCCTGGGCCCCCTTCTTATCAATCCCTATCTCCAGGATAGTGGCCGATCGCTCCACGATATGAGTGAGGTCGGCCACCTCGTAAAATTCCAGCCTTTGCACGATGCCGAAGCGATCACGCAGGGGCGATGTCAGCAAGCCCGCCCTGGTGGTCGCGCCCACCAGCGTGAACGGCGGCAGGTCCAGCTTGATGGAACGGGCGGCCGGGCCTTCGCCGATCATGATATCCAGTTGGTAGTCTTCCATGGCCGGGTACAATATTTCTTCCACCAGTGGGCTCAGCCGATGGATTTCATCTATAAAGAGCACATCGCCAGGCTCCAGGTTGGTCATCAGCGCGGCAATGTCACCCGCCTTTTCCAGTACCGGACCTGATGTGGTCTTTAGCGATACACCCATCTCATTGGCAATAATACTGGCCAGGGTGGTCTTACCCAGGCCGGGCGGCCCGAAAATCAGGGTGTGATCCAGGGGCTCACCACGCCCCTGGGCAGCCTGCAGGAATATCGACATCTGCTCGCGCACTACCCGCTGGCCCACATATTCATCCAGGGACCGGGGTCGGATAGCCCGGTCAATGGCATCCTCTCGCGGGCTCTCGGCTTCGGGGGCTATCAGGCGATCGGTTTCTATCATTTAGCCGGTCTCAGCCACTGGCCATGGATTTCAGGGCGCGGCGGATTAACTCCTCACTACCCTCGATACTGTCGTCATTTACTGCAGCCACCACCCGGCTGGCCTCCTGCGGCTTGTAACCCAGCGCTATCAGCGCGCCCTCCGCATCCGCCACGAAATCTGTCATCGGTGCCCGGCCAATGCCGCCGGGCTGCAAGCCATCATCGACATCTGTCGCGCCCAGCCAACCCTTGAGTTTGTCGCGCATCTCAACCAGCAACCGCTCCGCGGTTTTCTTGCCCACCCCGGGCAGCGCGACCAGGGAGGAGATATCGTCGCGCTGCACGCAGCGCGCGAAGCTGCGGGAGTCCATTCCCGAGAGAATCGTCAGGGCCAGCTTGGGCCCCACACCACTGACCTTGATCAGCTGACGAAACAGGCTGCGGTCCCGCTCGTCGATAAAGCCATACAGCAGCTGGGCATCCTCGCGCACCACGAAGTGGGTGACCAGGGAGACTTCATCCCCAAGCTGTGGCAACTGGAACAGGGTGGTCATGGGTACCTGAATTTCGTAGCCAACACCTCCCACCTCCACCAGGATATCCGGAGGTTGCTTGTGTATCAGCTGTCCTCTAATTCTACCTATCATTCACTGTGGCCTTATCAACGCAGCCGCCGCCGGCGCACGGATTTGGCGCCAGCCATATTTATCATGCTCTGCTGTGTATGGGCGTGACACAGGGCCGCGGCAAGCGCATCCGCCGCATCTTCCTGGGGTTCGGCGGCAAGCTTCAGCAAGACTTTAACCATATGCTGCACCTGCGACTTGTCAGCCGCCCCCGTTCCCACCACAGACTGCTTGATCTGCCGCGCGGAATATTCGGCGACAGGCATATCCCGGGTAACACACGCGACAATCGCCGCGCCCCTGGCCTGACCCAGCTTCAAGGCAGACCCTGCGCTGCGTGCCATAAACACCTGCTCGATGGCCAGTTCCTGGGGACAGTGCAATTCCACCAGCTCGGATACGCTGTCGTAGATCACCCTCAGGCGCCCTGCCAGCTCGCCGTCGGGCAGGCGTATGACACCGCTGGTGACATATTCGCTGCGACCGGACACATAATTAATGATGCCGAAGCCTGTTTTGCGTGAACCGGGGTCTATCCCCAGGATAAGCGACATGAAGATATCCGCTGTGTGCCCCAAGGGCTCATTATGTACAAATTTACAGCGTGGGTCAGCAGGAACCATCAATCGTTGGCATTATATTAGCGCCTGATGCGCTCAATGGTCCTTTTGGCGCTTGAGATCCACCCGGACTCGACCCACCCCATGATTCAAGCGGCGCCATCGGCGTCTACAGGCAACGTGGTCGCAGAGAGCGGGGTTCACTGGCCTTCGTCAGGGCACAGGCCAGCTATCGAAGTCTGCCTTGTTTATACTGCCCGATACTGCCCATTTTCAGTCGCCCGGCTTGGCCGTCTCGTCGCGGCGCTCTCGCAGGCGTATGTTCAGTTCGCGCAGCTGCTGGGCACCGACGTCACCGGGGGCATCAGTCATTACACAGTGTGCACTCTGGGTTTTGGGGAAGGCGATTACGTCACGGATAGATTGCGCGCCGGTCATCAGCATTACCAGGCGATCCAGGCCGAAGGCCAGGCCGCCATGAGGGGGCGCGCCATACTGCAGGGCCTCAAGCAGGAAGCCGAATTTTTCCTGCGCCTCCTCCTCATCTATCTGCAGGATACGAAACACAGTTTCCTGCATATCGCGCTGGTGAATACGAATGCTGCCACCGCCAAGCTCGCAGCCATTCAACACCATGTCATAGGCCCGGGACAGTGCGGTGCCAGGATCTGCCGCGAGATCTTCCGCGCTGCAAGAAGGCGCAGTAAAGGGGTGGTGCAGGGGGGTCCACTTGCCGCCGCCGTCGTCCTCGAACATCGGGAAATCCACGACCCACAGCGGTGCCCAACCCGCTGCGACCATATCCAGTTGCTCGGCAACCTTGATGCGCAGCGCACCCAGCGCCTCATTCACGACACGTGCCTGGTCCGCTCCGAAGAAAATAATATCGCCATTGGCCGCGCCAAGGCGCTGCATCATCTGCGCCACGACCTCATCCGGCATGAACTTCAGGATCGGCGACTGCAGCCCCTCTATGCCGGCCTCGATATCATTGACCTTGATCCACGCCAGGCCCTTGGCACCGTAAATCGACACGTACTTAGTGTATTCGTCGATTTCCTTGCGACTGATAGTGGCACCGCCTGGCACCCGTAAGGCCGCCACCCTGCCGGACGGATCGTCGGCCGGGCCGCGAAATACCTTGAACTCCACCTGCTGCATCAGATCATCCACGCTCACCAGTTCCAATGGGATACGCAGATCGGGCTTGTCTGAGCCGAAGCGATCCATGGCCTGCGCGTAGGGCATGCGCGGAAATTCCGGCAGCTCCACATCCAGCACCGCTTGAAACAGCTCGCGAATCATGCGCTCGTTGATCGCCATGATCTCTTCCTCGTTGAGGAATGAGGCCTCGATATCAATCTGGGTGAATTCCGGCTGGCGATCTGCACGCAGATCCTCATCCCGAAAACACTTGGCGATCTGGTAATAGCGATCAAAGCCGGACACCATCAGCAATTGCTTGAACAACTGGGGCGACTGGGGCAACGCAAAAAATTGACCGGGGTGGGTACGACTGGGCACCAGGTAATCCCGGGCGCCTTCAGGCGTGGCACGGGTCAGTATAGGGGTCTCAATATCCAGGAAGCCCTCACTGTCGAGAAAACTGCGCGCGGCGCTGGTAATTCTGGAGCGCAGGATCATCCGCTCCTGCATCTCGTGGCGGCGCAGGTCCATATAGCGGTATTGCAGGCGCACCTCTTCACCGACAGCGGTGTACTCATCCAACTGGAATGGCGGGGTGGCGGCGGCATTGAGAATTTCGAGTTCTTTACCCAGCACCTCGATCTCACCGGTCGCCATGGCCGGGTTAACGGTGCCCTCCCCGCGAGCTCGAACCCGTCCGGTGATACGCAATACATACTCGGGACGCGCCCTGTCAGCACGCTGGAAGTGTTCCTCGGTATCGGGGTCGAAAACCACCTGGACGATACCGCCCCTATCGCGCATATCGAGAAAGATGACCCCGCCGTGGTCCCGGCGACGGTCCACCCAGCCGCACAGGGTTACTGTTTCGTCGATGTTCGCTGTTCCCAGGGCGCCACAATAATGACTGCGCATAGTATGTATTCCGTATGGATTGCTGGCTGGCCCCCGTGGGCCAGAATTAGGCTGACTTCTTGCTGTCGCTTGCGCTGGACTTGGCGGGCTTGTCACCGCCATCGGAAGAAGCGGGCTTGTCGCTGCCACCGGCCAGGTTCTTTTTATCCCCGGTCTTGAAATCGGTCTCATACCAGCCGCCGCCCTTGAGGCGAAAAGCCGCGGCAGAGATTTTCTTTTTCAGGGCAGACTCACCGCACGCCGGGCATTCCTGCAGCGGAGCGTCGCTGATTTTTTGTAAAACCTCGATTTCCTTATCGCAGGCTGTGCACTGATATTCATATATCGGCATGGATTGGTACCCACCAATGATCAACATTAACAGTAGAGAAAAAACGAGGCGCGGATTTTACCCTAAGCCGGGCATGAGGCCAAGCGACCCGATCAGTCAAATCGGGAGGCAAAGAAGCCCTGCACCGAAGGTGCCGGGAGGGGTTTGATGCTGCCATCCCGCGACGTCACCGCGCGGGATGGCGGAAATCGGCGCTCAGGAGGCGGCGAATTCCTTCATTTTCTTCAGGGGGCGCACCTTGACAGCGACGCTGGCAGGCTTGGCCTTGAAGGTGGTCTGCTCACCGGTGAAGGGATTGATGCCCTTGCGTGCCTTGCGGGCAGGCTTCTTCACTGTGGTGATCTTCATCAGACCAGGCAAGGTGAATTCACCGACCGCACGCTTCTTGATGCTGCGCTCGATCAGGGTCTCCAATTCGCCCATAACGTCGCCAACCTGCTTCTTGCTCAGGCCGGTGGTCTCGGCGATGCTGCCAACGATCTGACTCTTGGTCATTTTCGCTTTCAGCGCCGGCGCAGCTTTCTTGGCAGGAGCTGCCTTTTTTGCTGCTACTTTCTTCTTCGCTGGAGCCTTCTTTGCTGCTTTTTTGGCCGGAGCCTTTTTCTTAGCCGCTGCTTTTTTGGTAGCCATGTTATTTTCAACCTTCCTAGTTTTAGTTGGAAAACAATTAAGACCCGGACCGCCCGCTTCCCCTACACCGCGGAAACTATGCCGTCTCAAGGCACGGGTAAATGTATAAATCATGAAACGCTGTAATACAAGCGTTTTTCGGCAGCGAAGGCAAAATAATGCCTATTTTTAAGGTTCCGCGACACTTCCCACGAAAATTATCTGAATTTGGGTGATCTTCTACTGCAGTGCCGCCATGGATATTTGTCGGGAAAGGCAGCACCAAATCAGGGCGCTGTACGCTAATGACGTTCACACGTAAACTAGTCGCCCAGTTGCCAACGCCCAAACCGGATAAATTAATGCGCACCAGCAATTTCCTTATCGCCACACAGAAAGAGACGCCCTCGGACGCCGAAGTAGTAAGCCACCAATTGATGCTGCGAGCTGGATTGATACGCAAACTCGCCTCCGGACTGTATACCTGGCTGCCACTCGGGCTGCGTGTGCTGCGCCGGGTTGAAGCCATCGTCCGTGAGGAAATGGACCGCTCCGGAGGGCAGGAAGTGAGCATGCCGGTAGTGCAACCGGCAGAGCTGTGGCAGGAGTCCGGTCGCTGGGAGCAGTACGGCCCTGAATTATTGCGCATCAAGGACAGGCACGATCGCGACTTCTGCCTGGGTCCCACCCATGAGGAGGTCGTTACCGACCTGGTTAAAAATGAGGTCAGGAGCTACAAGCAATTGCCTATCAACCTCTACCAGATCCAGACCAAGGTGAGGGACGAAATTCGCCCCCGTTTTGGCATCATGCGCTCCCGGGAGTTCCTGATGAAGGATGCCTACTCCTTTCATAGCGACCAGACTTCACTGGAGCAGACCTACCAGCTGATGCACCAGACCTACAGCCGCATATTTACCCGGCTGGGCCTGGAGTTCCGGCCGGTGATTGCCGATACGGGGAGCATTGGCGGCAGCGCCTCCCATGAATTCCACGTACTGGCCAATTCGGGCGAGGACGACATCGCCTTCAGCGACAGCAGCGACTACGCTGCCAATGTGGAAATGGCAGAGGCCCTGGCACCGCCGGGTGATCGCGCGGCTCCCACCATGGAGCAGGCTGAGGTAGCCACCCCCGGGGTAAAAACGATCGACGATCTCGCGAGTTTCCTGTCAGTAGATGCAGACAACACGGTAAAAACCCTGGTTGTTCACGCGGAGCAGGAAAACGAACTGGTGGCCCTGGTACTGCGCGGCGACCACCAGCTCAATGGCATCAAGGCGGAGAAGCTCAGCGGCGTCGCCTGCCCACTGCAGATGGCGGATGAAGCCGAGGTGCGCCAGGTCCTTGGCGCCGGCTTTGGCTCACTGGGCCCGGTGGGCCTGAAAATCAAACTCATAGTGGATCGCAGCGCGGCCCACCTGGCAGATTTCACCTGTGGCGCCAACCGCGATGATTATCATCTCACCGGCGTGAACTGGGAGCGCGACTGCCCGCTGCAGCGGGTAGAGGACCTGCGCGACGTCGTCGAGGGCGACCCCAGCCCTGACGGCCAGGGCCGGTTACAGATCAAACGGGGCATCGAAGTGGGACACATCTTCCAACTGGGCACCAAGTACAGCGAGGCCATGGGAGCCAGCGTACTGGATGAGAACGGCAAAAGTGTCACCATGACCATGGGCTGCTACGGCATTGGCGTCAGCCGCATCGTGGCATCTGCAATCGAGCAGAATCACGATGACAAGGGCATCATCTGGCCAACCAGCATGGCGCCCTTCCAGCTGGCGATTGTGCCGCTGAACATGCAGAAGTCGGAGGCAGTGGCCAGCTGTGCCGAACAGCTGTACCAACAGCTGCAGGAGGCCGGGGTCGATGTACTACTGGACGATCGCAATGAGCGTCCCGGGGTCAAATTCGCCGATATGGAACTGATCGGCATTCCGCATCGCATCGTAATCGGTGATCGCGCCCTTGCAGAAGACAACATCGAGTACAAGGGGCGGCGCGATGAGGAGTCCCGGCTGCTACCCCGCGACGAGATTGTGGACTTCCTGCTGGGCCAGCTGGGCTGACGGATTCCATGTATCGCAGGGCGCGCCTGGCCTTGATCGCCATGTCACTCATGCTGAGCCTGGATTTACACGCGCAACCGGCCGACCTGCAGGAGCGGGAAGAACTGCGCAGTTTCCTGGAGCAAACGATCCATGGCGCCGAAAGTTTCCAGGATCGCTACGATGCGGAGGTCTGGCTGGTCGACATGTCGGGCCGCCTGGGCCGCTATGTGAAAGACCCGCAACAACGGCTGGAGCTGCTGCGTGCCATCCACGCCGCCTCCACCGAAGCGGGCCTGCCCCCCGAACTGGTGCTCGCAGTCATCGAAGTGGAAAGCCATTTTGATCGTTTCGCCATCTCCCGGGTCGGGGCCCAGGGCATGATGCAGGTGATGCCTTTCTGGAAGGATGAAATCGGCCGCCCCGATGACAATCTCACCGACAACCTCACTAATTTCGAATACGGTTGCCGCATACTGCAGTTCTACCTGGAGCGGGAAAAGGGCCATTTGCACAAGGCGCTGGCGCGCTATAACGGCAGCGTAGGCAAACGCGTCTACAGCGACAAGGTGTACCTGGCCTGGCGCAACCACTGGCGCACGGAGCCCCTGGATTGGGCTGACTAGGTATGCCGTTTCACCAGGTTATTCAGGCTAGACATAATCTGACAACCCCCCCAAGCCCCGTAATTTCTGATTTCGTTCCTGCTACCGGCTCTGGACGGGAAAGCCTTTTCGCCCGCTGGCCTGAGCTCTCTGCCTGGGTTCAGTCAGGCGCCCTATCGATAGGAGCCGGGCGACTGCCCGGTCCACTTCTTGAACGAGCGGTGGAAGGCGCTGGGGTCAGAAAAACCCACCTGCTCCGCAACCTCACTGACGGTCATGCCATCGCGACTGAGCATGGAAATCGCCACGTCGCGCCGGGCGTTGTCCTTGATGCGCTGATAGGAGGTGCCCTCCTTTTCCAGGCGCCTCCTGAGGGTGCGGGCGGACATATTCAATAATTCGGTCAATTCCTCGAAACTCGGCATCTCCTCGCGAAAATCTTCACCCAGGATCTCGCGAATCCGGTAGGTAATACTGCAGGTACTGGCCAGGGGCTGGATAACAATATGGTAGGGAGCCAGCTTCAGAAAATCCGCCAGGTCCGCCTCGCTGCGCAGCAGTTCCGCTTCGAGGTGACGCGCGCTGAAGGTGACCGAGTTAAGCGGCTGGTCGTAACTTACCGGGCAGGGGAAGAAGTGTCGCATGCCGGCGGTAAACCGTGGCTGCGGGCCGGCACAGGTGGCACTGCTGACATCGATATGCTGGCCGATCAGCCAACCACAGAAGCGCATCCACATCGCCAGGTTGCACAGCACGCTGTGCTGGCTCTGCGCAGGGTCGTCGCTGCAAAAGTAGGTGAGTGTGGCTTCCTTGTTGTCGGCATCCAGCACCAGTTCATTGACCACTGCCGCCCCGTGGCGCACGCGGCAGCAGGCGTTGAATTCGATACCCCGGCGAATTGCCGCCGCCAGGGTGGAACTGTTGATCATGCTCAGGGCAATAAGGCGGGTGGTGCCCACCGGTGTCTGCACATCGGGCATCACCCCACCGGACTCGTCCCCCAGTTCCCGGAACAACTCAACGCACAGCCGGCTGTACTGTTCCCTGGAAACAAACACCGTCTGGGCATCCTGCCGCAGGGGGTCAAAGGGGAACCGGGCGGCGCGCAGAATACCTTGCACATCCTTGTCGTAGGCGCGCGCCTGGGCCAACAGTGCCCGGGTAAATTCCATGGGTACCGCTTCGTTGTAGAGCTCCGAGTTATGTATTACTTTCGACAAAGTCCCGCCATCGGCATACAGCAGGCCGGGATTATAGCGCGTTACGAGGAAATCGCCGACGTGCGATTGCTATTGGGGGAAAATTTCGACCTGCGCAGTTTGACAACGCCCCGGCACCTGCCCACTATTGGCCCTGGGGATACCGAAATAAGAAATGCATAGCCGCGCATGACCGATATCAAGCAATTGAGCCAATGGAACCGCGATATCTCCAGGGCCATCGCCGCCCTCGGGACCGAGCGCTTTTTCCCCACCCTGATCGAAGCCGTCAACGGCCAGGTTAAAATTGACTACCCGCAGATCTGGCTTTATCACAAGGATCTGCCTCCCAGGGTGCTGTACCACGAGATCCCCCCGGCGGCGGTACCAAGCCAGATAGACGACTACCTGGAGGGCCCCTATAGCGAGGACCCGTTTTACCAGACCTCCATGAACCAGCCCAGAGCCAAGATCTACCGCCTGTCGCGGGTCACCATGGGCAAGTTGCAACAATCGGATTACTACCGCAATTACTATGCGGACACGGGCACCTCGGATGAGGCAGTTTACCTCGCCAAGCTGCACGGCGGTAACGTGATCAACCTGAGCATGATGCGGCTGCCCGAGCACGGCGAATTCTCTGAGCAGGAGTATGAATCCCTGTATCTGCTCGCGGAGCCGGTGTCCGAACTGATCAAATCCCACAGTGAACACGACGATTTCGCTGTCACCCACCTGATCCAGCCAGGCATAGACCACCAGATCGACCTGGCCTTTCGCACCTTCGGCGCCTCCCTGCTATCTCCCAGGGAAAAGGATGTGCTGGAGATGATGTTGCGCGGCTACGGCACCGATATCTCAGCGGAACGCCTGGGCATCGCGCTGGAGACGGTGCGGCGGCATCGCAAGAGCATCTACCGCAAGCTGGACGTGAGCTCCCAGACGGACCTGTTCTCCCTGTTCCTCAACGCCATGTCCTGCCTGGGCGAGGCCGCCGGTGATGACCCACTCAGCATCTACATGGCGCCCCGCTAGTTATACGCTTTCAGCAGGTTATTCTGCCGTGGCACAACCCGGCAAGTTAAGTCGCGAGGCATGCTTCGGGTGTTCGTTTCTGCTATCGGGTGTTCGTTTCAGCTATCGGGTCCTCAACGCCCCGCTAAAGTGCGAAGAACATCAAAAAATTTCTGCCAAAGCCATTCTGCCCCAGTTAGGGTATTGATAACCGCAGGTGAAGTATGGATAGTGCCCACTTACAACTAGACATACGGTGGATGCATGTCGCTTGAAGCCGATTGGTTCTTGCGGGCTCACCCGGAAATCACCACGATTGAAGCCCTGCTGCCCGATTGTAACGGCATCATGCGGGGTAAATGGCTACCGCGGCACAAGCTCGGCAAGATTTTCGACGGCGAACTAAAACTCCCCAAAACCGCACTCAGCCTGGATATCTGGGGCCGTGACGTGGAGGAACTGGTGTTCGCTTCCGGTGACGCCGACGGCATCTGTCGGCCGGTAGAGGGGTCGCTGCTGCCCACGCCCTGGTCGGTGGATGGCCAGCACGGCCAGATTATGCTCTCCATGTTCGATGCCGACGGCTCTCCCTACCTGGGAGATCCTCGCCATGTGCTGAAGCAGGTCCTGAGCCGCTATCAGGAGGCCGGTTGGCGCCCGGTGGTCGCGGCAGAGCTGGAGTTCAGCCTGGTGACCTGGGACGATTCCATTCCCCTACACACCTGCCCATCGCCCGCAGGCGGCTCACCCGTCGGCGGCAATACCTACGGCCTGGACGTACTGAATCACCACCAGGGCATGATGGAAGACCTGCGCCTGGCCTGTGAGGTGCAGGACCTGCCCTTCGACGGCGTAGTCAAGGAGTCGGCGCCGTCGCAGTATGAGATCAACATGCAGCACGTGGACAACCCGGTGCTGGCCGCCAAACAGATCATGATGATGAAGCGCCTGATCAAGGGAGTGGCGGCCAAGCATGGCCTGATTGCCAGCTTCATGCCCAAGCCCTTCGAGATAGAGGCCGGTAACGGCATGCACGTGCACTGCAGCGTACTGGATGAAGACGGCGTCAATATCTTCGATGACGGCACTGAACTGGGCACACCCAAACTGCATAACGCCATCGCGGGCTGTCTGCTGAATATGGCGGATTCCATTGCGGTGTTCGCGCCCAGCTACAACGCCTATCGCCGCTTCCAGCCGGGCTGCCACGCGCCCACCTTCCCCAGTTGGGGCTATGAGAACCGCACCGTGGCGGTACGGGTGCCCGCGGGAAGCCACGCGGCGCGGCGGCTGGAGCACCGGGTGGCGGGCGCGGACGCCAATCCCTACCTGCTGTTCGCAGTACTGCTTGCCGCCATGTTCGACGGCATAGAGCAAAACCTGTCACCGGGCAACCCCATCACCGGCGATGGCTACTCACAGGAAGAGGCGACACTGCCGGTATACATGCCCGACGCCGTCAAACTGTTCAGCGAGTCCGACTTTATCCGCAGCGCTTTGGGGCCTGAGCTGCAGCGGATCTTCACCCTCACCAAGGAGCAGGAAATCGCCGAATTCCGCCGCCGCATTTCCACCCTGGAGTACCAGTCCTACCTGGAAAAACTCTAAAGCCCGCACAAGACCATGACCCCTGGCGACAGCTGCGGCGGTAAAAGTGGCGCAATGGGTCATGGACTGGGAGGCGGCGCACTGTCAGAATTGCCGTTCAATCACACCAAGATGTTGGCTATGTCTTTATTTTTACCCTCCCTGAAGCGCTGGAGCAGCCCGCTGCTGTTTTGCGCAATGCTGGCGCTGTTCGCGTCGGGTTCGCAGGTGCGCGCCCTACAGGGGGACAACTGCGCCACAGGCCTGGGACTGGAGACAGCTGTCGTTGGCCAGGCATTGGCAGGCGAACTGGACATACTGAGCTGGAATATCCAGAAGGCCAGCAACGAGGGTTGGGCCGAAGACCTGGCGGAGATTGCCGGCGACGTAAACCTGGCTTTTATCCAGGAAGCCTCCCTGCAGGCGGGGATTTCCGGGGCGTTTACCACGCCCCTCGTGCAGGCCTTTGCCGCCGGTTACACCACCAGCAGCCTGGACACCGGGGTCATGACACTGAGTACCAGTACCCCCATAGTCCAGTGCAACTTTACCGCCTGGGAGCCCTGGCTGGGCACCCCCAAGGCCACCAGTATTACCGAATACCCGCTGCAGGGCCGCGACGAACGCCTGTTGACCATCAACCTGCACGCGGTCAACTTCGCTTTTGGCATAGAGGATTTCCAGGCCCAGTTCGGCGCGCTGTCGGACCTGCTAAGCCAGCACCAGGGGCCAGTGATCCTCGCGGGAGACCTCAATACCTGGA
>Ga0316191_10001928_pt1 | contig 14915 bp, 7 predicted proteins | sample Eddworburr2cm_MG_FD_204928 | JGI IMG/M metagenome (GOLD analysis project Ga0316191, IMG submission 204928) | Coastal sediment microbial communities from Maine, United States - Eddy worm burrow 2 cm | ecosystem: Environmental > Aquatic > Marine > Coastal > Sediment | place: USA: Maine | collected...
CTGTCTGCTTGCGGGGGCGTCCCCCTGGCCATCGCGTTCACCCGCCGGGTTTCCGCCTGCATGTACTGGATCAGATCAAGCGCTTGCTTTTCAACCAGCTTCACATTCGGCATCGGTACATTGCCATACTGGGTGTAGAGCGCCATAGCCAGGGGATCTTTTTCCTTCAGCATGACATCGGGTTCCATCAGCCAGCGAAGCAGCCACTGACGGTCGCGTTTACTGACCACACCCAGCAGATCCGGGCCCAGTTTGTCGCCCTGGCCAATGGTATGGCAGGCCGTGCAGCGCGTATTGTACAAATCCTCACCCGGGCTGGCAGCCGGCAAGGGACGGCTCAGCGCATAGCTCGGTCTCGCTGCAGCTGCTGACGAACTCAATCGGTATTGTTGCAGGCGGCCAAGCAGCACGGAAACCAGTGTTTCGGGTAGATCAAAGGGGGTACGCTTTAACCACTGTCCGGTCCTCTCATTGCCCAGGACGAAATTAATGGCGTGATCGCTGAGTTCTTCCTCATCGTCACTGTACATACCCAGCTTGTCGCGTACCAGATCGATGTCTTCTTTCTTTCCTGTCAGGAACTGCCAGCCGGGGCCGATGTTGAATTTCTGCATATAAGCCTTGAGTGCCGCCGGTGTGTCGCGATCGGGGTCGACGGTGATGGAATACATGTAGACGTCTTTGCCGACATGCTCGCCGAGCATTTGCTGAACCTTGCGCAGCTTGGCCGTCTCCAGCGGGCAGGAATCTCCACAGCTGGTGAACATGAAATTGATTGACACTACCTTGCCCTTGATGACGTCGTCGTAGAAGTGCAGGGTCTCACCGTCCTGGTTGATCAGGGGAACATTGGGGAACCGCGGCGCCGCGCAGGCTGGATTGACATACAACAGCGACAGGGTGGTAAAAAGCAGGAGAGCGGCGGCGACAGCGCCCCAGGGGCCTGTGGAGATACGGGTACTACTCATAAGCAACCTCATTTTCACGTTTCCGGTAACGGGTCAGTCAAGACCCGTCGGGTCATTATATCAAGACTGGACAACTGCAGATTAGTCGGGCGGCTTGTCCCTGTTCCGCTGGTGCAGGTTAAGCCATCAACCTGCACCAGCGCCGCGGCCCGTTACTACGGGTTGAGTCCTGACGGTCCAACTGTACCTCCTCCAAGCGCCCCTCTGAAAATTGAAAAGTCGCTCAGGTCCACAAAGCCGTCTCCATTGAAGTCCGCATCATGTCCTGGATGTACTGGCCCGAAATGTGCTGGCCCGCCAAATAAACTCCTGAACGTGCTAAAGTCACTCAGATCCACCGTGAGATCGCTATTGAGATCCGCATCACAGACGTTGCCAAAACCATCAGCGTTGGTATCACGCTGGTTCGAGTTGGCAATAAGCTGGCAGTTATCACAGGCATCGCCCACACCATCGCCATCGCCATCCGCCTGGCCAGCGTTGGCAGCCATCACGCAGTTGTCTACATTATCCAGGATTGAGTCGCCATCCAGGTCAGAGAGCGCTGCTAAGGCTACATTGCCGGTCTTGATGGTTGGCAGCTCGATAACCGCTGTTGCCCCGGTGTTGTCCGGGTTGGTCGCGCTGATGTAGCCGACGCCGTCCCAGGTCGGCAGCGGTGTCGGTATACGCACCGTCTGTCCCGGCAGTTCATTGTCCCAGCGCAGCAGCATGGCCTTGTCCTCGTGCGTGGTGTTATGGCAGTGCTCCACGTAGGTACCGGCAAACTCGCGGAAGCGGATCGCAACCGAGATAGTGGAGCTACTGCTAGGGTCATTCAGACCGGAGACACGGTACATGTCCTTGCGCGCACCGACCTCCCACGGTGGCGGAATGGCACCATCGCGGTCCAGGTACTGGCCTTCCTCGAAGTGGATATGCACCGGGTGACCCCAGCCACCGCCACCGTTTATGATGTGCCAGATCTCCACGCCACCACCGATGGTTTCCGGGGCGGCCGAGACACGGTTCACGTCCGCGTTGCGCGTGCAGGCGGGGTCTAGTGGGTCTTCAATGAGACCACAGTAGAGCGGGTCGGTCGGTGCTAAGAGCGGGTCTATGACTTCCCCGTCAGTGACGATACCCCAGGGTGTGGGGCGACCGTCGCTAGCCAGACCCGGGAAGCCGCCACGACCAAAGTCGAAGCTGCGGTGGATGGCATTGTCGAGTTCCGCCTGGGTGAATTTCACCAGCGGGATCATGGTTTTCCCACCCACCTCGTAATCGGCCGGGTTCATGCTCAGGTCGGCAACCGCGGCTGGCTGAGTCACCCGGAACTCCAGGAACCGTTTGACGGTCGGGTCATCAGACCAGCAGGTGTCGGTACAAGCGGGATCAGTATCAAGCACGGGCGCATAGGCCCCGCTGAGGATGTTAGCCAGCGGGATGACCTCTTTGGGTCCACGGCCGTTATCGAAGGCCAGGGTGTTGACCATGTACAGTCTGCTACCCGGCGTGAACTGGCTGAAGTCGACAATGATGTCATAACGCTCGGCAATGGCCTGGACCGGCAGGCCTTCAGGCGATTGCGCATTGGGGAACGGAACGGCGTGCTCCAGGATGTTGCCGTCATTGGCGATCATGTGGAATGGAACCTGGTTATAGGACACGTTCAAGCCGGGCAGGCCGGGGAACTCGCCACCGTTTCCGGCTACCTGTTCCACAAGGGCGAACTTGAAGAAGCGCGCCACGGCGCCGTTGAGAATGCGGAAGCGGTATTTACGGGGACGCACCTCCATATACGGTTCGTACAGCCAGTTAACCGTCATCATGTCGCCCAGAAAGCCGTCCTCATTCAGGCCGCCAGCCATGTCTAACTGACCGCTCACCGGGTTCCAGGCCTTGGCGGCAATCAACAGCTGGACGTCATAGTCGCGGTTACCCCAGTCCAGCGCGGTGCCGCTGGGGAAGCACAGGTTGATGTTGTCCTGGGTGGGGGTATCGTCGTAATCGCACAGGAAGCCTTCCTTGCCGCGGTCGATACCACTGTAATAGTTCATCATCGCCGCGTTGCCCTTGTAGACGTTCTCCGAGGTGCGGTCGATCATGTGATCGTGGAACCAGTGGGTGCTCATGGTCTCGCGCCAGTCGCCCGGGATCTTGACCGTGCCAGTGGCGGGGTCACAGGTCTTGGGCTCAGGCACATGGGTAACGGCATTGGAAATCATCAGCACCTCACCCGGTGAGCACGGGGTAGAGGCACGCGGATCCAGGGCATCGACATTGATGCTGTCATAGCCGGCGAGTACCATCGGCCAGCGGTAGTCATAGTACTCGCCGGGGAAGAAATAGGCGCCGGCAAAGCCGTCGACCTCGCCCGGGTTGTGGCCGTTGTGCTCGTGGGTGGTGATGGTGTGCTCACCAAAGCCCTCGTTGGCGGTGACATCGATCGGCAGCGCATTATAGTGGCGGAACAGGATAGGCTGGGCATAACGGGCCTGCAACAGCTTTGGCGGCAGGGTGCCATCACCGAAGGTCCACAGGGTATTCGAGTTCTGGATTGGCATGGACGGGTGGAATCTAATGTCAATACCACTGGTGGTGCCATCAAAGCTCCCGCTCCCATTCCCTACTGTGTTGTGATACAGACCGCCGAGTGCGAATTCACCCAATTCGTACCGGTGGCTCTGACCGCTATCACGGAGACCGGTAGAGGTTCGTGCTCCACCCATGGCGCTCTGGAAGTAGACCTGGGGCGGGAACTCGTCCCAGCGCTGGTGGGAGAAACTCACCCCCGGCGGGCGACCCTCGATGACACCCCCGGTGGGGACGGCTCCTGGAATACATTGATCGATCCTGGCTGCCCATGGATTGTCCAGAAGGGTGTTGGCCTCGGCGGTCGGGTCTGGCCACAGTGGCGCGTCGAGGAGCTTATCCATGTCTGAGACATTGGGTCTGCCGTCACACGCGCCGGGTGCAATAAAAGCCTCAGTCTGCTCGGCGCCGGGTGCCGGCATCGGACGCACGGTGAACTCCTCGAAACGTAACATCTGCTGGCTGAACGGTAAAGCACCGAACGTCGAGCTGCCTGGCAGAGACGATGGAATGTCGACCGCCGCATTGGCCATATTCGTGCCGGCCAGACTCAGGACGGCAGCCACAGCGAGGGTGTTGAACGCTGTCATCAAGGCGTGCGGGCCATGGTTGTGTGTGACGGGTCCCGTGCCTCGATTCGTGACACCACCCCCTTTATATACGTATCCGTAGTCGTTATTCATTTCTGTTGCCTCCTGCTATTTAATCGTGGCACCAAGCCCACGACATTCATTACATGCCCGGTATACTCCGTGGTACGGGGTTCCCGGTTACGTTCGCTATTATTCTGGCTCAACATCATCACTCCGTTCCTCCTTGCTGTGCAGCTTGAGTCAGCAAGCTGCACAGAGACGCCTGTCCGTCATTACGGATTGAGTCCCGAGGGACCCGGTGCGCTCCCAAAGAATTCTCTGAAAGTTGAAAAGTCGCTGAGGTCAACCGCACCATCGCCATCGAAATCCGCATCAGGATCGGCTGTGCCAAATGCGCTCCTGAACAGGCTGAAGTCGCTGAGGTCCACCGTGAGGTCTCCATCGAGATCCGCATCGCAGATATTGCCGAAGCCATCCACATTGGTATCACGCTGATCGGCGTTGGCCACTGCGATGCAGTTATCACAGGCATCGCCGACATCATCGAGATCACCGTCTTCCTGTAGCGGATTGGCAGTAACAGGGCAGTTATCTACCGCCTCCGCAACGCCATCCAGATCCATATCATTGGCGAGCTTGCCGGAACCGACAAACAGATCGGTTTCGATGCAGTCTGTCAAATCGGTCGGGTCGTCACCCAGCGTTGGATCAGCACAAAGGTTGGTTAAACCACCCAGCCCGACTGGCCCTTCCACCCGGAAGAAATTGGTCCCGAGCGGGCTGCCGGTCATCGTATGGGGAATGTTGGGATCGCCGATATAGGCATTGCCATTCTGGTCCAGCACCGGAAAGTCCGGGGCTGTCCAGCGCAGGAACGGACCAATCACACCCTGCAGGGCGCCAGTGAAATCCGGTACGGTCGGCAATACCGCCGGTATTCCGAAGTCATCGGTGAAAGTGAAGGCATCTTTTCCGGCCGGGACATTTTCAAAGGTCGCCGTGCCGAACGGATGGGTGATGCGGAGGGTTGCGCCCGCGACCGGGTTGTCGATGCGAAAACGAATACGCACAAAACTAATGTTCTCGCCAGCGACCGGTATTCCGTTGAAGAAAGACCCCTCAAGAGCGGTGACCAGCAACGTGCTGCCAGTGCCACCCCCGCCACCCCCACCCGTATCCAGGGCGGTGGGCATATCGGCATCGACGCGGGTCCAGAAGACCTCCGGCCAGAAATTATCCGGAAAAGAGACTGCTGCCAATGGGTCCGGTAGCTCATCCCTGGCCAGCAGGCAGAGTGGATTGAGGGCCGGGAGTGCTGCATTGACATTGACCGCATCCTCGTCCAGACACAGTTCAAGGCTCATGCCGTCAGTCGCCGTGTACCAATGAGGAAAGCCATGGCCCGGCGGGCTTGGTTCATCGACTGGCCCAAAACTATCCAGCACAGCCTGCGCCGGTCCTGCAACCGTCATGGCGGCAGCGAGCGCCATGCCCATTCTGGCCCGTCGAAAGTTGCCGTTGCAATACTCAGTTAGATTTGCTTGTGACGCCTGCATTTCTGTTTTCTCCTTCGTTAGGTTCCCGGCGGCTGTTCAAACATCGGTCTGAACAGCCGTCGGCCCGTCACTACGGGTTGAGTGCTGACGGTCCCGGTGCACTTCCCAAGAAGGCTCTGAACGTTGAGAAGTCGCTGAGGTCAACCGAACCATTGCCATCGAAATCCGCATCAGGATCGGCCGTGCCGAATGCGCTCCTGAACAGGCTGAAGTCGCTGAGGTCCACCGTGAGGCTTCCATCGAGATCCGCATCGCAGACATTACCGTAGCCGTCGCCATCCGTATCACGCTGACTGATGGCGCTCGCGCCGATTGGCAGCAGGGTGCCGTTCTCGGTAGTGGTGCAGTTGTCGATGGCATCGTCCACACCATCGCCATCCGAATCGAAACCGCTGACCAGCGTACACATGAGGCCAGCGTGCAGTGTCGGGTTAATACCCTGTGGATCAGGATCAAGCGGAGGCCAGGCCATGATTTCGTTTAAGGTCAGTGGCCAGTACGACAGGAGACGTCCACTTTGGCCGCCATACACCACCGGTACACCGCCGCCCCCTGGCGGACCCACCTGGGTGCCCGGGTTCAAATCGGAGAAGGGGAAGGGGTCGAGGCTCATGCTCGAATCACCGATTGCCGTGCCCGTGTCACACGTTATCTCACCGTCGCATCCGCCACCCGGGCCCAGACGACGGTCCATGTTCCAGGGCTCGCCGGCAAAGATGAACGGTGTCTGCAGTGCGTTCAGGTTGATCTCGACAAACTCCGGATGACCGATGCCGACCGGGTTCAGGTATTCGCCGTTCTGTGAAGGGTTGCCGTGGAAGTCCAGCGTGACCACGCTGTCATCCAGCGCATGCTTGTGGCGGGTGCGACCGATGATGTCACGCGTGGGCGGGCTCAGCACCTGGAACTCCTTCGCCAGGGTAATGTTACCCGTGCAGCGGCCATTGGGGTCCGTGGTCACCAAGGTGCCAGTGACATCGGGTATGCCGCCATTGGCATAGGCCGCGTTCAGGTGCTGACAGGGGGACTGGTCGGCACCAATCGGTACGCCATTGATGAAGTCCACGTCGTGCACGATTTTGAACACCGCGGTATTGCCGACAACGCCCTGATTGGTACAGCTGCCCGGTCCGGCCGCCAGGTCACAGCCGAAGGTGGTGGCGAACACCAGTTCCTCCACGGCGTTGTTCGCCGGGTCGTAATAGAGGCCAAAGACATCCATGTGGGTCGTTCCCAGCGTACCGAAGGCGATCAGCAGGTCACGGGCGCGCTGGTTCTGAAATCCTGGTGCGTCCCAGCCCACTTCGTCGAAGATCATGTAGTCGGGCTGGAAGGGGTCATCATCCGTGGTCAGACCCACACTGACACCCACGGTGTGTGCCGACAGGAAGGTCACCCCGTCGATGGTTTCGAAGTTACCCTCTGCATTCACATGATCACCCACCAAGAGCGGGGCAAATAGGCGTGAATCGCCAACAGGATTGACACCCCTGTTGCCCGGCGGACACAGGGCATCTTGAGTGCCTGTACCATCGTCCAGTGCGGTGAGGCCAGTCTCGGCCGGGCCGGGATCGATGGCACCATCACGATTGACATCGAAGTCGTAGGTACGCGTAACCGTGCTGGGGATACACATCGGGTAACCGGTGCTGCCGGTGAAGGTGTAGTTGTCCGGGTCCACCCCGTAGCGCGTGTCAGCGCTGCAGTTCGGTCCGCTGCCGAGGCAGCCCGCGCCGGCCTGGTGCGTAAAACGCCCGTCCGGGTCATTGACGCGTACCATCGCACCTGTGGTGTCAGAGCCCGGGATGCCGTCGACGCGGAAATAGCCGTCATCGTAATTGATAAAGGATACGATACCGCTGACGAGCTCGGTGGCCTTCTCGAGGAAGACTTCTCCGGCGACGATATCACCGGCGTTGGTTTTGTTCGCCAGAATCGTCACCGCGGCCCCGGTAAAGCTGCTGTTGCAGCTGTCGGCCTTGGCCAGCCCGGTCTGGTCGGGAGGGCAAGCCGACGGTCTGTTGACGAATAGTTGCTGCAGCGTCAGGCGGTTGGCCGGCAGGTCAATGACCATATTGCGGGGGATGATGACGTTTGAGCCAGCCACCACCATGGTGCCGCGTGACCAGGTGTCGGAGGCCGTGTTGACGGTAATGCGTTCGACTTCGCCAGCGATTGTGATACTCACTGCAGCCGATGCTGTCGGGCTGTGGCTTGCCAGCATGAGCGTACCCAGTAACACCACGCTCGTGGTTAGCTTGGCATACAATGAGGGAGAGGCCGGCTGGCCGGGTCCACGCAGAGAGGCTTTTATCTTGTTCGTTGATTTCATGATCTTTAGATCCTCTTGAATTCTGTCCTGTTGTCTGAACCGGTGCCACCTAGGGTGCTGTTGTGCACTGGAGAATTGTCACATGGTCGGTGGGCGTAATGCCCTGGGCAACCGGATCGGCCGGCGGCCAGGGCAGGATTTGCGTGGGTGTCAGCGGCCAGTACGACAGGGGGCGGTTACGTTGCAAAACATACCCCGATACCACCGGTGTAGCACCGAGGACTCCCACATCACCGTTCTGGGTCCCTGGATCCAGATCGGAGAACGGGAACGGATTCAGGCGCATACTTGGATCACCGATCGCCGTGAGCGTGTCACACGTTACCTCACCGTCGCATCCACCACCCGGTCCCAGGCGGCGGTCCAGGTTCCACGGTACGCCGGCAAAGATGTAGGCGGTGTCCAGCGCATTCAGGTTGATCTCGACAAACTCCGGGTGACCGAGCCCAACCGGGTTCAGGTATTCACCGTTCTGCGCGCCGCCGGCATCGAAGTCGGTCGCGTGGAAATCCAGCGTGACGACACTGGGATGCAGCGTGTGCTTGTGGCGGCTGCGTCCGATAAGGTCACGCGTGGGCGGGCTCAGTACTTCGAACTCATCCGCCAGGGTGATGTTACCGGTGCAGCGGCCCTTGGGGTCCGTCGTCACAAAGGTGCCAGTGACATCCGGTATGCCGCCATTGGTATAGGCCGCGTTCAGTTGCTGACAGGGGGAGCGTCTGGCCTGTATCGGTACGCCATTGATGAAGTCCACATCGTGCACAATCTTGAATACGTTGGGATTGCCGACAATGCCCTGGGCGGTGCAGGTTCCTGCACCGGCCGCAATGTCACAGCCGAAGGTGGTGCCGAACACCAGTTCCTCGACGGCGTTATTCAACGGGTCGTAATAGAGGCCAAAGATATCGATGTGGGTCGTACCCAGGCTGCCGAAGGCGATCAGCAGGTCGCGGACGCGCTGGTTCTGGAAGCCGGGTATGTCCCAACCCACTTCGTCAAAGACCATGTAGTCGGGCTGGAAGATATCGTCGGCGGTGGACAGTCCCTCGCTGATGCCCACGGTGTGCGCCGACAGGAAGGTCACGCCGCCGATGGTCTCGAAGTTGCCTTCCGCCGTCAGGTGATCACCGATCTGCACGGGCGCAAACAGCCGTGAGTCATCTACCGGAACGCCAAGTGCTGGGCGATTAGCTGTTGGACACAGCGCATCGGTTGTACCCGTGCCGTCATCCAGCGCCGTGATGCCTGTCTCTAGCGGTACAGCTGTTGGGCTAGGATCGATGATGCCATCACGATTCGTATCGAAGTTGTAAGGACCGCGTGCAACCGTGCTCGGGATGCACATCGGGTAACCGGTGCTGCCGGTGAAGGTATAGTTGTCCGGATCCACCCCGTAACGCGTATCGGCGCTGCAGTTCGGTCCGCTGCCCGTGCAGCCTGCCCCGACCTGGTGCGTATGCCGCCCCTCCGGGTCATTGACGCGTACCATCGCGCCCGTGGTCGCACTGCCCGTGGCGCCGTTAACACGGAAATAGCCTTCATCGTAGTTGATGTAGCTGACGACACCGGTAACCACTTCCGCTGCCTTCTCGAGAAACACTTCTCCGGCAATGATATCGCCCGCATTGGTCTTGTTGGCTAACATCGTAACTGCAGCACCAGTGCCACTGCCATTACAGACATCGCCCTTGGCCAGTCCGGTCTCGCTGCCTGTGCACGCCGATGGTGCATTAACGATCAGCTGCTGCAGTGTCAGGCGGTTGGCCGGCAGGTCGATGACCATGTTGGCCGGGATAATGATGTTGCGGCCGCTGACCACCATGGTGCCACGCGAGTATGTGTCAGTGGGATCGTCAACAATGATGCGTTCGACTTCACCGCCGATGTTTGATAACACTGCTGCACTTACAGGCATCGCAGCGCCCAGTGCCAAGATAGCAAGCCAGGGCATCAGCTTCGTCCCATGCTTTTTTTCGTGTCTTATGTGGTTCATTGTGTACATCCCTCTGTTCCTGCAGTTTATGTATGGATTTTGTTCCTTGTTGCCACTTTTACTCGGTTATTAATCGTTTTATTGAGTCAGCTGTGCAGGTCGATGACTCGACCTGCACAGTGACATCTGCCGTTACTAGGGATTGAGTCCTGACGGTCCCGGTGCACTTCCAAACATTCCTCTTAAGATTGAAAAGTCGCTGAGGTCCACCGCGAGGTCTCCATTGAAATCCGCATCAGGATCGGCCGTGCCGAATGCGCTCCTTAACAGGCTGAAGTCGCTGAGGTCCACAATGAGGTCTCCATTGAGATCCGCATCGCAGATGTTGCCGAAACCATCCGCATCGGTATCACGCTGGTCGAGATTGGCAATAACAGAGCAGTTGTCACAGGCATCGCCCACACCATCACCATCGAGGACATCCTCCTGTCCCGGGTTGGCAACAGCAGGGCAGTTGTCCGCAGCGTCTTCAATCAAATCCAGATCGGCGTCAGCCACCAGGCCATCGCTACGTGGATCCAGACCCAGGAAGGGCTCCAAAGCTGGTGCGCCGAACTGGCGGCCAGCAGCACCCACTGCGGCAACTTGCCGGAAATTAGTGGTATCCGCCACGAAATCAGCACGATTATCGGAACCATCAACAAGACTACCCAATGACATCGGTGCACTACCAGTGACAGGTACGAACAGTTCAGGGTGATCAAACGGGGCCTGTTCCAGCGCCACACGCTCATCGGTCAGCGTCATCAGGAACTGCACCAGGGCGTCCCTCTTTTCCTCAGGAGTGAAATCGCCGGGTATCGCACCTGCGTCTGTCAACAATGGCAGCACTGTCATACCTTGAGAATCAAAATTCTGATCATTGGTTCTTGGGAAATCACCACCACGCACATAGAAGTCTACGATCTGGCGTATGGTCGACAGGCCACCGTTGTGCATATAAGGTCCGGTAAGCGTGAGGTTACGAATGCTGGGCGTCTTGAAAGCACCAAAGTTCGTTACCCGTCCTTCAAACGGCGTTGTTTGGAAGGGTTGAAAACCAATTGGTAGCTCTGGAACCCAGGCAGCGACGTGGTCAGGCAGTGGAGCCAGACCAGGGGTTTGCAGCGGCGTCAGCCCAAACTGGTTCTGCAGACCCAGGATACCTTTGGACAGGGATATTTCTGTCATACCACCGCCCAGGCTGGTAGTAGCACCACGACCGATGTCTTCGTTGACAGCCAGATAGTCGGGTGCATTTGGGTCCGGGTTGCCCTGTGGGCGCACACCGGTATTATGAAAGCCATTGTCATACAGGGCGTTGCCCGTTGCGATCTGCATTAATTCATTGGCAGCGAGCGGATCCTGGCTAAACGGAATCGGAACATCGGTGAGCGGGTCTATGCCCTGGATAAAGGCATGATCAATATCCATTAATGTGGCACCATCATGGCAGAGAATACAGCCAGCATCGCCGTTATAGAGATTCATGCCGAGGATTTCCTCGTTGTTCAGACCGGCGCCGTTAAGGATAAACTGGTCAAATTTTGAATCATTCGCCACCAGAGTTGATTCGTACATCTGTATCGCCAGTCCCCAGAAGAAGGCAAAGTTGGCTTCCATCTGGGTGAACTGATTGGTGTCGGTCGGCTCAGCCGCACCGGGTGAGAAACTGGGGATACCGTTGGCATCGAAGGTGACCTTATCGGTGGTATTGTTCCAGTACTGCGGGTGGAAGGCGGCCTCAATCATGGTTTTATAGCTTGTGTTGAGTCCTGTTCCACCGGGTGCGCCCTGTGACAGGTTGCCAAGCACACTGTCTGTCTGTGCAACCTGTTGCTGGGCAAGCGGTCTCAGGCTAAGCATCTTTTTACCGAGCTTGGGGAAAGTACGTCCAATAAAGGACATCTCAGTGCCATCCATTGGCGGACCCACAGCCTGTGAGGCCAGCGAAGACTGGCGGATACGCAGTTCCTCAGTAACCATGCTGCCAGTACTGTTGTTGATCAAATGCTGGCGTGGATCGGCCGGGCCAAACGGGTTACCCCCATTAAAGATGTTGTTGGCACGACCGTCATGAAAGTTTTCAAAATTAAACACGGCATTGATAGCCGATGGTGTATTTCGTCCTGTTACCTGGCGGAGATTTTCATTGCCGTCAGTAAAAACCGGGTCCGGATCGGGGGTTCCTGCATCGACAGCACTGCCAATAACAATATCGTTGAAAATCGTCCGCTTGAGTCCCATTGAACCCATGACATCATTGGTGTCTCTAACCACGTTTGTCGAGTTAGCTAGCGGCTCACCGATTACATGCTGATCTATTAACCTGTGAGTAGGGAAATGTGCAGGCGTTACTTCCTGATCGACAAACATTGAACCCGTAGCCGGTTGCGGCATAGACGGTCCAAGAGTGTGATTACCAAACACACCATCTTTCGGGTTCAGCTGGTTTCGGGTCCGGTTATCTGCACCTGCATGGAAGTGGCAGGTGGCACAGGCCTGTACACCATCACTGCCGACCTGCATATCCCAGAACAGGGCTTTACCCAACTGCACTGCAGCGGCCTGATTGCTAACATAGTTACCGATATCGAGCGGTGCCGGTACCGGGATTACCAGAGCTGTGGCAACCGCAAAGGCGATGCCGGACGTGCATAGCAGTGAGCCGGCGAGCAGCATACGCATAAGTGCGGGTCGCTGCGTAACGTTAGTTGAATTTAGTTTGTTTGCATTTCGTGTTTTAGTAGCATTTCGTGTTTTCACTGTTACGGCCCCTCTGATGTCTGGCTGAATTTAGAGCATGGTGAATGAGCTGACCCGGACGGGGTCATACACGCTTGATGGTCTGCCAGGAGGAGAATGGAGGTGGTCTGTTTGTTTTCGGTCGGGCACTTGCTGCTGACCCTGAACTGCGTACCGGTTACACCGTGATACATGTTCATTTCTCCCCCTCACCCGATTACTCACGCGTGCGGTTGTGTTTCATTGTTCTAGTTAGTCTTGGTTCTTTATTAGTATTGGTTCTTTATTAGTATTGGTGCTGTTATACAGTTGTAGAACAGTTGTTCTTGCTTTGTTAGGTAGGGAAACCCCTACTTTTTTCTGGTTACAGGTTTATTTTTTCTGTTATGTACTGTTTTTCTGAATTGCAGGTTTAACTATAGAATCCCTGTCCTTGTTTGTCAGGTAGGGAAACCACTACAATTTACTAGTACTCCAACAAGTTTATATTGATGGAGTACTAGTGTGGTGTAATGAGAAGGTAGTGAGCAACCGAGACCACTCAAGCTCAAATAGACACTATTTGACCAGGATCATAATAAATAGATAAACCATCCCTGATAATCCCCGTACAGTAAGTTGTTTTACCAGAAGTCTTTCGATTGCGGGCATACTCAGGTGACTCCAATACACACTGATAGAGACAAATTCATCCCCGTCGTGAATGCACGCCTCGGGCGTCTGCTGGGCATCGTCATCCTGCTGTTTTCGTTACTGGTGATCAACTCGGTTTACCTGGCGGCGATATCACTGCTTGAACAATTAAGCGGTGAAATCCACCAGAACTACTTTTACCTGCTGATGTTCCTGCTGCACCTGGCGCTGGGCCTGTTGATTACCCTGCCGGTGATTGTGTTTGCAGTCGCACACATGCGGCGTGCCTGGCACCGGCCCAACCGCTATGCCGTCAGGGCAGGGCTGGGACTGTTTTTCACGGCACTGGTGTTGCTGATTTCAGGACTGTTGCTAACCCGCTTCGCTTTCTTCGAAATTAACGATCCACTGGTACGGCGTATCGGTTACTGGCTACACGTCATCAGTCCATTTGTGCTTGTCTGGCTGTTTGTGCTGCATCGCCTGGCGGGACCGCCGATCCGCTGGAAGACCGGGTTGCGCTGGTCGCTTGTCGCCACGGGGTTTGCTGCCGTCATGGTCGTGCTGCAGACAGGGCATCTAAGCGACAGCACTGCCGGAAAAACCGTGCAATTTTTACCCTCGCTGGCAATCGTGCAGGGCGGTGGTGTGATTCCGCCAGAACACCTGATGACGGATGAAACCTGTGCATCCTGCCACCCGGACATTGCGAAGACGCACGAACAAAGCATGCACCGCTTCAGTTCCTTCAATAACCCGGCCTACAAATTCAGCGTGGAGGAGACACGCGAGGTCGTGCTGCAACGCGATGGCACCGTAAAGGCTGCCCGTTTTTGCGCCGCCTGCCATGACCAGGTTCCCCTGTTCAGCGGACAGTTCGATGACCCGAATTACGATACTGATCATAACCCGACCGGACAGGCCGGCATCACCTGCATGGTCTGTCACGCCATGACACAGGTAAATGGTGTCCGCGGCAATGGTGATTACAGCATTGCCGATCCACCCCGATATCCCTTTGCATTCAGCGAGTCGACGTTGCTGCGCAGCATCAATGAACAGCTCATCAAGGCCAAGCCGGCCTTCCACAAGAAAACACTGCTGAAACCATTTCACCGCACGGCCGAGTTCTGCTCTACCTGCCATAAGGCAAACCTGCCGGCCGAGGTAAACCATTATCGCTGGTTGCGCGGCCAGGACCACTATGACAGCTTCCTGTTCAGTGGTGTTTCCGGGCACCGGGTTGACAGTTTTTACTACCCGGCACAGGCCGTGTCGCGCTGCAGTGAATGTCATATGCCATTGACACCGTCAGATGACCCGGCGGCACGCGATTTCAACCACAGCGGTCAGCGCAGCGTGCACAATCACCAGTTTCCGGCCGCCAATACCGGCATCACCCGGCTGCTGGATCTGCCAGACTGGGTCATGCAGGCACATCAGCAGTATCTCGCCGATGTCACGCGTGTCGATATCTTTGGACTCAAGGAAGAGGGTCGCATCGATGGCGACCTGTACGCCCCGTTGCGGCCATCACTGCCT
>Ga0316191_10001929_pt1 | contig 14913 bp, 14 predicted proteins | sample Eddworburr2cm_MG_FD_204928 | JGI IMG/M metagenome (GOLD analysis project Ga0316191, IMG submission 204928) | Coastal sediment microbial communities from Maine, United States - Eddy worm burrow 2 cm | ecosystem: Environmental > Aquatic > Marine > Coastal > Sediment | place: USA: Maine...
CGTTACGTTCGTCGCTGTACCAGGGTGTCGCGAACACGTCATACACACCGAGTTTGCCGCCTTCCAGAATGCGGTCCAGTGAGTCGATGTTGAGAAAGGTCTCGTAGCCGGCCCTTTGCAGCGCGGTGGTAACCAGGTCGACACCCAGGCCCTGTTGCGGCAGGTTGGCGTCGGCATAGGGCGGCCACTTGCCGCTGTAGACGACATTCAGGCCTTCCGCTGAAGCGGCATGGGAAACTATTCCTAGCACCAGAAACAGTGCGGTGAGCAGGCTAACAGTATGTTTCATTCTTCCTCCGGCAATAGGCGCGTCAATTCAACCGAACTATACCGCTTCGATTAAAAAATATCAGGCCCCTGCGGGACTGGCAGGCAGCCTGGAAACAATGGATAATCCGCCCTCTTATGAGTATGTCCGAGCCCACAGTAACTGTTGTTGCTGAAATGACCGCCTGCCACGAATGCGACGAATTGCACCGTGCTTGCGAGCTGGCGCCAGGCGCGACAGCGCGCTGCCACGTGTGCGGTGCGGTGCTGGCGCGTAATCCTAAAGGTGGCCTGGAGCGCCCGATCGCCCTGTACAGCACAGCGCTGATACTGTTGCTGCTGGCCAACACCTTCCCCTTTCTGACACTGGAGATCGGTGGGCGGCAGGAAATCTGCACGCTGTTTGGCGCATCGCAGGCTATGTATAACGCGGGCATGGGTGAACTGGCTGTGGTGGTTTTCCTGACCAGCATCCTGGCGCCGGCGTTGATGATGATCAGCGGCCTGTATGTTCTGCTGGCCGCGCGTTTCCGCAAATCACCGCCCGCGGTGCGGTTATTGCTGTCCTGGATTGGTCACCTGGAGCCGTGGGTGATGCTGGATGTGTTTATGCTGGGTGTGCTGGTGGCCTTTGTGAAGCTGGGCAATATGGCAACCATGCATACCGGCAACTCCCTGTTTGCTTTCGTGGCCCTGATCCTGGTGTTTGCGGCTGCGTCGTCGTCATTTGACAAGCATCTGCTGTGGCACAAGCTGGGTATTCCGAAGAGAAGAAAGAAATGAGGGCCAGGGACGCTGGTCTCGCAAGCTGTCACACCTGCGGGTTGCTGTTGCATCTGCCGGCATCAGGTCATACGCACTGCCCGCGTTGCAAATCACCCATGCACCTGCGCAAGCCCAACAGCCTCAGTCAGACCTGGGCGCTTTTGATTGCGGCCATGGTGGCCTATCTGCCAGCCAACCTGTACCCGGTGATGACGGTTGTGTCTTTCGGCAAGTCCCAGTCTGACACCATCCTGAGTGGTGTCATTTACCTGTTTGTGCACGGGGACTGGCCGCTGGCGTTAATCGTGTTCATTGCCAGTGTGCTGGTGCCACTGCTCAAAATGGTAGCGCTGCTGTATCTGCTGGTCACCGTGCAGAGAAAATCACACCTGCGCAACCAGCAGCGTACCCGCTTGTACCGGGTGGTCGAGCTGGTCGGACGCTGGTCGATGGTCGATATTTTTGTGGTCGCACTGCTGGCAGCCCTGGTAAACGTGGGCGCCGTCGCGACCATTGAACCGGGGGCAGGCGCGATTGCATTTTCCGCAGTTGTGATACTTACCATGTTCGCGGCAATGAATTTTGACCCGCGCTTGATCTGGGATTATGAGGGAGAAAAAAATGGCAACGCCGAACCAGCCGGATGATTTTGATACGGTGCCTGACGCGGTGGTTGACGCGGAAAGCAAGGGTTTTCCGGTGGTCTGGCTGCTACCGCTGGTCGCACTGCTGGTTGGCGGCTGGTTGTTCTACAAAACCGAGTCTGAAAAAGGGCCTGAAATAACGGTTACCTTCAATACCGCCGAGGGGATCGAGGAAGGCAAGACCTATGTGAAATTCCGGGATGTGAACGTTGGTAACGTGCACACGGTGGATTTTACCGAGGACCTGAAGGCTGTGGAGCTGTCGATAATGATGAAGGCCGGAAGCGAAGAGTACCTGACGGAAAAGAGCCGCTTCTGGGTTGTGAAACCCCGTGTCGGGGCGGGTGGAGTCACGGGTCTGGGTACCCTGTTCAGTGGCGCCTATATTGCGTTTGAACCCAGTAGCGAGGGGGAATCGCGGAAGGCATTTGTCGGGCTGGAAACGCCACCCATTGTTACCATTGACAAGCAAGGCACCCGATTCCGGTTACGTGCGGATGAGCTGGGTTCCGTCTCGATTGGTGCGCCGGTGTATTTCCGGCAGTTCGACATCGGAGAAATAACTGACTACAAGCTGGCGGACGATTACAGCTATGTCGATATCGGCGTATTTATAACAGCGCCCTACGACAAGTACGTGCATACAGGAACCTACTTCTGGAACGTAGGTGGTGTGAGTCTGTCTATGGGAGCATCAGGGGCCAAGCTCGAGATGGAATCCTTGATTGCCTTAATGAGTGGCGGCGTCGCCTTTGAGACGCTCCCCGAGTTTCTTGATACGCCGGTCGCCGGAGAAGATACGGTATTTACACTGTATGAGAATCGCACCAAGGCCCTGGAACGGCCGATCACCGAAACGGCGACCTTTGTGCTGAGATTCGATGGCTCGATACGTGGTTTGAGTGCCGGGGCGCCCGTGGAGTATCGCGGCATCCGGGTTGGCACGGTGAAGGCTATCGAACTGGGCGCTGACCCGAACAACAAGGGTACTGTCGGTCCTGTCGTGCTGATCGATATCGAACCGCAACGGACAATGAATTACCAGGATATCGACAAATCGAAGGCCAGTGAAGAGGAAATCTCCGAGTTCGAAAAAGATCCGGTTGCGCGGATTGGGATGCTGGTAAAACGCGGCTTGCGGGCACGCTTGCAGACCGGCAGCCTGATCACAGGGCAATTATTTGTTGAGGTTGATATTTTTCCCGATGCAGCGCCCGCGGTCATGGTGACCGGTGGGCAGTATCCCGAAATACCGACGTTGCCGAATTCGCTGGAAGGTATTATCGCCAGTGTCGACAGAATCCTGGACAAGCTGGAGGACGCCGATCTTCAGGGCACCCTGAAAAATCTCAACGCGTTGATGGTCTCTACCGCCGGGCTGGCTTCCACGCTGGAGAAAGGTATGCCGGAACTAAGTGCAGAGTTGCTGGCGACACTGAAGACGGCACACAGTGCAATGGCCACCCTGGAAGCGAGTACCTCGGCCGACGGTGAAATAGGTATCGAGTTGCAGGCCGCACTGAAAGAGATCAGTGCCGCGGCACGTTCGCTGCGGGTGATGGCGGCGTACCTGGAACGACATCCGGAAGCATTGATAAAAGGCAAGGGCACGCCCTGAGGACTGAATGATGATGCATAAAAGTTATCTGTTAATAGTCATGCTGGTACTGGTTCAGGCAGGTTGCAGTATCGGGGGTGCTTCACGGCCCGCCGAGTTCTACGTTCTGAATGTAGAGCCCGGAACACCGGTCAGCGGTCGTACGGCACCGGCCGGACCGCTTACTGTCGGGTTGGGGCCAGTCACCATACCTGATATTTTTGATCGCCCGCAGATCGTAACGCGGCCTCAACCCAATCAGATCGACCTGGCAGAATTTGATCGCTGGGGCGGTGATCTGAATCACGACCTGAGCCGGGTGCTGACGCAGAACCTGATGAGTCGTTTAAATACCGACAGTATTCTGCCCCATCCCTGGTCGAGCAGAGACTACCCTGATTTCCAGGTGGCTGTGCAGGTTTTCCGCTTTGACGGTGAAGTTGGACAGGTTGCCAGGTTTGAGGGGGTCTGGCGGCTGATGGACGGTGTTAAAGGGTGCGAACTTGCCACACACCGTTTTAGCTTTGCTGAAAGCCCTGCAGGTTCGGGTTACGCTGAATTTGTCAGCGCCATGAGTCGGGCAGTCGCGAAGCTCAGCCAGGAGATTGCGGAGCAGATCGGGAAAACCACCCCTGGTTGTCAGTGACTTCCCACGTCTGGAAGCTTGAGGAAGCGTTGTAATATTCGCGTAACAAGCTGTAGTTAGAATATAAGTGCATTCATGAGAATGTCTTGTCGGATAGCAGTGCGGCACCCGGACCCGTAACACAACCAGGTCAAGAATCTGTGAACTGTGTCGATAAATCAGGTGTTGGCGAGGGAGTGCTCCGATTTCACGTATCAGTCTGAAAGGCGGGGGTTCTATGACACACACCATTGTAAAGGCGGCGTTTTTTATTCTGAAAGGCGCAGCGCTTGGTTTTGCGCTGGGGATTGCAGGCGCAGTGTTCGGAACTATTATCGGCAGCTCATTTTCAACTATCTGGGCGTCAGGCATGCCGCTGGGGATGGCATTCCTCGGTGCGATGATATTCAGTATACTGTCGACCATTGGGATGCATCAGGGTATTCAGGAAAATTTGCATCACCACTGATTCCGGTAACACAGAGTGATGAAAATCCCGCTTCAGGCGGGATTTTTTATGACTGAACTATACCCCGAGCTGCTGCGCAGCGCTTCCGGCAAGCCCATTGGGATTTCCTGCGAACTGTCAAGCCAGTCAAGCATTCCCCGCCACGTGGCTGTTTCCTTTTGCGCGTCGCGTTCCTGCAGTTCGTGCACCCCGACGCCATTCTCCACGGCGCTGACGTAGTGCTGGGTATCGCGGATACGTGCGATAACGGGAATGTCCTGGCCGTGCAAAAAATGCTCCAGTTTTTCGACCGCCTTTGTGTGGACGCGTGTCCGGTTGGCAATAAGGGCCAGGCGCTTGTTAAGGGCGCGCGCCTTGCCACTCAGCAGCAGGTCACGAATGAAATCGGCGGTGGAGCAGATATCGATCGAAGAGGGTAATACCGGAATGAGAATCACGTCGGCTTCAGTCGCGCGGTCCTCGATATCGTGCTCAGAATAACCCGCGGGTGTGTCGGTGATAACGTAGCGCGTGCCAGCGGGAAGCTGCATCTGCCAGGCGCGTGTGGTGCCCTCGCGTGGCGGTTTATATGCAGCAATACCGTGAACGAAGGCTTGCCCACCCTTGCGTGCCTTGAGCCAGCGCGTAGAGGAGGCCTGCCGGTCGTAATCCAGCAACGTCGTGGCGCAGCCCTGTGATGCGCAGTAGCTGGCCAGATTGGTGGCAACGGTGGTTTTGCCGCAGCCGCCTTTGGTGTTCATTACCGCAATTCGTAACACTGCAGTTCGATTCCTCGCCAAGGTGAATCCGAAGGGGGGATAGGATTCTAGCACGAACCCAAGTATCTTTAATCCATCAAAATTCAGAATCGCTCCGCGAGAGCGTGACGGGCGGGCTGGTGCTGATTCTCAAATTGCTGATAGTCATAACACTGGCGAATGCTACCCCGGTGATTCTGAAAAGGGTAATGGGACACAGGTTCGCCTGGCCATTCGACGGCGGACTCCGGTTTTTTGACGCTCAACCGTTGTTGGGGCCTTCCAAGACTGTGCGCGGCGTCCTGGGTGCGATTCTGGTCGCGGCACTGGCTGGTATTGCGACCGGACTGGGCTGGGAGATCGGGGTGCTGGTCGGGAGTATGGCCATGCTGGGTGATCTTTTCTCCAGTTTCTGCAAGCGGCGTTTGAAACTTCCTTCCAGCAGCAAGGCCACCGGCCTCGACCAGGTGCCGGAGTCACTGTTCCCTTCAGTCCCAGCTGGACTTGACGGTATTTGAGATTTTTATCATCGTGGCGATCTTTTTTATCAGCGATATGATTTTCTCCCCATTGTTCCACCGGCTGGGTATTCGCGACCGACCTTACTAGTCTGGTTTTGAGGGATGAAGGTGGTGCAACGTGATTTCGGGCGGGCAATTATAGCGTACCGCGACCACGGATGACCCAACACCGGTCGAGGTGTACCCGTGCATGGCGCGGTATTTCCAGGCCCCGGAACCCATATGTCTGGGCAGGACCGAATCGAGAGTGATCGGGATGCCGCCGGGCAGGCAGACCTGTCCACCATGAGTGTGGCCGGCCAGTAGCAGGTTGAAGTCAGCATATGTCGCCTGGCGATAGATTTCCGGCGTGTGCGACAAGAGGATATTGAACTCGTCGAGAGCTATGCCGGAGACGGCTTTCTCTATGTTATCGACACGAAAATAATGTGCATCATCGATGCCGACAAGGTTGATACGCGCGTTGTTATATTGAATGATTTCCGATTCGTTGAGCAGCATGCGAATACCCATGTCTTCCAGCCCCGGCACCATGCGTATGGTGTCGTGATTTCCCAGCACGCCGTAGATGGGTTCCTTCAGGTGCATGCATACCTGCTGCATGCCTTTGAGGGTTTCTTCAATCGGACCATAGGTCTCGCCCCGGTAATCGCCGGTCAGGACGCATATGTCATAATCAATTTCATGCAGTAGTTCGATAAGCCTGTGCATGGCACCAGGGTTCATGTCCACATGCATGTCACTGAGATGGAGCAGGGTAAATCCGTCAAATTCGGACGGCAGTCCCGGCAGACTGATCTGATTGTGCCGTGTCCGGATGCGGGTGGTGTTCCTGCACCCTCGCCAGTACAGGCCGGTCAACTTGAGTGTATTACGGATGACGGAGTGAAGTGAATACCAGTTTTCGATGTGAAAAAAGTTGATTCCCTGTCCAAAGATGCGTGTCTCGTAGTCTTCCTCTATACCGAGCCGCTGTCGCGCATACAAATGTCCGAGACGGGACTCCAGTTGTCGAACAATATCCGGGTTTGTCTCTGTTATTGATGTGTGTCCCATGGCACTTTAAGTATAGCGCGCTATGTGTTCAGGCGGCTGAAAAAAGTATTGTGGCGGATTTAAAACGTTGTTTGTACGCTTCAATAGCCGGCAGGAAGGACAAGGGGCGATTCGCTTGACCCGGGTCAATATATGCTGAGATTTACGCTCCAGGGTATTGCAGTGCGCAATTTTTGCGCTAGATTAATAGCGCGGAACGGGCTGTATCACAGCCCGTGCATTTGTGTCAGTGCAGCACGAGTCGGAGGGACTGTGAAATGAACGTCAAGAAAATCGCGATCGCGGCGCTTCTGGCGGCGGTCTTGCCAATGTCGTCGGTACAGGCGTTCTGGGGCGGTAACAACTGGATGCCCTGGAACTGGTTTGATGATGATTACTATTATGGTGGTCCCTGGGGTGGTTACCCCGGCTATGGTTATGGTGGCCCATGGGGAGGCTATCCGGGTTATGGCTACGGAGGCTATCCGGGTTATGGCTACGGAGGCTATCCGGGTTATGGCTACGGAGGCTATCCGGGTTATGGCTACGGAGGCTATCCGGGTTATGTCGGCTGGTGATTCTCCCTGTTTACGCAAACAAAAGCCCGCACCCAAAGCGGGCTTTTGTAATTATGGCGCCAGTATTGAGATTTTAACCGTAAGCCTGATAATGGAGGCCTGACAGTTATCGATGGTGGGGTAAAGAGTGTTGCACTTTCAAACTATTGCACTGGTCGCATGCCTCGTCGCGTCGTCAGCCTCCCTGGCCGAGACGCCGGAGATTAAGTTCACGGAAGCGCGCTACCAGGTGCTGGCCGATGAACAGCGTTTCGATGGTGTTGTTGAGGCGGTGCACAGGTCTACGCTGTCCGCACAGACCGCAGGCGAGATTATTGAGCTTCCGTTTGATGTAAACGACTATGTACCGAAGGGTGCGGTTGTGCTTCGCATCGACGATGCCAACCAAAAAGCCCGGCTGGATAAAGCCGTAGCCAGTGAAGCACAGTCGCAGGCGGTCCTTGCTGAAGCGGAATCGAGTCACCAGCGTAACAAGCGCCTCATTAAGGACAATGCGGTCAGCAAGTCGCAGCTCGATAAATCCGAGGCGAATCTAAAATCAGCACGGGCCCAGCTGGAGTTGTCACAGGCTGCTGTGAAGGAAGCACGCGAACAGTGGGAATATACCGTCGTTCAGGCCCCGTTTGCGGGTGTCATGGTCGAACGTTTTGTTGAAGTCGGTGAACAGGTGCAGATTGGTACGCAGCTGGGGACCGGCCTGTCGCTGGAAAAGCTACGTGTCCAGGTTAAGGTGCCTGCGCACTATGCACAGCGCATCCGCACTACCGGGCACAGCAGGGTACAGTTACCCGATAGTGGCGAATGGCTCGAAAGTAAAGACATAACCCTGTTTCCCTATGCAGACCCGGACAGCCATTCGTTTACTGTGCGTGTCCAGTTGCCGCAAGGCCAGCACGGATTGTTTCCTGGCATGCTGGTCAAGGCTGCGTTTACAGTGGGTGAAAAGCAGCACCTGGTGGTTCCCAGCCAGGCGATCGCGCATCGTAGTGAAATCACCGGGGTCTACGTGGTGGATGACGATCACAAACTGCAGTTCCGTCAATTGCGGACAGGGCGTGATGTGGCGGGCGATCTGACCGAGGTGTTGGCCGGTTTACAGGACGGCGAACAGGTTGCCCTGGATCCTGTAGCCGCCGGTATCGCGCTCAAGCAGCAAGGTAGTGGTCATGAGTGAAGCACCGGGTTTCTCCGGCTCGGTCGCAAAAAAGTTTCTGCAAACCGAAATCACACCCTTACTGGCGGTGCTGGGCCTGTTGCTGGGCGTATTTGCAATACTGGTTACACCGCGCGAAGAAGAACCCCAGATCGACGTTACCTTTGCCAATGTATTTATTCCGTTTGCGGGTGCTTCGGCGCGCGAGGTAGAACAACTGGTCGCTACCTCGGCAGAGCAGGTGCTTTCGGAAATCGAAGGTGTAAAACATATTTATTCGGTATCCCGCCCGGGGCTTTGCATACTCACGGTTGAATTCAAGGTCGGGGAGGCGCGCACAGAGGCCATTGTCAGGTTGTATAACCGGCTGTATTCGAATCAGGACTGGCTGCCGCAAGGAACGGGGGTTGGACAGCCGCTGGTCAAGCCGAAAGGGATTGATGATGTACCTATTGTTGCGGTAACGCTGTGGACGGAGGATCCGCAACGCGGTGCGGCCGAGCTCAGGAGCGTGGCGCATACCCTGGAAGCAGAACTAAAGCGGGTTGCCGGCACGCGAGACATCTATACCATTGGCGGGCCTGAACCCGTAGTCCATATTCTGCTTGATCCGCAGCGGCTGGCTGGATTCGGTTTATCGCTGACTGATCTGCGCTCTGCCCTTAAACAGGCGAATCAGTCCAGTGAAGCCGGTCAGCTGGTCGCGGACAACCGGGAGGTTCAGGTCAAGGCGGGGACGCTGTTTCGGAATGCAGCGGAGATCTCCGGCCTGGTGGTCGGCCTGCATAATGGCAACCCGGTGTATCTGAGTGATGTGGCTGACATTCGTCGCGGCCCGGACCAGCCTGAGCAGTACGTCTGGTTTGGAACGGGGCCGGCCGCTGACGTACCGGCCGCAGCAGCGGGTGAATTTCCGGCCGTAACACTCGCCATTGCCAAACAACCGGGCACCAATGCGGTACAGATTGCCGATCAGGTGATCGCGCGCCTGCAGGATCTGAATGGCATATTTATTCCACAAGGCATTAACACCACGGTGACACGCAACTACGGTGTGACCGCCGATCAAAAGGCCCGCACACTCATTAAAAAACTTGTGTTCGCGACGTCTGCCGTTGTGTTGCTGGTAATGCTAAGTCTCGGCTGGCGTGAAGCGGTGATTGTCGGAGCCGCCGTTGTCATAACGCTGGCGATTACCCTGTTCGCTTCCTGGGCCTGGGGGTTTACCCTGAACCGGGTATCGTTGTTCGCACTGATATTTTCCATCGGAATACTCGTGGATGATGCCGTGGTCGTGGTTGAAAATATCCACCGCCATATGCAGATGGGAGACCTCAACCTTGTGCGAGCGATTCCAAGGGCGGTTGATGAAGTCGGCGGACCTACCATACTCGCGACCTTTACCGTGATTGCGGCCTTGTTGCCCATGGCGTTTGTAACGGGCCTGATGGGGCCCTACATGAGTCCGATCCCGATCAATGCCAGTATGGGTATGCTGATCTCACTGGCGGTGGCGCTGGTCGTGACACCCTGGATGGCGTTGAAACTGTTACCTGCTGAACAGCATGGTGCACACTCCGGTACGACTGCTGACGGCCCGCTGATACGGTTTTTTCAGCGTATGCTTCAGCCGTTCCTGAACGGGGACAAGGGGAGGGGAGCGCGCTACCTGATGCTGGCGGTTGTGCTGTTGTTGATTGCGGGTTCGGTAGGACTGGCCGGAGTAAAGCTGGTAGTACTGAAAATGCTGCCTTTCGACGACAAGTCGGAATTCCAGGTAATCGTGGATATGCCGGAAGGTACGCCGCTTGAACAGACCAATCGCGTGCTGACCGAGCTGGCCGGTTACGTAGCAAACATTCCGGAAGTTACTGATTACCAGGTTTATGCGGGCACAGCCGCGCCTATTAATTTTAACGGCCTGGTGCGCCAGTACTATTTGCGCGCTGGCGCCAATGTCGGTGATATACAGGTCAATCTGTTGGACAAGACCCTGCGCGATCGCAAGAGTCACGCGGTTGCGCTTGCAGTGCGTGATCCGCTGGTACAGATCGGCAAGCGCTACAATGCGATCGTCAAGGTAGTCGAAGTACCACCCGGGCCACCGGTACTGTCACCGCTGGTGGCGGAAATATACGGACTTGATTATTCCGGACAGATTCGTGTCGCCAAACAGGTGAGAGAGGTTTTCCAGGGAACACCGGACATCGTCGATGTCGACGACAGCATCGAAGTGCTGGCACCACGCTGGATTATTCACGTCGACCGGAACAGGGCGGCCAGGCTGGGTGTCGATCAGTCCACTGTTGTTATGGCGATCACCACGGCATTAAAAGGCGAGGATATCAGCTATCTGCATGACCCCAATGCAAAGTATCCGATCGCTATTCGCCTGGAGTTGCCGGTGGCCGAAAAGGCTGACCTTGACAGGGTAATCAAATTGAAGGTTCGCAGCGAGGCGGGTGCCCTGGTGCCGTTGTCGGAGCTGGTTTCCGTGGAGCGTTCGACGATCGAACGTTCGATCTATCACAAGGACCTGCTGCCTGTTGTATTTGTTACCGGTGACATGGCGGGTGAGCTGGACAGTCCACTGTATGGTATGGCGGCGTTGTATAAGGCTTTGCAGGAGACGGTCGCCGATTATGGCAACCCTATCCAGCAATATTTTGTGCGGCCTCCGGATAATCCTTACCGTTACAGTCTCAAGTGGGATGGCGAATGGCAAATCACCTATGAGACCTTTCGTGACATGGGCATCGCCTATTCGGTTGGGTTGATACTGATCTACCTGCTGGTTGTCGCGCAATTCCGCTCGTACCTGGTTCCGCTGGTCATCATGGCGCCGATCCCGCTAACTATTATCGGCGTGATGCCGGGCCACGCCTTGCTGGGCGCGCAGTTTACGGCCACTTCCATGATTGGAATGATCGCGCTGGCTGGCATTATTGTGAGAAACTCTATCCTGCTGGTTGATTTCATCAACGAGGAAATAGCCAAGGGCGTGCCCTTTGAAGATGCTGTAGTGAGGGCCGGTGCAATACGCGCCAAGCCGATCATCCTGACCGGTCTGGCAGCGGTGCTTGGCGCGCTGTTTATTCTCGGTGATCCGATATTCCGCGGCCTCGCTATCGCACTGATCTTCGGTCTGCTGGTTTCCACGATTCTGACGCTGGTGGTTGTGCCCGTCCTGTATTATGCGCTGATGCACAAGCGACTGGGAAAGGCAGCAGTTTGAAAATATTTTCGAAACACAGACAAGGAATATTCTTATGCAACTAGGCATGCTGGGTCTTGGACGTATGGGTGCAAATATTGTCCGCCGTCTGATGAAGGCTGGACATGAATGCGTGGTTTACGACAGCACACAGGATGCGGTGGAAAAACTGGCCGGCGAAGGGGCCACAGGCTCCACCGATCTGGACGATTTTATAAGCAAACTGGAAGCTCCGAGGGCGGTATGGGTAATGGTGCCTGCCGCGGTGGTCGACGGGGTGATACAGGATCTGGCAGAACGCCTGCAACCCGGGGATATAATTATTGACGGTGGCAATTCCTTTTATAAGGATGATATGGCGCACGCCAGAGAGCTCGGCACCCGCGGCATCCACTTCGTCGACATCGGTACCAGTGGTGGCGTCTGGGGACTTGAACGTGGCTACTGCCTGATGATCGGTGGTGAGAAAAAGGTGGTCAGCCACCTTGATCCCATATTCAAGGCCATAGCGCCCGGTGTTGGTGACATTGAACGCACGACCGGCCGCGACGGTGAACCGTCAACATCCGAACAGGGCTATCTGCACTGTGGCCCCAATGGTGCCGGTCACTTTGTGAAGATGGTACATAACGGAATCGAGTACGGCATGATGGCGGCCTATGCCGAGGGGATGAATATTCTCAGTCACGCCAATGTCGGCAGCCAGGACCATGATGTCGATGCCGAGACCACACCGTTGCAGAATCCACAGGACTACCAGTTTGATATCGATACGGCAGAAGTCGCCGAAGTCTGGCGGCGCGGCAGCGTGGTGGCTTCCTGGTTGCTGGACCTGATTGCCATTTCACTGAAAGACAATCCGGACCTGTCCAACTTTTCCGGCAGTGTGTCCGATTCCGGTGAGGGGCGCTGGACCAGCATGGCGGCGATCGAAACTGCCACACCGGCACCGGTACTGACAGCTGCATTGTTCAGCCGCTTCAGCTCCCGGGGTGAAGCCGACTTTGGCGACAAACTGCTGTCGGCCATGCGCTTCCAGTTCGGTGGTCATCACGAGAAAAAATAGGACCGGCAGTCATGAGCCAGGCGAACCAATCCCTGACGGCGCCGCCAGCCGTCATTGTTATATTCGGCGCTGCGGGTGATCTGACCAAACGCAAGCTGATCCCTGCGCTGTTTAACCTGGCGTCACAGAAACTGCTTTCTTCACAAATCACCATGGTTGGTATTGACCGCGTGGAGATGGACAGCGAAACTTATCAACAAACCCTTAGCCAGGATATAAGAACCTATATCGGCGACGGCTTTGACCAGGCTTTGTGGGAAGCCAACATCGGTAAGGCCTACTACATGCCGGGCGATTTTCGAGATGCAGAAAGTTATAACCGGCTTAAAGATTTCCTGCTCGAAGTATGCAGGGAGCAGGGAACGCCGGAAAATTACCTTTTCTACCTGGCGACGCCTCCCAGTTTCTTTGGTGTGATCGCGACCGAACTGGGCAAGGCCGGACTGGCGGATGAACAAGGTGAATGCTGGCGACGCCTGATCATCGAAAAGCCCTTTGGCCGGGACCTGGAGTCCGCCAGGGCGCTGAACGTGACCCTGCACCAGAGCTTTGAAGAGCACCAGATTTATCGCATCGATCACTACCTGGGCAAGGAAACGGTACAGAACATCATGGCCTACCGTTTCGGCAATGGTACGGTCGAGCCGATCTGGAACCACCGTTATATCGATCATGTGCAGATTACAGTGGCCGAGTCACTCGGCGTCGAAGACCGCGCTGGTTATTATGAAGAGGCAGGCGCACTGCGTGACATGGTTGCCAATCACCTGTTGGCAGTGCTGTCTGTAGTGGCCATGGAACCGCCCAATTCCTTCGAAGCCGATGCGATACGAGATGAACAGATCAAGGTGCTCAAGGCAATCCAGCCTTTTGATTCGGAGCAGGTGCTAAGTGATACGGTACGCGGTCAGTACGGAGAGCGTGCGCCCGGCAATGGTGAACATGTGCACGCCTATCGAGACGAGCCAGGTGTTGCCGATGGCTCGCGCACGGAAACCTTTGTCGCCATCAAGCTGATGATCGATTCCTGGCGCTGGGCTGGCGTGCCTTTTTATCTGCGTACCGGCAAGCGTATGCCAGGGCGTAATTCCGAAATTGTGATCCAGTACAGGCATGCCCCCAACATGATGTTCCGTGGCGCACTGGAGAGCCGCAAGGATATCGGGCCCAACCAGCTGGTGCTGCGGATACAGCCCAACGAAGGTATCAGTATGGAATTCAATGCCAAGGTACCCGGCACTGCGTTCAACGTATCACGGGTGTGCATGGACTTTGACTATGACGACTACTTCGAGGAGTCCACCACGGCGAGTGGTTATGAAACGCTGATATACGATTGCCTTTGCGGAGACGCGACCCTGTTCAAGCGTGCTGACAATATCGAAGTATGCTGGGAACTGGTGCAGCCGATCCTCGATGTCTGGCAGGCCCTGCCACCGCGCAATTTCCCCAACTACCCGGCGTACAGCTGGGGACCGGAAGAAGCCGATAAACTGTTGACCCGGGACGGTCGCGCATGGCGGGTGGTACATTGATGGGTCAGGTGGTTCAGGACAACAGGCTGGCGTACAGGGACTAGTCGGGACTGGCGGAATTATGCCATGCTGGAGCATATGAAACCTGACAGCAGGCACATGGCGTTCGTGGCTGGAATCGCACTCGCGGTATTTATGTTGCTGGTCTCCGACCCGGGCAGCGCTGAGCCGACTGACGAGGTCAATGTAACCATTCAATACCTGATAGAATCTGTTTCCGGCTCAAGCCTGACGTTTTTCCGTAACGGCAGCAGCTACACTCCGGGAGAAGCCGCCGAGCATATGAACAGAAAGTATCAGCACTTCAGGGAAAAGATAGACACACCTGAAGAATTTATCGAGCTGTGTGCAACGAAGAGCCTGTTGACCGGAAAACCTTATCTGGTTGTCGACGGGCAGGGCAAAGAGCGCAGGACCAGCGACTGGCTGAGGGCCGAGCTGGCAGCATATCAGGAGCGCAAAAAGTGAGCAGACTGTTCTCAAAGGTATTGTTTTCATGCGCCGGCCTGTTGCTGACGGGTCTGATCCTGCAGGGCTGTGCAACAACCCGGCTCGATGCAACGCCTGCTGTTCAGTCTTACCGGACTGCTTCTGACCAGTTGCCCGGAGTGGCTGACGAGCGTGACGCCGGGCTCAGGATCATGACCCTTAACATGGCGCACGGACGCGGCGACAGCTTCCACCAGTTACTGCAACGATCTGCCACG
>Ga0316191_10001930_pt1 | contig 14912 bp, 8 predicted proteins | sample Eddworburr2cm_MG_FD_204928 | JGI IMG/M metagenome (GOLD analysis project Ga0316191, IMG submission 204928) | Coastal sediment microbial communities from Maine, United States - Eddy worm burrow 2 cm | ecosystem: Environmental > Aquatic > Marine > Coastal > Sediment | place: USA: Maine | collected...
GTACTCCTTTCCGTCTGGTAAATACTTCCAGGGGACATGCGGTAACAAGCTGTGAATGAAATAAAACCCGGGCGATTCTGAATAAGAAATCTTATCAACGAAATTTGCGAACCCCACTGGTCGTTTAACCTTCCAATGTTCCTTGCGCTTGCCCTTCGTATTTTCATCCTGGAGGTTCTCGCGAAAATCCTTCCAGGTTTGAGTTATCACCGGCAATTTGCTGGTGAAATCTTCGGGTAACAATAAATGTAGATAAATTACTGAAATATCTGAAAATAGTCCTGCCAGATTTGTTTGTAATGAGCCTGCGTTGGGTAAAATAATATCCCCACCACATGAAACATCGGGACAGAGCGATGTTTGGGTTTCATATACTTCTAATTCGTGGCTTTCCCTCAATAGCGTGAACAGTGTTTGTGGGAAATCTTTTTAGATAGGCAACAAGCCATCTTTCGGCCGTAGACCACTTAATATCGCAGGAATGGATTTTGTTGTCTGACCACTCACAGTAGTGGCATTGCGAAACCAAATGGCGTCGTCTGCAAGAGACGAAAAATTTGGATACCGATCTGGATCAATGATGCCTTCTCCATCGAGCAAAGATACTAGCGGTAGTTCGTCAAAAATCACCATCACCACCGGGGTATGAGTGGCTGATGTTATGCCCGCCGGCATTGGTGCGTGTTTGCTTGATGTTATTTTTACTACTTGCGAATTTAGTAGAAAGAAAATCGGGAAAATGATTATTGCTGGTGATAAAAAATTCAAGTAGGTTCTAACAGTTGAAAATTTTACATAGGCATAACTTGAAATTATTCCCATGACGATAGCAGCGACAACAAGCGTCACTGCTGGCATGTCGACCGTGTTATTTAGAGTCAAAGTAAATAAAGAACTGGTAAGAACAAATATTATCGCTATATGTACGGCGTCAGCTACTCTTTGTCCCAATAAGTGTGTGATTGCTTCGATTATGGTAATAGCACACGGAATAAGTATGCATAGCGCAAACAGCAATATGTACACTTCAACCCGACCGACGTTTCTGGCGACTAAAAATTCGACATTGGCACCAATCAAATCCAACAAAGGCTGTACAAAGAGAAATCCTGACAGTAAAAAGATATGCAGAGTTTTTTGATAAAACGGAAGTCTTGATTTTTCGCTAGACAAATGAATGTTCCTGGCATAAATGTTAAGTCTGGGAGTTTGTGTTTTCCTTGCTCCGGTTATTACAACTCTATTTCTGAATACTTGACGACTTGGTGTCTTTTAAGATTTGAAAAGCAAAGACTGCCGGATTTAATACTCATCTCACAACACCCTGCAACTTGTTTCGGCCGAAAGCTTATGGCGTTGAGATTTGTATCATAATCCGCCATCGGCGATGTCAATGGTATCCCGGTTTACGAATTTCAGGCTGACGAGTCCTGCCCCAAGGCTTCTTGGGTCCTCACTCCGGCCCGTGATCAATGGGATCTGAACTTTGTCAGTCTTGAATGTCAGCGTGTTGACGGTGGCACGTGTTTCGCCAAAACCTGAACAATTGAAGTAATACTTGAAACGCCTGGTGGATTTGTCCAGCTTAACGAATGCTAATTTTCTATCATTCAAGAAAACTTCAAGACTGTCAGGATTAACACCGGTAAAAAAATGATTTATGTCCAAAACCAGGTAAGTGTTGTCGCAAAAATCCCCGCCAGCCGAGAAATGTAATACTGATTCAGGCTCAGATGTCCATCTACCCCATGATTCTTGTGGCCATACACCCTTCATATAGTAGTTTTCGAGATTATCGGAGAATTTAATCGTGGAATTGTCAGTCAATTCTGCCAGGTTTGCCTGTTGCACTCTCATCCTTGAAATCAATAGCCGGTCACTACCGGAGTCATAATCTAAATCACGAATCCGTATATTAAGTTGTTCTCTCTCCTTCATGTTTTTTGGCTCAAGGAAAATATATTGCTTACTGCCTTTTTGTACGGTAAATGAACTGGTCATCTTGCGGTTAACTTCGGTTTCTATGTTCAGATCCTGACCAGTTGAAGACAGGTCAATCTCAAGCAAATATATTTGACTGGTTCTTAAAGGTGAATCCAAGCTGAAAGAAAGAAATATCTGCCCATCGGTAGACGCCGCATAAGACGGTGCAAATTTATAGCTATTTCCAACCAAAAACGCATTCAGATAGTCGGCATCTGACTTGAGGTCAGAGCCAAACCCCATCGTTGTGCCCAATACGTATTCGTCCCTGTTTTTAATTTTCTGTTTTACAGCCAATTTCCCGCTATAAGTCCACGCGTTTTCATCATAGACACTCCCGTTAATCTTATATACGCTGAATTCATTAAGGAATTTTGAATCTGTACCACTAAAGTTATAGTGGAAATAGGTGCGTTCCCGTTGTTCGTTCTCGGCAATCTCGTCAAGAAATCTGCCTTCAATATTTTTAGACCTGATGTCGGCAAAACTGGCAATGGTGGGTGCAACGTCCAGCAGCGAAACTGGTTTTGATGAAACTCTGAACGGACTGTCATCCTGGTAGTTTTTAACCAGCAAAAGAGGCTTGCCGGATGCCAGGACTTTTCCATTTTTCAGGATCTGGACATAACGGCGTTCACTGGAGATGTATTTTTGTTTCGTATATTCACCGCCACCATGGTCCGCGGCGATGATGATGGCAGAATTGTCATAAGCACCCAGGTTCTTCAGCTCCCTGAGGTAACTTATCATCAATGTCAGGCTGGCAGAGGCGTACTCCCGGTAGCTTGAAAAATCATCACCAATTCGCCCGAATTCCAGGTTCCGGTTTAACAGGAATGGTTCGTGCGGCATAAATAGATGATAAAACCTGAATGTGGGTTTGGTTGAACTACTTGTTCCCAGTGTCCGCAGGTTTTCTCTGAAATTCAGGCCCTGGTGAGGTTGCGTATTTGGCAATTTAACCAGGCTTTCGCTTGTAAACCTTTGATCAAATGCGTGTAAGGAATCGGCGAAATTTTCCGTGATGATAAATCCACCATCATTATAGACCAGTGGTTTTATAGGGTGGGGAACCGACTGGAACAATGATATATCCAGTGCCTGCAGATAGTTGTCGATCTTCTCCGGCCATTGGGTTCGCTCCAGGAAATTGCTCATTATTGAGCTGTCCAGCGCAACGGTTCCTTCCACATACGGATAAAGCCCGACATCCCATCCATCTCTAATCAGGTCTGTAAGGATTGAATCCTGATATGCGGATTTAAGAAATTCCTGGAAGCTTTGTTGTTTTTCATACCTCTTGCCTGTTAAAAGCAATGGAATGGTGGGATAGGTTTTCGCAAAAACGGAGGATGTATTTGCATAAAAAGTGAAATTAGCAAATTCTTCCCGCAGTTGTGGATCCTTGTCAATCATTTCCCAAAACAGATCCGATTGAAACCCATCCAACAGAAACAGGAAAATATTCTTATCGACAGAATAGGTAAATTTATTTACCTTGTTTATGGAGGCAAATGATTCTTCTTCGTCTGTAAAGTCATGTGACATAACAGTGGTAAGAGTGGCCACAATGGTTAGAATCATTGTGAAAGTGAGAATTATTTTAGCGTGTTTAATAATTTTTTTGCGCAAGGCCACGAAAATAAACGCGCCAAGCAACCAAACGCTTGAATCAATCAACCCCCGGTATTTGCCATTGGAGAAATCTATCCGGGTACCATCAAGAACCCCGTAATCCCAGATAAGAATATATTGTTGTATATAGATCAACACCGAACCCAGTACAAAAAACGGGAAAATGTAATTTCGTAATAGTTTCGGTGTTGCAAGTGCGAGCAACAGCAGCAAAATTGACACTGCAAGGAAAAATGAAGCGAGCACACCGATTGAATCCGAGAGTGCTGCACTGAAATTAAACTGATTGTGGAGCCAGATTGCGATAGGTAACGATATGAAAATCTGGAAAGCAACCAGGAGCATTGACACAAAAAACAATAATCGTTGCTTCATGCTTGTCTGCTACCGGTCCTTTTTGACGTATAACATGATGGTATTAGAATCAGCTTGCCTGCTTCAATCATCCAGCCAGACTTTATTTAAACGTACAACTAAATCCCTGATCGGACCCGGTTGACCATACTCATCATACACGCCTAGTGTTTGTACATATGAATACAAGCGAAGATCATCTATTTGTATTTCAGTATCACTTGCGATCGCAAATTTTATCTCCAGTCTCTTAAATGCCTGGGCATCCAACGTCGCGCAATGGTGAGCCGTTTCCTTGACATCAATTGTTCCAACTGTTGATTCGTCAAGCAATAGTGTGATCCGGGTTGGATTGTCCAGCAAACTAAAATTTGCACAGAACGTGATTTGCTCGCTTGGTGTCAAGCCGGCGAAACGGTCGTAGGGTGCGAATGTCTGACTAATTTCCGCCCCTGCCTGCAAATGCAATGCCTGGTCCCCATCATCGTTTGTAACGGTGGCTGCTTCACCCTGGAGATCCCAGCCACGCAGTCCCAATTCGAATGAACTATTGTAGATGGCCGAGTCGGGATAGCCCCGGTAAGCCCACAGGCCATAACCCATGGACTTTTGTTTGAGTAAATCCGCCGAACCCTCTAAAAAAGCGGACAATTCCCCGGGCTCAATTTGTGCGTGATACCCGGCAAAAGCCGGTGTGTTATCCACAAAATTGAATTGCTCAACAAAGTGGTTGATGTTTTTCCCGCGGTCGGTGATTTCGTTGAGTTTGTAGTCGAAATTAAACAGGGCCTGGCTCGCTGTCAAAAATTCACCCGTGTTCTTCGCCCCATTGTATGGAGCCCAGTAGGTACCGCGTAACTGGTCATCTGTTATTGCCATGTCATGCTCCATCCAAAATGTTTCATCGCCGTCATGGATAATGTCCTTGTCGACTCTTACTTCCATAGCGAGTTCAGGTAAAACTTCCCGGGCGGGCATGACCAACTGATCGACCAGGAATTGGTCAACAAAGCGAAAGAAAAACCAGAAAGCAGGTGACTCTCTATTGGGTACCGGCACTGAATCCATTGAATTGAAAGACCGCTGGTAATACTTTTCCACCAGTTGCTTCGGGTAGTACTTGGCCAGCCAGGCCTGGTATCCCGATTGATTGGCGATATCAATGCGTTGGTACTCGTCCATGGCGGGAATAGCCACATAGGGGCAGAAAAAATCCTCCCAGGAAAAAAATGCAAATCTGAATGAATCACGATGCTGATCAACCCGTTGGGCCAACCGTGCCACATATCGATGCCATTCCTCTCTAAGTGAACTGTTGATAAACATTTCTGTACAAAGCTCTCGGTTGTCGATTCCAACTGCCGGGTCAAAACTGGACGGGAAGCTGATGCGCAATCCGTAATCCAGTCCTGTCTCGTCAATTTTTGTCAAAAGCCATTCAAGCCGGTCATACAGGAATGATGGCTCAGGCTCACCATCTTCAAACCCAAGCTCAAAGCCCATCCATGGAACAACCAGGATAACGGTATTAAATCCATCGGCCTTGATCTGGGCGAAGTCATTTTCGACCTGGCTTTGCTCGAAATCTCCCCAAAACGTCTTGGGCCAGCTTGAAGAAAAATAATGAACGGCTTTTATGAATGCAGGTGTGGTATCCACTTCCAACGCTTGGGGTGCTACTTCCAGCGTGCTTTCCGTTAACAATGGCTGGGATACATTCTGACGGTCATAATATTGTTTGATAGCCAGAATGACAGTAAGCAAAAGCAGGGTAAGTAATAGGAATTTACGCATTTAGATTGTGGATACCATGAGGTTGATAGTTTGGCCATCGATTATACAATCTGTAGCCTAAAAAAATGCAGGGTGCTGAAGCACCCTGCAGATCGTAGAGGCTTAAAAGCCAGTTTGTATGCAATTTTATCGTGCGTGAACCTTGTCGACTGCAGCGTTCTGACCCTCACCATGGCAGTCTCCACAGGTCTCGCCAAAGAACGTGGTGTAGGCATATGCATGCACTGCTGCATCATCGTTATCATGACAACTCAGGCAAGCTGCTGCAGTAGGCTGCAGCGGATCCCACAGCGCCTTTGGTGCCGCCGTTGGTAGCAATCCTTCTGAATCCGGTACCTGGTAGGTATTGCCGGCATGACATGCTTCGCAATTACGCAGGTCGCCAGGGTATTCTAAGCCCTCAATTTCACCGTCTTCGTTTAACCAGGCGTAGTCATGACTACCGACTGAGTAGGGCTTCGTCAGGTTTTCGCCACGGTGGATACTGTGGACCATGTACTTGAAGTGTATCGATACTTCACCACCGTTTGTTTCGTCCTCACCAATTGCTGTCGGGTTATGGCAGAAGCTGCAAATACCCGGATCATGACGGCTGCCACCATGGAAGTTCAGGTTGCTGTGACAATTTTCACAGTTGTAATCAGAAACTACCGTGCGCCGAGGCATGGCCGTTGTATCGGTGACTGCAAACGCCAGGAATGGGTTCTCTGCGTTGTCGCGTTGATCCTCGGCGATTCCACCAAATCCGAAGTCAACGTCAACGTAGGCTCGACCTGTGGCACTGATCGTATAAGAACCTTCAGCATCCATGGGTATTGGAGTGGTAAAGGTATAGGTCCAGTTTTCACCTGCTTTGACTGCATTGTCAACCACGCTCCTTTCGCGGGCATAAAAACTATGGTCTTCATTCGGTCCTGCCATATACAGTTCGACACGATTTAAGGCAGCCGGATCAAGTGGGCCATTCTTACTGGCTAGCGAGAATGTCACGGTGGGATAATCGCCAGGATCGGTGTCGGTGACGCCTATGAGATTAACCAGTACGCCCGGTAACTGCGCTGACTTGTAAACCGGTGTGTGAGCACCTCGGACGGACAGGTCATACTCCTCACCGGAATCCGCGCCGTGGCAATTGCCACACAGGGCGTCATCCATTTGGATGAGTTCGAATTCGGAATGGTTCTCGCCAGTTGCAAAATCCACATCGTCGTGGCAGGAACCACAAGCCCGGCGGGATGGGCGATCCATCCAGTTGGTGTGTTGAGCGCCTGCTTCGCCTCTGAATGTACCAGGTGCATTGCCAACGCAACCGGCCACGGAAGTGTTTACAGTCATTTTCTGAACGGTTTTACCGGTGGCCTTGTCGATTAGCACGAAAACGGTTCCGTCCTTAATCCACTTTCCTGTTTCCTGCGACCCTTCGCCAACGCTGCTGGTAAACAGGGTGCCGTCAGCAGAGCCTACATGGATTTCAAACGGGTCGAGATCGCCCCAGCTTACCGTCGTGGTTCCCAGTCCCGACATATCGCATACTTGAGCCGGGTTGGGTGTTGCAACCATCGGGAAGTTTGCAGTGGGTGTTCCACCGGTATGGCAGACCACGCAGTCTTTCATGCCGGGGGAGGGCCATACCGGGTACTCAAGCTTCGAGTAGTCGTGCCTGCCTACAACAAGAGGTGTTTCAAGGTTTGGGCCCATGTGGACCTTGTGGATCAAAGTGTCGAGGCTGAGATTCAACCCATCTTCCACGAGTCCGGGATTGTGACACTGGGTGCAGGCATCGGGGCTCTGCCAGCGACCATGCATTTGCAGTGGATCATGGCAGCGGTTACATGTTGCGGCGGTCACAACATCCCTTGGTACCGCGTCATACATACCGCTGGGAACCCAACTCTGTATGGCGTTATCAGCATAACGGTCGAGACCCCATTCACGCAGGTCACGACGTCCGCCCAGTGCGAGCGTGTGTGTTGTGTCCTGGTCGGAAATCATCACGTAGTCGAATTTGTATTTGTATTCACCTTTGCCGAGAGACGTCAGTGTACCGTTACGGTCAATACGCTCGGATGCGAGGCTGACCTTCTGCTCTTTGCCCATCGGGATATTGGCGAGTGTGAGTCGCATATCCACTGCACCAGGAGTGGCAAGACCTTCATGTGTCAGCGGCAAGCCGACAGGATCCTTGATGGAGTAGGTGACTTCCAAGCGCATATCCGTTGGGACGAAGGCATCAAGGATTTCAATTTTCAGACCGGGTCTGACAACCAGAACCTCTCCAAGGGCCTGGTCGAATTTCTTGTCTTTGGCCGTGTAAGCACCGTTGTCATCGGCACCTGCTTTGGCGGCCAGATTGGTGGTGCCGAAGATACAGGTGGTGGTGACAAGAAGTGACCATACAAACTTCATTCTCATTATTAACTCCCTCTGGTGTCTCATCTAACTTATGCCGGAGACGATTGGTTAGAGATACGCTCGGTCCGCTTACCTGGACGGTATTTTGAACCAATTGATAATAAGTATATAGACCCATGTAAGTATATAGACCTATGTCAATAGTCTCATTGATTAAAATCAGGCGAAAAAAATGCAGGGTGCCGAAGCACCCTGCAAATCATAGAGGCGATATAGCCTGTGAAGATAAGACTTTACCTTGCGTGGACTTTATCCACTGCAAGATCCTTACCCTCGCCATGACAGGTCGAGCAGGCTTCGCCAAAGGAAGTGCTGTTAGTGTACGCATGTATTGAAGCATCATCACTGTCATGACAGCTGATGCATGCGGCCGCTACTGGTGTCAGTTCCCACAATTCCTGCGGTGTAACCGAAGCAAGCACTCCATCAGGTAACGGTAACTGCTGAGAATCACCGACATGGCATGCGTCGCAATTACGCAGATCACCAGGATACTCGACTTCACCGTAGTCATGTACGCTTTGGTTATGGCCGGCAACAACATAAGGATACTCCGCTTCTGAACCACGGTGGATCTTGTGGATCATGTACTTGAAGTGGATGGATTGTTCCTCTGCACCCGGTTGCAATTCTTCCTCATCGGTGGCTTCCGGCATATGGCAGGTAACACAGTATTGAGGCTCGTGACGGATGGTGCCGTGCAATGCCAGGTTGGAATGACAGTTCTCACACTTGGCATCATCGACCACCATGCGTCGTGGCGTTGCAACAGCGTCTGTTACGGCAAATGCAAAAGCAGTGTTTTCTGCCGTGTGGCGTTGCATGCTGGCTCCGCCGCCCATGTTGACCGGTACCATGGTAAAGGCTTCGGCACCGACGGTGAAAGAACCCGCTGCATCCGCTGGAAGCGGAGTGTTGAAGGTGTAGCTCCAGTTATTACCTACCTGGACAGCGCCCCCCGCAAACTCCGAAGCGAGGAAGTCGAAGTCATCATTGGGGCCGGCCATCACGAGGTTGAAAAATGCCAGGCTGCTGGGCGCGAGACTGCCGTTCTTGCCGGTCATTGAAAAGTTAACCGTCGGCGTATCACCGGGGTCAGTGTCCGTTACAGACAGAATCTCAATCACGATACCCGGTAATTGTACCGATCTGTAGAGTTCAGTGTGAGCACCTTTAACAGAAAGGCCATACTCAGAACCCGTAGGTTCGTGACAGAACACGCAGGCTTCATCATTGGTTATGACAACATGATCTTCACCTGTTGTGAAATCCACGTCATGACAGGCGGCGCCGCAAACGGCGCGGGTCGGGTTATCCAGCCAGTTGGTGTGCTGTGCGCCTGCTACGCCACGAAATGTGCCCGGCTCATTGCCAACACAGTTCAGGACAGTCGCATTGACATTTACAGTCTGTACCAACTCTTGAGTGGTCTGATCGTAAAGGTCAAAAAACGTTCCATCCCTAACCCATTTGCCGGTTGTTGCTGAGCCCGTTGCATTGCCACTGGCAAAAAGTTTTGCCGGATTTGTTCCGGTGCGAACATATACGTCAACGGGCCCAGTGTATTCCCAGTTGAGGGTAGTGGTGCCAAGACCGGAGCCGTCACACACAAGCGCTGCAGTCGGTGCGGCAACCATCGGGAAGTTCTCGGTGGGCGTGCCGCCGGTATGGCAGGTTTCACAGGCGTTAAGAGGGGCCGGATAGGTGACTTCTGCGAAGTCGTGCCCGCCTGCCTCTGTTGCTGCGTGGACCGCGTGGATCAACACTTCAAAGCGGGTGTTACCCGTCTCATTATGACACTGGGTGCAGGCTTGCGGCTGCTGCCAGCGGCCGTGCAACTGCAGCGGATCATGACAACGGTTACAAGTGTCGGTCGTTACGATATCCCTGGGTACTGCATCATACATTCCTGAAGGAACCCAGACCTGAATAGCATTATCGGCATAGCGATCGAGATCAAATTCACGCAGGTCACGACGTCCGCCCAGTACCAGCGAGTGGGTTGTGTCCTGGTCGGATTCCATCATGTAGTCAAATTTGTATTTGTAAACGCCGTCTCCGAGAGACGTCAGTGTGCCGTTACGGCTAATACGCTCGTATGCGAGCCTGACCTTCTGCTCCTCACCCATCGGGATATTGGCCAGTGTGAAGCGCATATCCGTTACACCTGGAGTGGTGACGCCATCATGATCCAAGCCCAAACCTGCGGGATCTTTAATGGAGTAGGTGACTTCCAACTGCATATCCGCCGGAATGACGACATCAAGAATTTCAATGTCCAGACCGGGCCTGATGAACAAAAGCTCTTCAGGAGTAAGGTAGAATTCCTTGTCCTTGGTAGTATAAGCACCGTTGTCAACGGCACCTGCTTTGGCGGCCAGATTGGTGGCACCGAATATACAAGCGACGGTGACAAGCAATGACCAAATAAACTTCACTCTCATAATTTACTCCCTCTAGTTGGTTGCTCTTCTCTTTGGTTTAGAGTTGATTAACACGAAAAATGAATGGACACACTCGGTTGGCCTGCCCGATATACATTTTCCATTAATTGCTGATGTTCACCTTGATCTAGGTCAGTAACCTGGTTGATTTAAATCAGCTCTTTAAGTATAGCCTTAAACGGATTCGAGTGTCAGCGGGAGCGGCAAGTGGATTGTGGCGGGGAAGTGGAGTTAGCACCCAAAAAAAATGCAGGGTGCCGAAGCACCCTGCAAATCGTAGAGGCGATATAGCCTGTAAAGATGAAGCTTTACCTTGCGTGGGCCTCATCCACTGAAAGATCCTTACCCGGGCCATGACAGGTCGAGCAGGCTTCGCCAAAGGACGTGCTGTTGGTGTACGCATGTATTGAAGCACCATCACTGTCATGACAGCTGATGCATGCGGCCGCTACTGGTGTCAGCTCCCACAATTCCTGTGGTGTAACCGAAGCAAGCACGCCGTCAGGCAGCGGTAACTGCTGAGAGTCATCGACATGGCATGCGTCGCAATTACGCAGATCACCAGGATACTCGACTTCACCGTAGTCATGTACGCTTTGGTTATGGCCGGCAACTACATAAGGATACTCCGCTTCTGAACCAAGATGGATCTTGTGGACCATGTACTTGAAGTGGATGGATTGTTCCTCTGCACCCGGTTGCAATTCTTCCTCATCGGTAGCTTCGGGCATATGGCAGGTAACGCAGTAATTGGCGTTATTACGGCCACCGCCGTGCAAGGACAGGTTGACGTGGCAGCTTTCGCACTTGGCATCATCAACCACCATGCGCCGTGGTTCGGCAGCGGTATCGGTGACGGCAAATTCCATCAAGGTGGCTTCTATCACGTCACGCTCGGTTTCGCCGTTGACGGTTGCGTTGGCGCGGCCTTCAACACTGACCGTGTAGGAACCTTCTGCATCTGCCGGTAACGGGGTTGCGAATGTGTAATTCCACAAATTGCCATCTGCGACTGCGCTGGAGCCGACTGTTTCCTGTGCGTAGAAGCTGAAGTCCTCATTTGGTCCTGAAAGGGTGAACCTGAGACGATTCAAACCGTTCGGATCAAGCGGGCCATTCTTGGTCATGCTGGAGAAAGTAACCGTGGGGGTATCACCGGGATCGGTATCCGCGATGTCCACGATTTCAACCAGTGCGCCCGGGAACTGCGGTGAGTTGACGAGCAACTGGTGAACACTTTGCACGGACAGGTCGGCCGGGTTGCCGGTGACGCCATAATGACAGAGCACGCAGGCGTCATCATTGGTTATGACAACATGATCTTCACCTGTTGTGAAATCCACGTCATGACAGCCAGAACCGCAAACGGCGCGGGTCGGGTTATCCAGCCAGTTGGTGTGCTGAGCGGCTGCTACGCCATAAGCTGCACCCGGTGCATTACCGACACAACCGAGAACCGTCGTACTGACCGGAACGGACTGTACCAATGTCTGGGTGGCCTGATCGTAAAGATCAAAGAACATTCCATCCTTGACCCATTTGCCGGTTGCTGCTGAGCCCGTTGCATTGCCACTGGCAAAAAGTTTTGCCGGATTTGTTCCGGTGCGAACATATACGTCAACGGGACCAGTGTATTCCCAGTTGAGGGTAGTGGTGCCAAGCCCGGAACCGTCACACACAAGCGCTGCAGTCGGTGCGGCAACCAGTGGGAAGTTCTCGGTGGGTGTACCGCCGGTATGGCAGGTTTCACAAGCGTTAAGGGGCGCAGGATAGGTGATTTCTGCGAAGTCGTGCCCGCCTGCCTCTGTTGCTGCGTGGACCGCGTGGATCAACACTTCAAAGCGGGTGTTACCCGTCTCATTATGACACTGGGTGCAGGCTTGCGGGTGCTGCCAGCGACTACCATGCAAGGCCAATGGGTCGTGGCAACGGTTACAAGTTTCGGTGGTTACGATATCCCGGGGTACCGCCTCGTACATTCCGGAAGGGACCCAGGTCTGCATAGCATTATCGGTATAGCGATCGAGATCAAATTCGCGCAGGTCACGACGTCCGCCCAGTACCAGCGTGTGTGTTGTGTCCTGATCGGATTCCATCACAGTATTGAATTTGTATTTGTAAACGCCGTCTCCGAGAGACGTCAGTGTGCCATCACGGCCAATACGCTCGTATGCGATCCTGACCTTCTGCTCCTCATCCATCGGGATATTGGCCAGTGTGAAGCGCATATCCGTTACACCTGGAGTGGTGACGCCATCATGATCCAAGCCCAAACCTGCGGGATCTTTAATGGAGTAGGTGACTTCCAACTGCATATCCGCTAGAATGACGACATTAAGAATTTCAATGTCCAGACCGGGCCTGATGAACAAAAGCTCTTCAGGAGTCAGGTAGAATTCCTTGTCCTTGGTAGTGTAAAAGCCGTTGTCAACGGCAGTTGATTTGGCGGCCAGATTCGTGGCACCGAGCAAACACGCTAAGGTGACAAGAAGTGACCAGGTTAACTTCGCTCTCATTGATATACTCCCTATTGTTTGTCTTATCATCGGTTGTGGAGACAAAACTTACTGGATATGCTCGGTTGGCATATCTCAATTGAATTTTCCTCTAATCAAAATTAATTTCATTGACATAGATCAATGATACATATGACTCGTAGCATTGTGCCGGATTGCAAAAATCATACGATAAGTCCGCTTTTCCCGGTGGATAGAAAAGCAAGTGTGATCCGACAGCAATAATCTTTGCTGGACCACCTTCTACCCATGCAGGAATGCGGCTAGAATGGTAGCCATCATCAACCGAGGTAATTCCCATGACCCAATATAGTTTAAAGCCCGGTGTTGTCACCGGCGAAGGATACAAAAAACTGGTTGAAGCAGCCAAATCAGGTGGCTATGCCTTACCGGCAGTCAATGTCACCGGTACCAACACGATCAATGCAGTGATGGAAGCCGCCGCCGAGGCCAATTCCGACATCATTATTCAGCTGTCCAACACTGGCGGCCAGTTCTATGCCGGTCGTGGTATCAAGGATGCTTTCACAGCCAAGGTAATGGGTTCGGTGTCTGCAGCACAGCACGTGCATCTGCTGGCCAGGTATTATGGTATCTGTGTTGCCATGCATACCGACCATGCCAACAAGGCGTTAATACCGTGGATCGAAGCGCTGCTGGATGAAGGCGAGAAATATTACGAGCAAAATGGCAAGCCGCTGTACAGTTCTCACATGTTGGACCTGTCGGCTGATCCCATAGATTTCAACCTCAGCGAGTGTGCACGCATCCTCGAGCGCATGGCTAAAATCGACATGTCACTGGAAATCGAACTGGGCGTAACCGGCGGTGAGGAAGATGGAATGGGCAGCGACTTTGAAGAGGCCGCGGATAATTCCAAGTTGTATACCCAGCCTGAAGATGTGTTGCGTGCTTTTGAGTTGCTTGACCCGATCGGTCATTTCTCTGTCGCCGCGTCATTTGGTAATGTCCACGGTGTTTACAAGCCAGGTAACGTCAAGCTTCGGCCCGAGATACTGAAGAATTCGCAAACCCTGGTCCAGAAGACTTGCGGCACGGGCCACAATCCGCTGCACCTGGTATTCCACGGCGGTTCCGGATCCGAGAAATCCAAGATCCACGAAGCTGTAGGTTACGGTGTATTCAAAATGAACATCGATACCGATACCCAGTTTGCATTCTCAAAACCGGTTGGTAAGTTCGTCCACGAACATGCCCGCGCCTTCGAGTACCAGATTGATCCGGATGATGGCACGCCTTACAAGAAGCAGTACGACCCAAGGGCTTACTTGCGTTTGGGTGAGGAGGGCATAGTAGCCCGCCTGCTCGAGGCCTGTGATGATCTCGGCTCGAAAGGCAAATCCATAGCAAGTGCCTGATACAAGGCCGTTACACAGTAGTCAAAATGACCGGGTTGTGATGACCCGGTCATTCTATTTAAGGCCTGCGGAGTTACACTGTAACCATGCCCCTGGTTGAACACCTCAAATTACCCACCTTTTCCCGCTTACGTGAGCAGGGACATGAAGTGCTGCCGCTGGATCGTGCGGTGCACCAGGATATTCGGGAACTGCATATTGGTTTTCTGAATATGATGCCGGATGCAGCACTTGAAGCCACCGAACGGCAGTTCATACGCCTGGTTGGCAATTGCAACCGTATCGCCCAGTTTTACGTATACCCATTTTCGTTACCGGGCTTGCCCCGTAGCCAGGAAACGCTGGAATATATTGAGCAGTACTACTGTAAGTTTGAAGACCTGCAAGAACAGGGT
>Ga0316191_10001931_pt1 | contig 14909 bp, 11 predicted proteins | sample Eddworburr2cm_MG_FD_204928 | JGI IMG/M metagenome (GOLD analysis project Ga0316191, IMG submission 204928) | Coastal sediment microbial communities from Maine, United States - Eddy worm burrow 2 cm | ecosystem: Environmental > Aquatic > Marine > Coastal > Sediment | place: USA: Maine...
ACACCCGTCTTCAGGCTGGCACCGACCCACCCCGAGCCATAGACACGACGAAGTGCGATCACGAAGTAGGCGAGCAGATAGATACCCGCCAGCAGTTGGGTGATCAGTGGCAGCCAGTGCTGACTCGAGGCTTCTTCGAGCGGCAACATGACGGCCATCGCGACATAGGCGGCGCTGTGCAGATGGAGGGAGAAGATCAGGTGATCGAAATAGAGGCGGTGACGGTAACCGAGCTTGAGCAGCAGGGCGAAGACCGGCAACAGTACGAACATCAGCTTGGGAAGGTCGTCGCTGAGGAAGCGAGCCTGCTGGGGCGCGTCGGCCAACACTTCCTGACCCTTGTCCAGCAGGAGACCACGGGCCGCCAGCCAGGTGGCTAGCAGGAAGAACGACACGCTGACTATCAGGTAGAGCCGGACCGGGGGCGTGTACCGCCGGCGATGGCCCTGCAGGTATTCGACGGTCAGCTCGCCGGGCCTGAGCAGAAGTGCTCGCAGCGTACGGGCCGCTCGGCCGTCTACCTCGAACGTCGCCTCCAGCACCTCCCGAAGGAGTTCGAAAATAGGCCGTTCCAGGTCGATATCTTTCTGGCCACAGCGGGGACAGAAGGCGTCCTCCAGTGGTGTGTCACAATTCTTGCATCGCGCGGACATGATGTTGGCCTGAATTACCGCGCGAGTACCAGGATGGGGCTTTCTTTGTAGGTCGTGCGCGCGAACTCTTTGTAGCCACATTTGTCGGCGACTCGCAGGGATGCCGCGTTATCCGGGTCGATGATGCAGACCGTGCGCGAGCCGCCGTGGTTTTCGTCCCACCAGGCGATCGCCGTCTGCGCCGCCTCGGTCGCAAAGCCTCTGCCATGGGACCACGGCGACAAGACCCAGCCGATCTCCGGCGTTCCGACAAGCGAAGGTTCCATCTCACGCATGAACTCGGCCAGCCCGACCTCGCCGACGAAGCGGCCGGAAGCGATCTCCTCGACGGCCCAGAATCCGAATCCCATCAGGGCCCAGTGACCATGGGCGCGCAGCAGGCGGGTCCATGTCTGCTCTCTGGGGGAGGGTGGAATTCCTATGTGCTGGAGGACGACGGGATCCGCCCACATCGCCACGTAATCATCGAGATCCGTCACCTGGAAGGGGCGCATGCGCAGGCGCTCCGTCTCGATGACCGGCGCCTCAATTGCCTGCTTGCTGTCTGTCGACATCGTTCGTCTCGCTTCGCTGCTGATGGATCGGGAACGGCCCGATTCTGCCTCGCGCAGACCGTGGCATTGTGGGCAATGGCGGTTGAGGTCGCAACGACGCGCAAGCGTTGCGCCGGGACGACCAGAGTATTACGGCCGTGGTCATCGTGCGCCGTCCTGTGCCAGAATTCCCGATCCGCTCAACCATGCGAGGACGCAATAAATGAATATCGAGGAGCTTCTGCCGACAATTCAGGAGTACGGCATCACCTGGACAATCGTCATCGTCAAGGCGATCGCGATCTTCTTGGTCGGCCGCATCCTGGCCCGCGTCGTGGTCAGCGTGCTCGACAAGCTCATGAAGAGATCGGACATGGACGATATGCTGCGCAAGTTTCTGCGCAACATTGCATTCGCCATCCTGATGATCTTCGTCGTCATCGCCACCATAAGCTCGCTGGGTATACAGACCGCGTCCCTGGTGGCGGTCCTTGGTGCTGCCGGCCTGGCCATCGGACTGGCGCTGCAAGGCTCGCTGTCGAACTTCGCAGCAGGTGTCCTGATGATCATCTTCCGGCCCTACAAGCTGGGCGATCTGGTCGATGTCGCGGACACCGTCGGCTTCGTCGAAGAGGTCGATGTGTTCACGACGACACTGCGACTGCCGGACAAGACCAAGATCATCATCCCCAACGGCCAGATCATGGACGCGAAGATCACCAACTTCATGGACTCGGAGACCCGGCGACTCGACCTGGAGGTGGGCATCGGTTACGGCGATGACATCGACAAGGCGAAGGAAGTGTTGCTGGCTGCGCTGAAGAGCAGCGAGTACGTCCTGGAGGATCCGGCGCCCAAGGTGACCGTCTCCAGCCTCGGCGACAGCAGCGTCAATCTGGCGGTACGGCCCTGGATCCGTTCGGCGGACTACGCGCCGGCTTCCCATGATGTCACCGAATTGATGAAGAAGACGCTCGACTCACACGGGATCAATATCCCGTTCCCGCAGCGGGACGTGCACATGTACCGCCACGACGACTGAAGCGATTACCCGAACGTCGCCGGCCGGGACCGTCATCGACACGATGCCGGCCGGCGTCTGTCTATTGCGGGCGGGAATTTTGAGCGCTTTGCCTGTCGCGCATCTGAATGCGCAAGACTCGTGACGCCAGACCGCGTCCCTCAGTCTTCCAGTTTGCCGAGCAAATTGTGGTAGCGAGGATCCTCCCGCAGGGATTCCAGGTCCGGGTCGTTCTCGACCCAGGTGCGCGAAGTGATGGAATCGTCCAGGCACTCGAATGCCTTGTCGATCTCACCGGCACGGGCATAGAAGCATCCCATGTTGTAGCGGATGGCCGGATCGAGCGGATCGATAGCCAGGGATTTCTCTGCCCACCTCAGGGCCCTGTCCCTGTTGCCCAGGTACATCAGCGCCATGGCGCCCATGTAGTAGGCGCGCTGATGGTCAGGGAAGTTCTTGATCAGCCACTCTGCCCGTCTGACGCCGTTGGCTGCACTGCGCTGAAATGATTCCTCGTCACCCAGCGCCTGGTAGAGAGGCGCTGCCAGTACGGGGCTCTGGTAGTCATCCGGATTGACCTCACTCGCCTTCTCAAAGAGTTCGATCGCCTTGCGCATGCGACCCTGGTGGAAGCTGGAGCGGCCGTAATTGTGATAGGCGCTCCACAGTCCCGGGTCGAGCTGGATAGCGGTTTCAAACGATCTTGCCGCTGCATCGTAGGATTGGCTGGCCAGATGTGCGATTCCCCGGGCGGCGTGGCTGCCAGCGCTGTACGGGGCAAGATCGACCGCTTTTTCACTGGCTTCGTGGGCTGCCTTGCGCTCGGCCTTGCTGCCTTCGTAATAGATCGCCTGCAGGGCGTAGGTCTCGGCAAGGTGGGACCACGCCAATGCGAATTGCGGATCCAGATCGGTCGCGCCGGAGAACATCGTCACCGCATGAGCCAGATTGGTCGCGCTCGTCTTCATAAAGTAGCCGCGGCCCCTGAGGTAGTACTCGTAGGCTTCGGCGTGTGACGTCATGTCCGGGCGGAGATCCCCAACAGGCGCATGAACGGCCAGCGCCTGGGCGATCTTCAAACCAATGTCCTGCTGGATATCGAAGATGTCATCGAGTTCGTGATCATAGGTGTCCGACCACAGCAGCGCGTCGGTGGCCGTTTCGACAAGTTGGGCTGTGATCTGCAGCCTGTCTGCCACCTTACTGACGCTACCTTCGACGATGTGGCTGACTTTCAGTTTCTTTCTGACTTTCCGGGCGTGGATATCCTTGCCCTTCAGTGCAAAGCATGAGGTCCACGACGACATCACCAGGCCACTCAGTCCTGTCAGGGCATCGACCAGCGCCTCGGTCAGTCCGTCGGCAAGATGCTCACAGTTTTGATCAGGGCTCAGGTCGACAAACGGCACGATGGCGACCGTGGGCGGTCCGACCGCTTCGGCGTGCTCGGGTGATTGCTCAGAATGACCCGTGGCCCGGTCGGCCGACCGGGAACCGTCATCGCGGGGAGAGCGCCGGCTGCGAATCCAGCCCAGCGCTATGGCGAGCGGCAGGCCGGCAAAGGCGAGGAAAATGACGAACTTGACGAGTGGGGACGGCAGCCCCATGGGTTCGAAGACGGCATCGGCCAGCTGCACGAGCAGCCAGGCCGCGACCATATAGACAATAATCGCCCGGATCATCTTGGGATTCTTCAGGCCTTCGAACAAATTCGATGTCATCGCATGGCAGCGCTAGCAATTCGTCCGACACTGCAGACGGAGCAGGAGTCTAGCACCGCGTGAGGCTTACATAGACTTTTGTCGGATAACAATCGCCCGACATCGGGCCCCGGCAAGCGGCGAAACCAGACTAGACGCCGTCCCGCCCCGGGCAATGCAGACGCAGTGCCGGGTATTCCCGGCCGGTCTCGGGGTCCAGCCAGACGTAAGTGAGCACGTGCACCTTGACCGGGCAGGGCTCAGCTTTGGTGTTCTCGGCCAGTTCTTCCCACTTGCTTGCCTGAACCCTGTTGGCGGTTGTCGGATGCCGTTCGCATGGCACGTCCGGGCCCGCTATCAGGGGCGACGCCAGTATCATCAGCAACAGGCCACCTAACGCGCTTTTCATAACAAGCTTCCTCCTGCACCCGTTCACCGCGACTGTTTCCTGTGACGGTCGATGTCTCCCGCGCGTAGCCCTTTACGCTGCCCCCGAGTCAGTCTGATGTCGATTGGCCGTCAGACTGTTCGACGTCGGGCCTGCATGTATTTGTAATATTTTTTCTAAGAAACTATCTACAAGCTTCTGAAATAGATAAGTTTAAGTCAATCCCGCCGGTGCTTTCTCTAACTTGGGTTCATCCAGGCTTGCAACGAATCTGCCATCTAAGATTATGTAAAACCGGGAGATTGATCACGTTCTGGACGACCGGGAACGTGGCGCCGGTTATCCGGGGGAGGGGTTTGGAAGCCGACCGCCAGAGAGGATCAGGCGGGCTCTCCGGCGGCTCGGAACTGCACCAGCAAGAGCGGTAGAAGCGTCATGTTCGCCAGCAGCGCCACCAACATGGCCAGTCCGGTCAGCAGGCCGAAATAGATCGTCGGTACGAAGTTGGACAGGGCAAGAATAGAGAAGCCCAGGATGATTGTGACACTGGTGTAGTACATGGCGCGTCCGATCGTGCGATGACAGCGGCGCAAGGAGGGCCAGTACTGGCGGTCCCTGGCAAACTCCTCACGGAACCGATGGACGTAATGGATGGAATCATCGACACCGATACCGATGGTGATGGCCGCGATGGTGATCGTCATCAGGTCCAGGGGAATGCCGACCCAGCCCATGAAGCCCAGCACGAGGGTTGCGGACACCGCATTCGGGACCAGAGCAACGGCGGCGACGCGAATCGAACCGAACAGAAACAGGAACATCAGGCCGATGGCGGCCATGACGGCGCCCAGGGTCAGGATCTGGGAGCGGAACAGGCTCTGCAGCATATTGTTGTAGAGCACGAGCATGCCTGTCAGATGGATCTGCGATTCGGCCAGCCCTTCCTGCTCGCGCAGATAGGCGCGGACTTTTTCGATCAGTTTCTGGCGTCGTAGATTGGGGTCTGATTCGAACACCCGTATCGAGTAGCGCAGCTGGCTGCCGTCGGCGGAGAGATAGGCATCGAACAGGCTGGCCCTGACGTCATCTGGCAGCCGCTTGTAGAACACCGACAACATGAAGTCGTCTTCCAGCACCTCCGGGTCGAGCTTGTCGATCAGACGACCGGTCGTGGCCAGGGAAATGACCTTGCCAGTCTCCGGCAAGTCGGACAGGTAGTCATGGATGCGCGTCACCCGCGGTAATGTCCGGCTGTTGAACCAGAAGCTGGCGGCAGTAATGCCGGCCTCCTCGGCGGACTCTGCCTCGTATTCCGCAAACTCTCTGGCCAGTGACTCATCCATATCTGCGCCAGACGCCGTCTCGAAGCTGTCCTCTGGCAATGCGGCCGGCGCATCCAGGATCACTTCCAGGGGCGTAGTGCCACCGAGCTGACGGTCGATCAATTCCATCCCCTGATAGATCTCGGTGGACTTCCTGTAGTAGTCGATAAAGCGGTTCTCTACCGACAATCGGGTCATGCCGATCAGGCAAACGATGGATACCGATGCATAGACGACCAGCGTTGTGCGCGGCTGCGTTTCGATGACGCTGTAGAAAAATGCAGTAATACGGGAGGTGATGTCATGACGCGGCCGCGGCTCGCCGGGATCCGCGAACATCAAGCCAGCCGGGAACAGCGTAAACGACATCACAAACCCGACCGCCAGACCGATAACCATCATCCAGCCGAAGTCGATGACGGGGCGTATGCCAGAGACGATCAGCGATCCGAACGCGACCATGGTGGTCAGCGCCGTGTACAGGCAGGGGATGGCTTTGCTTTGCAGGGTCCGGCGGACGAGTTCGCGTTGACTCGCTTGCGGGTACAGCAGGTGCAGTTCGCGATAACGGACGATCAGATGCAGGGTCAGCGCCAGCGTGAGTATCAGTAGAAGCGACAGGAAATTTGACGACACGACGGTCACGCGCCAGTCGAGAAGGCCGAGCAGCCCGAGCATAATCACACCGGTGGCAAGGCAGGTGATCAGAGGAAGAATGATCCATCGGGGGCGCCGGAAATCCAGCTTCAGGATCAGCACCAGGAAAACCAGCACGCCGATCCCGAATACGATCATGTCGTTGCGGATAAATTCGATCGAGTCGGCCACGATCATGGGGACGCCGCCCAGATGCAGCTTTGCGTCGCCGGCGTGCTGCGACATCACCGCGCGAACGGCCGCGATGTCCTCCTGCTGCTCTTTCAGCAGGGTCTGGTTGTAGTCACGCACCTGCCGGTCGAGGCGATCAAGCGCCAGCAGTTCGGTGTCGCTCAGCTCGTTCTCGAGCCTTTTCTCACGCAGATTGTCCCGCGCATCCCAGAGGTCGCGGAACTCCTGATTCTCGGCAAACTCTACCCGCAGTGCGGTGGTTCGGCCATCGGAGCTGATGATCAGGTTGCGATACAACGGACTGGAGAGGATCTCTCTTTTTGCCATCTGTCGATCGGTGTCCATCGATTCCAGCCGTCGGATACCCTCGGGCAACTCATCCAGGCTGACTGGCGGACTCTCCAGCAGGGGAATGTCCAGCAGGTTGGTGACCGCGACGACCCGCTCGATCTGTGCCAGGCCGTCGCGCAATTCACGAAGATTGCCCAGCGCGGCCTCTCCGAACAGCGGTGAGTCGGGCGTGTAGGTGACGATCAGATAGTCGTCGGAGCCGTATCGGGCGCGTATGGAACGGTAATAGCGCAGATCATCGTCTGTCTCCAGAATGAGCGAATCAGACGACGCATCAAGGCTGAAGCGGGGAGCAAGGGCGGCGAAAAACGTCGCTACCAGCGCGACAAAAAAAAGCACCAACCCAGGCCGGTCGAGTACCGCCTTGTCATAGAGCCGGACCAGTTGCTTCGTCATGTCCTGCCCTGAGTCTAGCGGTCCCCGACAGCAGATGCTCGCTGCTGTTGCAGACCGCCGGGCCTGATCGCCCATGGCGGGCGACGACAGCTTGTTTTATCCGTAAGCGCCCGGCACCGAGACGCCCGCCTGGCGAGACGCCAGAGCCGTTGCCAGGGCCTGCGCTCAGGCGGCCAGCTTGCCGATGCCGAAGCGCGGGTCCAGAAGATCGTGCTTGAAGCGGCCGACGTCTGCCTTTTTCAGCATCAACGATCGATAGACGCCGGCGGCACGGATATCGCCGGCAAGTCTGAAACCGACGATGCGATTGTCGGTCAGGGCGATCTTTCGAACAGTCCCGCCCTGGCAGAGGCGCAACTCCTGCTCGCCGTGAACCGAACCGGCAGCGACAAGCGGCAGGCCGAGATGACGCAGGCTGTTCATCGCCTCCGACCCTTCGTAGATAGTTTCGAAGCCCAGTATCCGCTCCGCCACGACTCGGCCCTGAGTCGTCGCGTTGGGCCAGATCGCGTGCACGTAGCGTTCCCCTGTGACCCGGTCGGCAGTCTCGGCGATGTCGCCGGCCGCCCACACGCACGGCAGATTGGTCGCCAGCGTCTCATCGACGGGGACACCCCAATTGAGATCGATGCCGGAGTCCTTCAGATACTCCACATTGGGCTTGATGCCGGTGGCGGCGATGTAGACATTGGCTTTGAGCATGTCGCCGTTGTCCAGCACGACGCCGATGGCCCGGCCCTCGAGATCACAGAATGACAGCGCGGTCGTCTGCAGATGGACAGTGATGCCGCGAGCGACAAGTGTCTGGCGGACTATTTCAGCGCTCTCATGATCCAGCATTCTGGACATGACGGTCTGCTGCTCGATGACCGTGACATCAAGTCCCAGATCGTTTAGCAGCAAGGCGACCTCGACGCCGATGAATCCTGCACCGACGACAACAGCGCTCGTGACTTCGCCCAGACGCGTTCGTTGCACCAGCGCGTTGGCCGCTGTCAGTGACTTGAAGTTGTACACATCCTGCAGGTCGTTGCCCGGTAGCGGGGCATAAGGGTGGCTGCCGGTGGCAAGCACGAGGCGGTCATAGGGGAGTCGAGTGCCGTCGGTCAGTTCGACCTGCCGTTTCTCTGCATCCAGGTGCTGGGCCTGTACTGCGGATCGATAGTCGATACCCAGCCTTCCACAGATGTCTTCACCCTTCCAGAACAGCCGTTCGCTGTCACCGCTCAGTAAGTAGTCTGCCATCGCCGGCGGCGAGTAGGGCGGGAACGGTTCCGCCGACACCATGGTGATGTCGCACTGCTGGTCGAGGTCCGGCGTCAGTTCACGCAAGCGCTCGGCGACAGTCAGACCGGCGGGGCCGGCGCCGAGAATCAGGACACGCATGGCACTTGTTCCTCGGTGTTATTGGCAAGTGGTTGCCCGGGCAGGTCGGTGCCGGGTGATTGACCGGTAGCCGTCGAGACATCGCCTTGCTGATCGCGGACCAGTTCGGCCAACAGATCCGCCAGCGAACTGGCGAGGCTTGATTCCGGATCGTCGATGAGCGGCGCGACAGACGGTTCGCATCGCCGCAGGCTGTCGTCGTGCGGCAGCGAGTGGATACTGGCGAAATCGAAACCGCCCTCCGCACGTAACCTCTCCAGGGTCCTCTCGAAGTCGGCCGGCTCGCGCACGTTGTTCACCACCAGGTGGATGGCGCCGATGTCCAGTTGCCCGGCCAGCCGGGCCGCGTGCAGCGCCACCTGAAGTCCGTTGAAGGTCGTATCGGTCACCACAACGGCATGCCGGAAACCACGCGCAAGCGCGCGCCCGAAGTGCTCGAAGCCTGCCTGGGTATCCATCAGGATGGCCTCGTCTCGCCGCAGGGCGATGGCATTGACCACCGCTGCGAGCAGTGCATTCTCAGGGCAAAGGCAGCCCGCGGCCGGCTGCACGGTGTTGCCCATAACGAGCAGACGCACCGTGTCCGGCGCCACGATGCCGAACCGCTCGACGACATCGTCCACGTCCGGGTTGAGGCGGAAAAACAGCCCCCAACCCTGGCCGGGACGCGCTCCGGTTTTTTCCTCCACGTAGTCCGCGTTCTCGCTCAGGGGGACGAGCGCGCGGGCGCGTTCGGGGGGGAGACCGAGCGCATAGGGGAGGTTCATTTGCGGATCGGCATCCAGCGCCAGAACCCGCCAGGGCTGACGGGCCAGCGACCGGGCCAGAAGGGCGGTGAGACTGGTTTTGCCCACGCCGCCCTTGCCGGTAACCACCACCCGGAAGTCATCCGGGCGGGCATTGTTGACGAACTCCGGGCCATGATGATGACCGTGTTCGTGCCCCTGGTGTGACTCACACATTGTGACTCCTGTGCGGGACCGCGACCGGTCAGGCGGCTTCGGTCTCGATTTTCGCGGCCTCGACAAACGGCAAACCCAGGCCCTCACGCTTGGTCTCGATATGCTGGCGGATCAGCAGCGCGGCCTTCTCCGGGTCCGCCTCCACCGCGAACTTTGCACCGACGACCTCGTCAAGGCCTGCAGCCAGCAGCTTGACGACGTTGGGGCTGCCGAAGATTGCTGGCTGGACACCGAGCACGGTGTAGATACCGCTCGCGACTACGTAGGCGCCGATCGATACGGCTTTCTCCGAGTACCATTCCGGCGCGGCACCGGCTAGCGGCAGCTTGTCGATGTCGGTGCCCAGATACCTGGCAAGGGCGGCGGCCAGAGTCAGGATCCGTGTGTTGTCGACGCAGGACCCCATATGCAGGACCGGTGGGATGCCCAGGGCCTCACAGACCTCCCTGAGTCCCGGCCCGGCCATCTCGGCTGCAGCGGGCATCATCAGCCCGGCCTTGCCATTGGCTACCGCCGAACAGCCTGTAACCAGTACGAGGATGTCGTTCTCTATCAGTCGTTTCGTCAAGGTTACGTGCCCGAGATCCTGCTGGACCTTGGGATTGTTACAACCCACGACGCCGACGGCCCCGCGGATCTTGCCGGCCTTGATGGCCTCGACCAGGGGCTCGGGCGTCCCGCCGAGAGCGCCGAGAATGGCTTCCACCGAGAACCCGGCCATCATCTCGACCGTGCCTTCGGGGATGCGCACCCTGTCCGGGTTGCGATTGGTGTAGGCCTCGATGCCCGTGCGAACGATCTGCCTGGCGATCTCGTATCCGCGACGCGGGTCGAAGGAGATGTGCGTCGCGCCGGTGAACTTGGCCTTGTCCGCGGTGGAAATCACTTGCGTATGGAAGCATTTCGCCACGTCAGTCACGGCCGGCATGATGCACTGATAATCGACCACCATGGCGTCCAGGGCACCGGTCAGGATCACGAGTTCCTGCATGAGATGATTGCCCGCCATCGGGATGCCCTTGCGCATCTGCAGTTCGCTGCCGGTGCAGCACAGCCCGACGAGGTTGATACCCTCGGCGCCCTTTTCCCTGGCGAGAGCCACAAGCTCCGCATCTTCCGCCGCCTGCATGATCACGTCGGAGAGCAGCGGATTGTGACCGTGAAGGGCGATGTTCACGCATTCGGCCCGCAGCGCGCCCAGATTGACCTTCGAAATATTGGGCTTGGGCGTTCCGAACATGACATCGGAGAGTTCCGTGGCGACCATGGAGCCGCCCCAGCCGTCGGACAGGCTGGTGCGCAGGCCGTGGAGCAGGGTGTTGACGTAGTCGTTGTCCACGCCCATGTGGGTACGGTGGAGCATCTCCACGCTCTCCCGGTCGATGCCGCGGGGCGTGATGCCGAGTTTTTCCCACAGCTCCTGGCGCTGTTCTGGCAGACGATTGGAGAAACCAAGACCGCTCTTGCGCGAACCGTAGTCCTCCATCATTGCGTCCGCCAGCTCCCGGGCAATCTCCTGGCTGTCGCGGTCATCGATTTCGATGCCCCATTCCTCGGCCAGAGCGTTCAGCTTGGTCGTGTCCCGCAGTTCGTAACCCGATGTCGTGCCCTCGGCCAGCTCGCCAAAGACCTCCAGGATGTCACGGCCGTGGTCGGAGTGGGCGGCCGCTCCTGCCGCTATGGTTCGCCCGAGGTTGCGGGCGACGATAATGTCGGCGTCGGCGCCACAGACGCCTTTCTGCGGGCCCTCGCCGAACGGATCGACCCGGCAGGGTCCCATCGAGCAGTTGCGGCAACTCACGCCTAGCGCGCAGAAGCCGCACTGCGGTTGCTGGGCGGCGAGGCGGTCCCATACGGTCTCGATCCCTTCTTCTTTCGCACGGACGATCATCGCCCGGGCGTCATTGCAGCTGGAAAGCTGACTTACTTTCTCAGTGCCGGCCATGATGCACCCCCTCATTAAGTTCGGTAGCGGTGGCCCCCCAAGCCCTCCAGCCCGCGACATTCCCGGGTGGCCGGGTGGACAGGGACTCGCCGGCAGCGGCTGAAGTCAGTACGACACTGGCTTCCTGTGTGCGGCCCTCGGCGATCAGTTCGTTAAGTTCTCCGTAGACGAGAGCACCGGTCTTGCAGGTCTCGACGCATGCGGGGAGCCGTCCGGCAGCCGTGCGCTCGATACAGCCGTCGCACTTGAGCGCGACCACGCGGGCGGGCATGCCGTTGGCTTTCTCGTGGAACGTGATGGCGTCGAACGGACACACCATGGCGCACATGGCGCAGGCGATGCATCTGCGGGCATCCGTCAGGACCAGATCGTGTTCCGTGTCCCGCGTGATCGCCGCGGTGGGGCACACCTGTTGGCAGGGTGCCGGATTGCAGTGTCTACAGCGATTAGGAAAGGACGTGTTGTACGCACGTCCAGGCATGACGTGGATCCTCGGGCGGGGCGGCGGGTTCTCGAATACGGCCGCAGCCGCATCGCGGCTGAGGGAGTGTTCCACCGCGCAGGCGAATTCGCACTGGCGGCACCCGATGCACCGCTCGGGGTTCAAGAAGACGGTCTTCATGGGGCACCCCCGAGTCTGCCGGAAAGCCAGAGTTCTTCCCGCTATCAACAGGCCATCAGCCAGTCACTGAAGGCTCTGTTCAAAGAGTGGTTGAGGGCCCGGAAATTTGTATCAGGATAATTACTTATCGGCGTAAGGGTCGGCCTGTCTGATGGCCTGGTGGGGCCGTTGCCCGGCATGCTGCCCGGCACGGGCGTGAAGTCGTCGCGTCGGCCCCCAGCGTTTGCCTGTCCTCGGTCCGAGTGCCACGCGCCCGGCAGGGGAAAGCGGGCCCCGTGGTCGTTAAGCATAAGAATATCTTATGAGTCAGATAACGATTAATGATTTCCTATTATTTAAGTATTCACTAATTTCAGGACAGAGACACCACTCGTTGTCGTGGATACCCACGCCTGCCATGAGGGCGTCCACGGGGCGGGCCAGATAAGGAGAGCAGACTATGTCGGCATTACACCCGGTTGTTGCCGTGACCGGATCCTCCGGGGCGGGGACGACGACTGTCAAGACGGCATTCGAACATATCTTCAGGCGGCTGGACTTGACGGCCGCGGTGATCGAAGGCGACAGCTTTCACAAGCATGACCGGGCCGGTATGCGTAAGGCCGTAAGACAGGCCGAGCTGGCCGGCACACACATCAGTCACTTTGGTCCGGAAGCCAATCTGCTGAGGGATCTGCAGGGTCTCTTTGAATTCTATGGCCGCACCGGTGGCGGCCAGCGCCGCTTCTATATACATGACGTTGACGAGGGTAAGGCGCGCGGCAGTGAGCCGGGTACATTCACCACCTGGGAGGACCTGCCAGAGGCGACCGACCTGCTCTTCTACGAGGGGCTTCACGGTGCGATGGTCAACGACGACGTCGACATCGCGAAGCATGTCGATCTGAAGATCGGCGTCGTGCCGATTGTCAATCTCGAATGGATCCAGAAGATCCACCGGGATACGTCACACCGGGGTTACTGCGAGCGTGCCGTGACGAGCACGATCCTGCGACGAATGCCTGACTATGTGGAGCACATCGCTCCGCAATTCTCACTCACCGATATCAACTTTCAGCGCGTGCCGACAGTTGATACTTCGAACCCGTTCGTGGCACGGGACATCCCCACTCCGGACGAGAGTTTCGCGGTGATCCGCTTCAGCAATCCGAAGAAATTCAACATCGACTTTCCCTATCTGATGTCGATGCTGAAGGGCTCGTTCATGTCGAGGAGGAATACGATCGTGGTGCCGGGGGGCAAAATGGGATTGGCCATCGAAGTCATCGTCATGCCGATCCTCGAGGAGATGATGGCCAGGAGAGACGAGTTACGCGCGCACGGATCCCAGGACGCGGCCTGAAGATCGTGTCAGAACTCCACCTCGCCGGACAGTATGAAGTCCGAGAATGCCCGGGCAGCGACCGAGTAGCGCTTGCTCAGCGGGCGCACGATGAACCACTGCCGCAGCAACGGGAATCCTCGGACCGGCAGTTCCGTCAGGCTGCCGGCCTTCAGTTCGAGCGAGATCGTGTGATGCGAGACGATGGCGACGCCCATGCCCGCGGCGACGGCTTGCTTGATCGCCTCGTTGCTCGACATGAACAGCGTGTTGGGCAGCGAGACTTTCTTGTGTTTCATGAACCGTTCGATCGCCTGGCGGGTGCCGGATCCTTTCTCCCGCAGCAGGAACGTCTCGCCCGTGATTTCCGCCAGGTTGATCGCCTTGCGTCGCCGCAGCGGATGATCCGCGGCGGCGATGACGACCAGCGGATTGTCCATGAAGGGGATGGATTCGAGCTGCCGCTTCTTTGGCGGGAATCCCATCAGGACGATGTCTGCATCATTCTGGTCGAGCCGGCTGAGCAGCGACTTGCGGTTGGTGACGTCGAGGCTCACCCGGATGCCTGGGTAACGCTTGTGGAATCCGGCGACCGCCTGGATTGCGTACTGGCTGACGGTCGTGGCGACCGCGATCGACAGCGCGCCCCGATGCAGCCCTCTGAGTTCGTCCATGACCTGAACGACTTCGTCCACCTTGGCGGAGATCTCCTTGCTGTAGCGATACAGTTCACGACCTGCTTCGGTGAGCTGCAGTCCCTTGCCGGCGCGGTCGAACAGGGGCATGCCGATGGCGTCTTCCAGTTGCTTGATCTGCATGGAGACGGCGGGCTGGCTGAGATGAAGATCCTCGGCGGCACGGGTCAGGCTGGAGCGACTGGCCGCCTGGGCAAAGATCTGCAGCTGGCGCAGGGTCAGGTGCATTGAAGGATGCTGAAGAACATAAGACAAACTGATTTTATAGATAACTAAACATTAGTTCCACTTATAATGTGTCAAGCCTATATTGGCGCCAGTCGCCTGCGGCGAATCGAGGAATGAAACATGACGGACAATACCTATAAGGCCGGAGTGAAGGACTACCGGGAGACCTACTGGGAGCCCGACTACACGATCAAGGACACGGATCTCCTTGCCTGCTTCAAGGTCACTCCCCAGCCCGGCGTGCCGCGCGAGGAAGCCGCCGCGGCAGTGGCCGCGGAATCATCGACCGGCACCTGGACCACGGTGTGGACCGATCTGTTGACCGATCTGGACTACTACAAGGGTCGCGCCTATGCCATCGAGGATGTGCCGGGCGACGAGGAGTGTTTCTACGCGTTCATCGCCTATCCGATCGATCTGTTCGAGGAAGGGTCGGTGGTCAACGTGCTGACTTCCCTGGCAGGCAACGTATTCGGCTTCAAGGCGATCCGCTCACTGCGACTGGAAGACATCCGTTTCCCGCTTGCCTATGTGATGACCTGCGGTGGTCCGCCGAAT
>Ga0316191_10001932_pt1 | contig 14908 bp, 15 predicted proteins | sample Eddworburr2cm_MG_FD_204928 | JGI IMG/M metagenome (GOLD analysis project Ga0316191, IMG submission 204928) | Coastal sediment microbial communities from Maine, United States - Eddy worm burrow 2 cm | ecosystem: Environmental > Aquatic > Marine > Coastal > Sediment | place: USA: Maine...
GCCAGCCGCCGGGTGGTTCGTTGCGGTGCCTTCATGATGCTGATTATCCCGATCGTAGGCAAATTCGGGGCTGTCCTGGCGACCCTTCCCATGCCGGTTGTCGGCGCCATGTTTGTCGGTCTTTTTGGAATGATCGCCTCCGTCGGTCTTTCCAACCTACAGATCGTCAACCTGAACAACTCGCGCAACCTGTTTATCATCGGCCTGTCATTTTTTGCAGGCTTGAGTGTACCCTTCTGGTTCACCCCCCACTACGACGTCGGTACCGGACAGATCGTCAGCGGTGCCATTGCCTGGGGTACCCAGGGCAGCGTGATCAATGTTATCGGTAATATTATTCAGGCTATCCTGAGCACCGGAATGGCGGTGACCGCCATCGTCGGAATTATCCTCGACAACTTCCTGCCGGGTGCCACCCGGGCCGAAAGAGGCCTGGAAGCCTGGGAACGGGATGCTTCCGAAGAAGCCTGGGAGGAAGCCGAAGCGCAGTGGGCGGCCATGAAAGAAGGCGAAATGCGCCCGGTGTAACTTCGATCAATTATTAAGCCGAGAGGGGAGATTCATATTTTCCCCTCTCTATTCACAAAAGCATTACGGCGGGGTCTTTGATGTACTAAAGACCCCCCGTCACTTTTGGCGCGAGATATTCAAAATTTGCCTCGATTTCTACTATACACGATTTATGTCCTGATGGTTTTGATCGGGTTGGTGGCCATGTATTCTCTGCTGAACACGGGCAATCCGAACAGCCTGCTGCGCGCGATCATCCCGAATCCGGCCCACGACCTTTACGTGGCTGTCATCTCCTCTGTACTGGTATTCATACTGGGATTTTTTGTGTTCTTCTCCCGGGACCAGGAAGGTTTTCTGCAACTAATCGAACTGAACGCCGACAAGATCCGGTCTATGCGCAAAAGAAAAAAGACCGATGCGCAAATAGCCGATTCCATTCTGGCCGCCATGGGTGCCACCGGCGGCTACCGGCACAATATGGCCAAAAAAAAACTCATCGCCTATTTAGCCGGATTTAAGTAGAAATGGAAGGTTTGATAATGCTTGATATCATTAAGCACCAGCAGTGGATCGTCATTGCCCTGGCATTCTTTGGTATACTTGCTTACATTGTCATCATTCGCTGGCGAGACCGCAAGTGGATCGATGAACGCTTCGGTAACCCGAACCTGCGGGCCATGAGCTTCGGAGTCAACTACTTCGGCAGAGCTACCGAACCCGGTAAACCGCGCCGCAGCTCCGGTTTCCTGCTGCTGCTGCCGGACAGCCTGTTTTACCGCAGCCGGGTGAAAAAAATAGAACTGGAAATTCCTGGCAGCCGTATCGCCCGGGTGTACCACGATCGCACCCACAAAGGGATCGATCTGCATATGTCCCTTGTCAAAGTCGATTTTATCAATGCCCGCGATCAAAAAGACACCGCCGCCTTTAAGGTGCCCTACCCGCCCCAGTGGATACAGGCTATTGAAAATAATTTACTGAAAAAATAAATGCGATTCGGCGAGGCCGAAGAGCGAACCGTAGAATATCGAAAATCGAACTGCTGAATATCGAAGGCCCGTAAATTGGAATAAAATTGCCTTATTTCATTCCGAGGCCATTACCACCCCACCGGAACGATGCGCCTACTCCTGCAGTTTACAATCCTTGTCCCATTCGGGGCAGGCGGTCTTCATATCGGCAGTATATTTTTCCATACACTCACTGCATTCCATATCGAAATTGGGGACGTCCCCATACCGCTCTCGCATTTCCGCTTCCGAAAGAGCCTGTACCCCGCTGCAACCGCATTGGGGGCATCCGGTTTTAATGTTGTAACGCTTTTTCGCCATTCAGTACCTCCCATTTTCAAATTTCATTATATGATTGCCTAAAGTGAACTAAATTTTAGTTCATTTTCTTAATTAAAACTACAAGACTCCGAAATTATGAAATAATAAATTGCTTCTGTATGGTGACAAAGTAGAGTTAAAAGAGGGTCATTATATAGCCAAATTTGGGAAAAAAGTAAACGCAATGATATCTTCTTCAATTTCGAATGACAAACACTCTTCATCCTGCGGGCATTCTTTCAATGTTGCCTCTTAGCTGCGCGATTTCAACCCCCAAACTGACACACTGAATGCCGTTCAAGCATTTTTCTGCATCCCCGTCCTCAAGAAAGGTTTTAAGCTCGTGGCCGCCTTGTTTAAGATCCACAACCCACCGTTTATTTTTTTCGTCATAATCAACGTTCACCGCGATACCGCACTCACCGATATCAGGATAAATTGACCTTATTTTTTCACAAAGTTCGTTTTTATCAACCATTATCTCTCTCCTTTTTTATGATGAAACTCGCTGGGCGGATTGGTCCCAGACGATGAAATTTCAAACATCGCTAATGATTGCTCTGAAAATAAGGTAAGACCGATGAGTTCAATGGCAAGATGAATAGGACGGGCCATTGCAAAGATTGGATGCCTCCGGCCTGAGGTGATGAAAATCATTCACAACGTGGTTTTAATTTTCATCCGGTCCTTATTCCGTTAAACCAACCTTTAGGAGCAATTTTGGATTGTGGAATAAAAGTGGGATCAATTGTCAAAAGAAACATTGCAATAGAACGCAAGATTTTCACCATCCCACGTCTGACCTGCCCCAGGCTGAACGGTTATCATTTGGTTTTTTCCATTCGAATAAAAAACATCAATAGCGCCGGTATCACAAAAATAGTAAACACGGTCGAGACCGCCAGACCCCCCAGCACCACGCTGCCGAGCCCTCGGTAGAACTCAGAGCCCGGGCCGGGAATCAGAACGAGGGGCAGCATGCCGATGACGCTGGTCATGGCGCTCATATAAATCGGTCGCAGCCGGGTGCGGGTCGATTCAAGGACGGCTTCGCGGTAGGCCATCCCGTGGTAGCGGATATTATTCAATGCCTGGTGAACGATCAGAATGGCGTTGTTGACAACCACTCCGATGAGGATCACAAACCCCAGCATTGTGAGGATATCGAGGGGTTGGTTCGCAATCATTAGGTTGACCAGTTTGAGACCGAGCAGTCCACCGCCGGCCGCCAACGGTATGGTGAACATGATGATGACGGGATAGATAAAATTTCCGAACAGCGCTGCCATCAATAAATAGGCAATGATTGCCGCCAGCAGGAAATTCCACTGAAAGCTCCGTCTGGCTTCGGTCAGCTTATCGGCCACCCCGCTTTGCCCGATATCCACCCCTTCAAGCATCCCCTGGTCGGCCAGGGGCGCCACCACCCTGGTGTTAATGATTTCCATGGCTTCCTGCAGCGGAATGGAAAAAGGCGGTGTGATTTGAAGCGTAATCGTCCGCTGTCTTTCGAGATGTCGGATCTGTGTGATGCCGGATGTTCGTTGCATCTCAGAAAGGGACGACACCGGAACAACCTTGCCGCCCTCAATGGCAATCAAGGAATTATACAGTTTTTCCGGGGTAGAAATATTTTCTTCGGAGACCTTGAGAACCATGTCAATCTTCTTTTCGCCCTCTTGTTTAAACTCTCCGATCTCGCGGCCGTCCATCAGCACATCGATGGCAATGCCGAAGTCCCGGGCTGTCATACCGGCCGCCTTCAGTCGATCCCGATCAGGAATGATCCGCACCTCGGGGAAAAGCAATTCCAGCGATGGAACCGGCCGGACCTGGGCATTCGGAATTTCTTTCATGATAGCTCCGAAAAGCATACCGCCGATGGCAACGATACGATTCAAATCGTCGCCGCCGATATTTACTTCGATGGTCCGGCCTCGGCCGAGACCCGTTTGAAATACGCCCGCCTGAATGCTCACGCCGTACATCCCGGGTATAGAATAAATCGTGCGCATGAAAAGGGGTATTAACTCGCCTGCGCGCTGTTCGTGGGTACTGATGGCACCAAAGAGCATGATTTGTTCCGCACCCACATAAAACATTTCCTTGATCCCGGGAAAACCGTTGTGGTCGCTGTTGAAATACGGCTTATTCATCCGATAGATATGCTCGCCAATGGATTTTCTTTCGCTAAACGAAAGACCGGGGGGGGGAATGAGTATGTTGATGATCAGGTTGCGGTTTCCCTGGGGAAGATATTCCATTTTGGGAAACAAGAGCACGGCTCCGATGATGGAAACGAGACTGAAACAAAGCACCGTTGCCGTTCGTGTCACCCAATTTCGGGTAGCCAGTTTTACCAGCCACATCATGCCGTTTTGAATCAGGGTGCCGAAAGACCCCAGCAACGATTTTGACGGCCGGGACACGTGCTTGCGCCGGGTGAGCATAAAGAGTTGTTTTGAGAACATCGGGATGACCGATACGGAGACAAAGAGGCTCAATCCCACGGCAGAAGTCACGGCAATGGCAATGTCTCTGAACAGCTGTCCGGCTTCGTCCTTCATAAAAACCACCGGCAAAAACACCGCAATTGTTGTCAAGGTGGACGCCAGAATCGCTCCCCAGACTTCCCGGGTACCATCATGGGCGGAATTAAAGGCAGTTTTACCCATCTTGCGATGCCGGTCGATGTTTTCCAGCACGACAATGGCACTGTCAATCAACATTCCCACCGCAAAGGCAATGCCGGCTAAACTGATGATATTCAGATTGCGGCCCAGAAGGTTCATGAAAATGAAGGTGCCGATAATACTGATCGGAATTGTAGTCGCCACAATAATGGTGGAAACAATACTTCTAAGGAAAATCAGCAGGACAATGATCGCCAGGGTTCCGCCGAGCACAATATTCTTGCGAACCAGTGATATCGCTCCGCGGATATACGGCCTTTGATCGTACACCCAGTCCAGGTAAATGTTCAGGGGCGCCAGTTTTTCCGTATTCAGCCAATTGACGACTTCCTCGAGCCGATCCGAAAGCTCCAGAATATTGGCATCGGGTTCGGGTTTGACGCCGATGGCGATACCCTCTTTTCCGACGTGCAGCATGGCACTGGTAAGTTTTTCATGGCCGAAGCTCACCTCGGCCAAATCCGCCACTCTGATACGCTGCAGACCCGTTGATCGGATGACAATATTTTTGATGTCTTCCGGGGATTTAAATTCTGCAACCGACCGGATGCGGTAATCTCTGCGCCCAAGCCCCAGGGTACCGGCAGAAATGTTAATGTTTTCGGCTCTTAAAATATCGATCAGATCGGTGATGGTCAGACCATATGCCGCCAGCCTTTCAGGCTTTACGACAATATGCATCTCCTTTTCGATCCCGCCGCCGATAAAAAGATCGGCGACACCCCTGGTGCGTTCGATGTACTGCCGGATATTGTTTTCAAAATAGGTGCGGTAAGTATAGGTAGATTGGCTGTTTTCTTTGGTGGTTCTCAACACCATCCAGATGACGGGAGAGGTGGCTGCACCGGTGGCGCTGATGATGGGTTTTTCTACATTTTCAGGATATCCGGCAACTTCATCCAGTTTGTTGGAAACCCTGAGCAGGGCATTGTTCACATCGCTGCCGATGCTGAATTTGAGGGTAACGGTCCCCTGGCTGTTGAATGAAGCGCTTTCCATCTCCAAAAGTTCTGGAATGCCTTTTAAGACTTTTTCCTGCTCTTCTATGATTTCACGTTCGATTTCATAGGGCGTTGCACCGGGCCAGGTGGTGGTCACCGTGATTTCCGCCTCGATGACGGAGGGACTCAGCTGATAGGGCATACGCTGCAGTCCGATCCATCCAAAAAGTACCACCAGGATGATGCCGACAATCACTGAAACCGGTTTTTCTATGGAGAACCTGATGATGTTCATTTTGCTCGATGCTGGTTACCGGATGCTCGTTTCTCGATGCTGGATGCTGGTTATTTGGTTACTGGTTGATTAAGTTGACTGGTTGATTGAGTTGATTGAGTTGATTGAATCTTCATAAACCAGATAAATCGGAAATATAGATTACAGGTACCAAGTTGCAAATTATATAAAAAACCACTAACTGTCAGCTATGCACTCAATTCTCTGTCTTCCGTCCTCTGAAATCTGTCCTCTGCCCTCTGACTTCTGTCCTCCGTCCTCTGACTTCTGTCCTCCGTCCTCTGACTTCTGTCATCTGTCATCTGTCTTCTGTCATCTGTCATCTGTCTTCCGGCTTCTGAAACACGACCGTCTGCCCGTTTTGCAAGCGCTCATTGCCGTCAACGACGACCAACATATCCTCTGCCAGTCCTTGGGATTCAACCCCGGCGCTCAACCCGTCGTAACCGACAACTTGAACCGGCATCATATTGCTTTTAGCGTCCACGACGGCATAAACGACATTCTGCCCGAATTTAGATATAACGGCATCTCGCGGGACCATTAACGCCGGCGTGATTTTTCCGGTGGGTAAAATGACCCTGGCCGACATTCCCTCGATCAGGGCATGTTTATTGGGGGTTCTTATCTTTATCGGAAATGTACGGGTCGCAACATCTCCCCTTGGAACGATGGCGATCACGGTGCCGAAGAAATTGCTGCCGTTTGCCGTTACACTTACCTGCATACCGGTTTTTATATACTGAATGAATCTTTGCGGTATTTCAGCCACCATATCAATGGTGTCGTCTTTGCCGATAATCGCTACCGTATCTCCTTCCGAAATCCACTCTCCCCTATCAACATGACGTTTGATAACGATGCCGTCAAATGGGGCCCGGATGATCTTTTTCTTGAGTTCGATTTCGAGGAGCTCGACCTCGGCTTTCAAAGAAGCCGCTCGTTTTTCGAGACCGATGACCCGAAACCTGTTTCCATCATATGATTGCTTTGAGATGGATTTTTTTTTAATAAGTTCTTTGCTTCTTTTTAAATCGATGCCGGCGATTTCAAGTTCGGATAAAATTTGTTCAAAAGAGGCTGTCGTCGCTTGAATCCTTTTGCGAAGTATTTCAGAGCCAAGCTCAACCAGAATTTGCTTTTTCTTTACCCGTTGACCCTCCTCGAAGTGCACCACGCCAACCAGCCCGCTGATCTCCGAAGCTGTATCGGATATCTCCTGGTAAAAAATCGTGGCAATAAATTCGTTTTGGGGTGCAACCTGCCCGCTCGTCACCTTGGCGACCGACACCCTGGCCGGCGGCCTTTCTTTAGATTTTTGCTGGCCCCACAAACACGATGGAAAAAATGTCGGGTAAACCAGCAAAGCGAGCAAAATTATTCCATAGGGGTATGATCTACCGGCCATGCTGTTTCTCCATGGTTGGTGAATTTTTCTGAATATACATAAAAATAAACCAGTTGCTTGAAATGACAAGGCGCCCATTCATGCCGAAAATTCTGATCCATGAATTTGGGTTTTCTTTTGGTTTAGATAAAACAGATTGGGTAAAATCTCAACTGAAATAAAATTGATGAATTGGACTTAGATGGCCTGGATTATGATGTCCTTTTTAGAATGGCGGAAAAATTTCCCACCACCTTATCCCGAGTTGCTCACAAATTTATTGGTGCTTTGGGTAAAAACCGATATTAATTGACCGCCCCAGATGAATACCTTACTTTAAAGGCCTCGGCATAGCCCGCTTCCACTCAATTGATTTGCTAACCCCCGATTATTTCATTAAGCCCTTCAACTATTAAATTCAACGCTTCCGGTTGTGCCGTACCAAGTTTTTTCCGAAGGCGTTTAACCGATAATGTACGAATCTGGCTTATTTTTACCCATGACCTTTTAGGGAGTTTTGTTTCTTCGAGCTCAAGAGTCAATGGAAAACTCGCTCTTTGAGGCTGACTTGTAATGGCGACGGCAATAACGGTACCTGAGTTTTTATTAAATACTTCGTGGCTCAATACGAGTATTGATCTCAGGCCGGATTGTTCGTGCCCAATGGTGGTGTTAAGATCTGCCCATATGATATCCCCTCTTAGTATTCGGGCCATTCATCTATCTCCGTGCCAAAGCCTTCCTCAGACAGGGCTTGTTCATAAATTGGATCTAATTTAGCACATTCCCGAGCAAGCCTGCTTTTTTCAAGCCGTTCAAGTTTTTCCATCACAGCTTCTTGAATGGCGCGGCTGCGGTTGGGGAATATACGTGACTTTACTAATAAATCTAATCGATTCAATGTGTTTTGGTCTATCGTTATTGCAATTTTTGATGTAGCCATTATTTCACCTCCGGTATGATAATACATCATACCAAAGTAGTTTGCAAAGGGTTTTTTGGGGGGCACTGGTTAACTGTGAGTTGAGGGGCCGGATAGCTTGATGTCAAGGCCAATCAACCTGAAAGGCGTTTATTAATTTCTGGCCGTTTGAAAACTGCACGATATATCCGCCGTTTATTTGGAAATAGGTAATTTTATGCTTGTACTGATAAGTTATGATGTTTCAACAGTTGATAAAGGGGGGGCAGGCAGGTTACGTCGGGTGGCAAAGACCTGCAAAAATTATGGCCAAAGGGTTCAGTATTCTGTTTTTGAATGTATCGTTGATCCGGCCCAATGGACTGCTCTACGCCAAAAGCTGATCGATGAAATCAATCCCGATGCAGACAGCCTGCGATTTTACTTTTTGGGTTCCAATTGGAAAAAACGCGTAGAGCATGTCGGCGCCAAGGAATCCCTTGACCAGGAGGGGCCATTAATTGTTTAAACAATGGATTGCGAACCATAAGTTCGCAAATCATCAAAATAGCCTTAATGCCTACAAGATTCTGCAATCAACAGCGTTTATGGTAAGTAAGATTCGCACAATGATTAACCTATTGAAAATAAAAGAGGTTTATAAGAATTGCTTTTCATGATTTGCTTTATAGTCCGGGGAAACACAGATGTTCGCAAAAAAGCGTAATTTTTCTTCAGAATATTAGTAGATTATAAGCAGACAGTCGCTCCCCTCGCGGGAGCGTGGATTGAAACCAACCAACCAACCACCACTAAAAAATGCCGGTCCGTATTTCCAGAAAAAAACACAAATGAGACCGGGCTGCCAGATCGACCTTTTAATTGAGACCCGGTATACGATTTATGTCTGAGAAATAAAATTCCGTGAAAAAAATTGAGAAATCAGTTATTTCGGGCGTTTCCCAAAAAATGCAGCGTCTTGTTTTTCCGAACCGGTTTACAGTGCAGCCCATACTTATCTATGCGGGTGAGCTGGGGCCGGGAATAAAGGACTCCGATTTTTTCTCAGGAATTATCAGTTTCGAGCAGCTGCTAACCAGCCCAGTGGGGGTTTAATGCCCGTTGGTTCAGGATTCAGCCCAGGACCAGGCCCGAAAAGTTTACCCGCCTTGGGAGGGCGGTCAGCTTAATTGATAAGGAAACTGAGGCTGAAAAAGCGAATATCGAATGCCTTTCATCGGTTAGATAAGTGTCACTATCTGCCGGTATCGCTCCATGACCTGGCTCAGAATAGGTTCGAGTTCATCGGGATGGATGACCAGCAGATCTCCAGTTTCTGCTTTTGAAAAAAGGTAATCCACGGCCTCTTCCTGGTCTGGTACGATTTCGATATTTTCCTCTTTGAAGTCTCCCTTAATCAGTCCCTCGCGAACCAGCTCGACAGTTTCTCCTATAGGCCGTTTGCGGGGATCTAAATCAGCCAATACGATATAATCGAATACTGAGGCCAAGGCCTTGCCATATTCAATGATTTGTTCATCTGTTCGGCTGCCTGTTGCGTGACATAAGCCAACCTTTCGCCCCCGTGAGAGCCGAGGCAACAACCTGGCCATGGCTCGAGCTGATTCCGGGTTGTGGCCATAGTCCACAAGGACCTTGAATTTTTGAAAATCGAACAAATTCATTCGGCCGGGGTTTTGGTTAGCCGAGGGATAAAATGTCATGATACCATTTCGAATTTGTTCTATAGGCAGATTCAAGCCATATAAAGCCCCGACGGCGGCGAGAGCATTGGAGATGTTAAAGTCAACGATTCCTCCAAAGGTAATGGGAATTTTTTCAAGCGCGCAGACAATGATGTCCAGTTCGCTATTTCTAATGATAGCATTCCGTTTGTCTACGGTGACAACGGTTCCCCCTTCCTTTATGTGCTCTCCAAGCTTCTGATTATTGGGATCAATAGAAAATAAAATAATATTTCCGCAAGCACGATCCAAAACGCTCAAGGTCACGGCGTCATCCGCGTTTAGAACCGAAACGCCGGATTTTTTGACAACTTCTACTACCGTGGACTTTACCAAACTTAGATCTTTCTGGGATTCGATCCAGTCCGTTCCAATATGGTCGTTTCCAATATTCAGCAGAACACCCACATCAACTTCATCAACGCCGAGACCCCGTCTTACGATTCCCCCTCGGGCGACTTCCAATACGATGTGGTCCACCGTTGGCTCTCTAACGACAATGCCAGCTCCCTCCGGGCCGCTGTAGTCTCCGGTTAAGATAGAGTACCCATCAATTTCAATGCCGGTGGTGCAGGCCAAGCCCACCCTTTTTCCCGAATACTTCAATGTATGTGCAAGCAGTTTACAGGTCGTCGTTTTACCATTTGTCCCGGTTACAGCCAAAACGGGAACTTGAGCGTAACCATTCGGGAAAAGCATATCCACTAGCGGTTTTGCAACAGCACGGGGTTTGCCGTTTGTCGGCTCCAGGTGCATCCGGAATCCAGGTGCGGCATTTACTTCAACCACTTTTATACCGGATTGATCCAGGGGAAGTGATATGTCATCAGCCAGGGCGTCTACTCCAACGCAATCCAGTCCGATAATCCGAGCGGTTCGTTCAGCCATTAGACGAATATCGGGGCTTACCTCATCGGTAACGTCGCTGGCGGTGCCTCCCTGGCTAAGATTAGCGGTTGTCTTCAGGTACACTTTCTCTCCTTTCCCTGGGGAGGAATCCGGAGAAAGCCCTTTAAGGAATAAGAGCCTTTCAGTCATGTCATCGATTTCGATTTGCGTTAAAACCTTTTCATGTCCAAACCCTCGACGGGGATCTGTATTGGTTTCTTGAATGAGATTTTTGATGGAAGATATTCCATCGCCGATAACATGAGCAGGTTCTCGCCTGGCTGCTGCGACTAACTTGCCATTTATTACCAACAGGCGAAAATCAAAGCCATGAACATATTCTTCAACAATCACATCGGGGTAGTAGGCTTTGGCCGCTTGAAAAGCATTCTTTAATTGATCCGGATCGGTAATATTGATAGTGGACCCATTACCATGATTCCCCACATCCGGCTTAACAACAACAGCGGCTCCGATTTCATCGAATACGGCTATGGCCTCTTCTTCAGTTGAAACCATTTCGCCGTCTGGAACCGGAATCCCTGATTTTTTTAAATGCTCCTTCACACTCGTCTTTTCATCGGCGGTTTCCACGGCAATGGCTGAAGTTTGACTTGTTATGGAAGCCTGAATCCTTTTTTGAAGGGCGCCATACCCCAACTGAATATAACTGTTTTCATTTAGCCGAATAAAAGGGATGTCTCTTGATTTGGCTTCTTTAACAATACTCCAGGTAGTTGGTCCCAGCATATCATCTTCGCGCAAGACCTTGAGATCGGAAACAACCTTGCTGATATCGAAGATCTTTCCTTCCGCTACGGCTTCGAATAGGGATACGGCCTCCTTTGCCGCTTTCAATCCTACAGATTCTACCAGGTACCTGAAAACCACGATATAAATTCCCTCTTTCGATGTATCCAAGGTCTTCCCGTATCCAACTTCCATTCCAGCCAGGCATTGAAGCTCGATGGCGATATGCTCTATAATGTGACCGGCCCACGTTCCATCTTGAAGCCTTTGGATAAAGCCACCGGGTTTTCCAATGGAGCATCCATGCTCTTGAAAGCTTGGAATAAGTTTCAACAGCCGATCCGAAAATCCTTCTATCTTGTCTGAAGGCCGGCTTTCGTACTCCTTAATATCCAGAACCATGAATATTGCCGAATGTCGAGTATGTCGATTGGGGCCGCGTAATGCTCTTAACTCATATATATCAATCATCTATATTCTCCGGCTTATTATTTGACGGGACTAAAAACCGCCTCTTTTTGAAATTGTATCCATATCCATTCACTAACGAATGAATTCTAACATTTTCCACGGCAATGGGTCCTCCCGGTTTAATACTTATTATGTTGGAATGGGTGATATCGCTACCGTCAACGATAATGACCTGCCCTGTACCAATAATCTCGACAGTTCCATCCCCTTTTAGAACAACACCCGAATCTTCACCAATGCCAACCCCAATACAAGTCGGGTTCGTTGTAACAATCTGAACCAAACGCCCAATGCGGCCTCTTGTCATAAAATGAGTATCAAAGACGATACTTTCCACGAAACCAAATCCCGATGTCGTGAGGACTCTTCCTTTCAATAACCCTTCTTCACTTTTTCCTTCATAAATCATGGTGTCGGAGAATACAGCAGCTCCGGCACTGGTCCCGGCGACAAGGGCTCCGGCTTCAAGCCGGTTTTGAATGCTGTTGAGTATTCTTGATCCTCCCACAATGGTTGTCAATCGCAGTTGGTCGCCACCGGCAAGAAAAATCAAATCAACATCTTCGAGCTTTTTGGCGAGAGTTCTGTCGTTTGCCTGGGCCCTTGTTTTAATGTTTAATATTTCTATTGCGGATGCCTCAAGAGTGGTAAATACCTTGTGATATTCCTTACCCCGCTGCTCGGGTTCATCGCTTGCGGTGGTAACTACACCCACCTTATATTCGGCCTTTCCAACTTCTTGAACAACTCGTTTAAGTACCACTAATTCATTAACCTTGTCTTCATTCCCACCTATTGCAATCAGACGTCCCCGAAAAAAAGGTTTCGATGTCATAATCATTTAATCTCCGTAAGATGTGACCAAGCCATGCCGTTTCGGGCGTTTGATGCAAATCCATTTTGGGGTATATTTTGTTCTTTCGCAAAAGTCCGGGCGCCTTCTCCCACTATGAGGATATGGAGAGAATGAAGCAATACCCCATGAGCTAAATCAACGGGGTTTGAATTCCTTCAACGCATGGGTTAAAATGGCGCGTTTAAATACATCCATTTTCTGCCTACCTTAAATTCTATTGGGAGTTGTAAAATTAATTGATTCATCTTCCAGGTTGACTCTTTCACAAGGATATAACGTTAAAGCTAACTTGGCGCGGCGCTCGCACGCTGATTATCAGCAACCGCTGTCACCACGCGCTCAAGTTCAGCGCCTGGTTCGATGGTGTCATTTAATTTTTAGAGTACCGATTAACCCTTCTTGGCCTCCTCTCCAGTCATTATCTGCCTTAAACGGATTGTTTGATTTTGCCTCAAGCTCAGGGATACGAAGAAAATTGAAAGGAATATCTCCACCGTTATTCAACGCCTGGAGCCCATTCTCAAAATGACGGGGTGATGCGATAAAAAATTCAAACTTCATTTTTCTGTATGCAAATGGTTCGAGTATCCGAATAAGAATTGATTCTCGCTCACTAAACTCATCATGTTTTGCATCTATCCTTATGGAAACCTGCTCGATAATTGTTGAAATTGATTCCGCCCGCACTTCTGTTACAAATTCCCAAGGATCACTGACAAGTACTTGAACCTTGGCTCCGACCAAAGAATCCGTCAGTTGTTTGATATTTTCGTAGGTTTCATTCATTTAATTTTGTTCATCGAACGTTTGAGTAGTGCGAAAATAGTCGCAATATCAACAACGAAAACCCAATTGTAAAAATAAATATTTAATTAATACAATTATATACATAACATTCGGTAAAATATTGAACCCGAAAAAAGCGAATTTTTTCTCAATATCCCAATATGCGAGAATTTTTTCTCAATATCCACTGTATTCAGGTGATATTAAGAAAAATTGCCCAATATTAACAAAATAGTGACCTATTATAATCAGTTAACTGCCTAGAAATCAAGGAGATATTGTGGGAGGGCCACCGGCGAAGCTGCTTGATAGAGTCAAATAGCTTATTCGAGTGATGGGTTATTCCATTTGCACCGAACTAATTTATCCGCAATGCAGCATAAACAGATGGGCGAGGGATAGCAAATGGTAAACGAAGCTTTTTCCCCGATGATACTTTCCTAAATTTATCTTTTGCACCTATTATGACATCCATAAAAATATCGCATTTATAATTTGACAGATAACCTTCTTTTCCCTATTATCCGCCTTGTAGACATTGGGTTGCCTCTGTTGCATACGGGGGTGTCGGCCGAAATTTTCCAACCTGCAATATTAACCCCATTCATAAGCCACCGGCTCTGCCGGGATGAGAATTGAAAAGGTTCTACCGTTACCGGGTGATCACAGCTCATTGATCTAAACCTAAACAATGTCGGCGGCTTATGAATGGAGTTAATCAAAAGAATTTTAGCTCATTTTTTTCGATTCACTCAAACATGCAAGCAGCGCTACTGCTTATCAACACTGTCAGATCAGAAAAAAGCGTGTTCAGAATAATTTTATCAAAAGTTGTGATTGCACGCACACCCTGTCAGAAGAAAAGTAACATGAAGCTAAAATTCTTTTTAAAAATCAGCGATCACCAGCAGAGCGTGGCCCCGGCTCCTTCCAGTGGCCTTCCTCATACTCCCAGCTCTGCTGGTGGTCGCTGATTAACAGGTATGACGACTATGGACCTCACCGCCACCTGGAATGCTGACTATATTGATGCTCAGTATAAGCTATGGAAATCGGCGCCTGATGGACTCTCACAAGACTGGCGCTATTTCTTTGAAGGTTTTGAGCTGGCTGTCTCAGATGAATCGACAGCGGGAAAGACCATTGATAAAGATTGGCTGGAGCGCCAGGCCCGGGTGCAGGCCCTTGTTTATCGATATCGGGATCTCGGCCATCTTATGGCTTGCCTGGATCCATTGGCAGCATGTCCCATCGATCATCCGCTTTTAAACCCATCGGCATTCAATCTAACACCCGAAGATCTCGACCTCGAATTTGTGGCCCCACGGTTTTCAAAATCCGGCCGGGCGCC
>Ga0316191_10001935_pt1 | contig 14902 bp, 12 predicted proteins | sample Eddworburr2cm_MG_FD_204928 | JGI IMG/M metagenome (GOLD analysis project Ga0316191, IMG submission 204928) | Coastal sediment microbial communities from Maine, United States - Eddy worm burrow 2 cm | ecosystem: Environmental > Aquatic > Marine > Coastal > Sediment | place: USA: Maine...
CTTCTCTGAACGCCGCTCTGGGCAAGCTTCGTGCGCTGAAACCGCTTCAGAAACCAAGGCTGATCAAGGCCTGCGCGGCAACGGTCTTGGCCGACGGTGCCGCCAGCGGCCGTCAGGGCGCTCTGCTGCAGGGCATCGCGGCAACGCTGGACTGCCCGCTGCCTCCCTCCATCTACGGCAAGGTGGAAAAAGACGGGTGAAACCCATGTTGTGTCCACCGTTTTAGCCACTAGAATACGCCTTTCCGCGAATCCCGGGCACATGGCAGAACCGTCCCTGCAGGTCTTAAAAGGCGGCTCGACCCAGTTGGCAGCGCTGGACCTCGGATCCAACAGCTTTCATCTGATGGTGGCCCAGGAAAACGGTGGTCGCATTCAGGTTATCGACAAGATCAAAGAGATGGTCCGTCTGGCGGAAGGCCTGGACCCAGACGACAACCTGAGCGAGCCCATCATCCTGCGGGCCCTTGCCTGCCTTGAGCGCTTCGGTCAGCGACTGCGCGAGCTGCCCGCACGGAATGTGCGGATCGTTGCCACCAACACCCTGCGCCGCGCCAATAACGCCAACGATTTTCTGCGCCGCGCCGAGGCCGCCCTGGGCCACAAGGTAGAAATCATCTCGGGTCGAGAGGAGGCCAGACTGATCTATCTGGGGGTTGCCCATGCCCTCGAGGACGACCACGACCGACGTCTGGTGGTCGACATCGGCGGCGGCAGCACCGAGATCATCCTGGGACATCAGTTTCAGGCCCGGCGCACCGAAAGCCTCTACATGGGCTGCGTTGGGCTGTCGCGCACCTACTTCGCCGACGGCAGGATCCGCGCAAACCAGTTCAAGGCGGCTGTGAACCATGCCAAGCAGGAACTTGAACCGGTGCAGCGGGCCTACAAATCCAGCGGCTGGGATACCGCCGTTGGTGCATCCGGCACTATCCTGGCAATACAGCAGGTGCTGCAGAACATGGACCGCGATCAGAGCGGCATCACCCGCGAAGGCCTGGAGACGATCCGCAAATCGCTGCTGCAGGCCAAGCAGCTGGACAATATCTCGCTAGCCGGACTGCCGGCAGAGCGTGCGCCGGTTTTTCCCGGCGGGGTTGCCATTCTGTACGCAATTTTCGAGATGCTGGACATCGAAGCAATGCAGGCCACCAACGGTGCCCTGCGGGAGGGTGTCATTCACGATCTGCTGGGGCGTGCACATCACCAGGACGTGCGGGACACCACGGTAGCCGATCTGGTCAACCGTTATCACATCGACGAAAAACACGGACGCAAGGTCCGGGAAACCGCCATCGGCCTGCTCGCCCAGGCTGCCGATGCCTGGCAATTGACCGATCCTAACGACAAACCCATGCTGACCTGGGCAGCGGAGCTGCACGAAATCGGTCTGGACATTGCCCACAGCCAGTATCACCGCCATGGTGGGTACCTGCTGCGCTACATGGACATGCCCGGATTTTCCAGTTGGGATCAACGCCAGCTGGCCGCCCTCGTGCGGGCGCACCGAAGAAAATTCCCGATGGATGAGGGCGCCTTCACCGGTAACGACGGCCAGAGAATGATCCGTCTGGCCGTCCTGCTGCGCATAGCCGCAGTGCTGCACCGCAACCGCGGCTCCTCTCCGCTGCCGCATATCGGCGTCAGAGCCTGCGATGAAGAGGTCCGAATTACGCTGCCTGCCCGTTGGCTGGAGCGTCACCCGCTGACCCGTTTGGACCTCGAACAGGAAGCGGGTTACCTCCGGGCCGTGCCGCTGCGGCTGAGCATAAAAACCGACTGAGCCAGAGGTATTTCGACGGTCAGGCAGATGACCGCTCAGCTTCCGGAGAGTTTTTCCATCAGCAGCTCCTGAGCACAGCGTCTCTTGTTTGCCGGTGCCTTTTGCTGCACATAGGTGCCGTCGCTCTGCAGCAACCACGCCTGGCAGTTGTCTTCCAGATAGAGCTTGCAATCACCCATTATCCGCTGTGCCAGTGGGTCATCGAGAACTGGAAAGCAGGTTTCCACCCGATTGAAGAAGTTGCGTCCCATCCAGTCGGCACTGGACAGGTACAAGCCGGGATCGCTGTTCTCGAAGTAGAAAACCCGGGTGTGTTCGAGAAAACGCCCGACGATGGAGCGCACCCGGATGTTCTCCGATACCCCTTTGACCCCCGGCCGCAGCGCGCAGATACCGCGGACCACCAGATCCACCTGGACCCCCGCCTGAGAGGCTCGGTACAGAGCCTGTATCACCTGCGGCTCGATCAACGAGTTCATTTTGGCGAAAATCCGCGCCGGCTTTTTCCGCCGTGCGGCTTCGATCTCGCGGCCGATGTACTCCAGCACCGATTTGTGCAGGGTGAACGGTGACTGCAGTATCAGCTTCAACCGGGAAGTCTTCCCCATGGACGTCAGCTGCTGGAACAGCTTCTGCACGTCCTGACCGATACCGTCGTTGCAGGTGAACAGGCCGTAATCGGTGTACAGACGCGTGGTCCGGGTATGGTAGTTGCCCGTGCCCAGATGCACGTACCGCTTCAGGCTCCGGCCCTCGCGCCGGATGACCATCCCCATCTTGGCATGGGTTTTGTGCCCCACCACGCCGTACACTACCTGAGCACCCGCCTTCTGCAGGTGATTGGCAAGCTCGATGTTGGCCTCCTCATCGAAGCGGGCCCGCAGCTCGATGACCACCAGCACCTCTTTGTCGTTGGCCGCCGCCCGGGTGAGCGCTTCCACGACGGCAGATTCGGTGCCTGTGCGATACAGCGTCTGGCGGATGGCCAGCACCTGAGGATCGGCCGCCGCCTGACGGAGAAAGTCGACAAAAGGCGCGAAAGATTCGAAGGGATGGTGCAGCAGCACATCGCCCTGACGGATGGCTTCGAACATGTCTTCCGCCTGGCGCACCCGCTCGCAGATGCTGGGAGTAAAGCCCGGATACTTCAGCTCCGGCCGGTCCACCAGGTCGGGAACGGCAGAAAGACGCATCAGGTTCACCGGGCCATCGCAGCGGTAAACGTCTTCCCGCGCCAGATGGAACTGGGCAGAAAGAAAGGCCGCGAGATCATCCGGGCAGTCGTCGGCAATTTCCAGACGCACGGCGTCGCCGTAGCGACGCGACGAGAGCTCTCCCTCAACCGCCCGCAGCAGATCGTCCACCTCTTCCATGTCCACGAACAGATCGCTGTTGCGGGTGACGCGGAACTGATAGCAGCCGGAAGCACGCATGCCAGGAAACAGCGCTTCCACGTGATACTCGATGATGGTGGACAGCATGACAAACTCGTTAGGCGTTTGAGCGCAGGAGTCCGGCAGCCTGACAACCCGCGGCAGCGAACGGGGCGCCTGCACGATGGCCTTGCCCAGCTTGCGGCCGAAGGCGTCCTCTCCTTCCAGGTCGACGATGAAGCACAGGCTTTTGTTCAGCGGCTCGGGGAACGGGTGTGCAGGATCGAGCGCCATGGGGCTGATCACCGGGGCGAGCTCGCCTCTAAAATAGCGGGTCAACCACTGCTTCTGCTTGGTGTTCCAGTCGTCCTGTTCCAGCAGACGTATACCCTGGCGGTCCAGCTTCGGCAGAAGCTCGCGATTGAGCACCCGATACTGTTCGGCCACCAGTTCCGGCACCACATCGTATACGTGGCGCAGCTGCTCCGAAGGGCTCATGTTGTCAGGGCCGCGCTGGGTCGCGCCATAGGCCTCCTGCTGCTTCAGACCAGCAACCCGGATCTCGAAGAACTCATCCAGTACGGAGCTGGCGATGCAGAGAAATCGCAGCCGTTCCAGCAAGGGCACGCTTTCGTCTTTCGACTGCGCCAGAACCCGCCGGTTAAACTCCAGCAGAGAAAGCTCCCGATTGATGTAAAGCTCAGGCTTGGTGAGCTGCTCGTCATCCATGGCTACAATGTGTGCCTTTTGTTGTGCGCTTTCTGTTGCGTGCTTTTAGTTACGTGCTTTTAGTTACGTGCTTTCGTTCAAACGAACGCTCAAGCTTATCATGCCAGTATTTCGAGTTTGTTATGCGCCAGCGCGACCAGGTATACCGCGACCCCAAAAATCAGATCGTTGATTTCGCCTTCGACGACAGGGTAGCCGACGTCTTTCCCGACATGATCCGGCGTTCCGTACCGGGCTACGAAACGGTGATCCCCATGACCGGTCTGCTGGCGGCGCGTCACTTACAGCAGACGCCGGACGTAACCGCGCGAGCTTACGATCTCGGCTGCTCCCTGGGCGCCACGACCATGGCGCTGCTCAAGGCCTTGGGCAACGACCCCTGTGAAGTCTTCGCGGTAGACAATGCCGAATCGATGATCCAGCGGGCTGCTACCAGCATCACCGATCCGCGCGTGCAGTTTCTCTGCGCGGACGTGCGCGGACTCGATTTCAAACCTGCTGGCGCGGTTCTGCTGAACTACGTGCTGCAGTTCCTGCCCCCGGATGATCGGCTCGCGCTTCTGCGAAGAATCCGCAGCGCGCTGGTGCCTGACGGTCTGCTCATCCTCTCGGAAAAAGTCCACTTTGACGACCCACAGGACGACGCCTTCTATGACGCGGTACACCTGGATTACAAGCGCGCCAACGGCTACAGCGAGCTGGAAATCAGTCAGAAGCGCAGCGCCCTGGAAAACGTCATGATCATCGATACGGAAGCCGTCCACCGCAAGCGCTTTCGAAACGCCGGATTCACCCGGGTACGCAAGTGGTATCAGTGCCTGAACTGGGCTTCTTTCCTGGTCAGCCCGTGAATCTGGAAACGCTGCAGGCGGGGTTTCCAGAATGGCGCAACCTGGCGCGCGAGGTGTCGGAGCGATTTGCGCCCGACAGCCACGGCGACATGCCGCGCTGGCAGGCAGCGCTGGCCCGGTTGCCGGACCTCACCGTCTCCGGCAGATCCATGGGTGACAGGGTCACCGTTCATGGGCGGGCGACTGCCGACCAGAGAACCGACATGGAGGAGGCCCTCAGAGCCCTGCACCCCTGGCGCAAGGGTCCGTTCTCGCTGTTCGGCGTGGACATCGATACCGAGTGGCGGTCCGACTGGAAGTGGCAGCGTGTGCGCCCGCACCTGGCGCCGCTGACGGGAAAGCGGGTGCTGGACGTTGGCTGCGGCAACGGCTACTTCGGCTGGCGGATGCTGGAGGCCGGGGCCGGTCTCGTGGTCGGGGTCGACCCCACCCTGGTTTTCTGCCTGCAGCATCAGGCTGTGAATCACTACATGGCCAGCACCCTCAACTGGGTGCTGCCGCTGCGTTTCGAAGCGCTGCCGCAGCCCGATCAGACGGGCGGCTTCGACACGGTGTTCAGCATGGGCGTCATCTATCACCGCCGCGACCCCGAGGCGCACGTCCGGGCACTTTTCGAGCACACCCGCCCTGGCGGCCAGGTGGTTCTGGAGTCACTGGTTGTGGAGAACGGGCACCCGCTTACTCCCTCCGGGCGCTATGCGCGAATGCGCAACGTGCACCTGATTCCAGATGCCCAAAGGATGCTGGACTGGCTCAGCGCGGCCGGCTTTCTGGAGCCTCAGATCGTTGACGTCACACCCACCAGCGTCGAAGAGCAGCGCAGCACTGCCTGGATGACCTTCGAATCCCTGGCCGAGGCTCTGGACCCTGTGAATCCGGATCTCACGGTGGAAGGTCATCCGCGTCCGGTGCGAGCCATCGCGCTGGCCCGCAAAGGGGTATAATTTTTCGTCGTACCCGTTGACCACTGCGGACGGTTCGCACGCCATGATGCTCGGCTTCATACCTATCACGTTTCGCTTCCGCGGCAAGGAGCGCAAACTGGAAGACATCTATCGCTGCTTCCGGGAAAACCCGGAAACCGGACTGCATCCCACGCAGATAGCCCGTCAAACGGGGATGGGATTTGCAGAGGTGAACGCCCGTCTGGAGGCCACCCCGGAGCTGTTCGTCAAGCTGCCCAAACGTCCGGACGGCATCACCCGCTACCGCCTGACAAGCAGCACGACGGTGAAGAGCGACGACGAGGTCATGGCGTTTCTCACCGCCTCGGCACGCAAGGAAAGCCTGCTGGTCTATGCCCTGGGCACCATGGTGATGTGCATACTGCTCATCGTGGTGATTCTGGTCGGGCCGGCGGTCTGATGCCATGCCCGAGCAGCTAACCCCATCGCAACAGGAACTGCTTGAGAAGGTCAGGGCTTTCGCCCGCGAGACGCTGGAGCCGAGACGGGGCGTGCCCGTCGATCAGGCGCGGCAAGCGGTCATTGACGCATCCCGGAAGGCCGGATTCTTCGCAATGACTCAGCCCGCAGCCTTCGGCGGCAGCGAAGCGACGACCCTGGAGCTGACTCTGGTGCGTGACGAGCTTGCCGCCACCAACGCGCCTCACACCGGTGCGGTGTTCGGACCCGGCCCGGGCGTGCTGGCAGATGTGGACGAACCACTGCGCAGCAGATATCTGGCGCCACTGCTGGCGGGAGAAAAGCGCGGCGGGTTCGCCTTTACCGAGCCAGATGACGCACCGACGCCTACCCGTGCAGTGGAAAACGGCGACACTCTGGTGATAACCGGCCAGAAATCCTACGTTACCGGCGGGGCTGATGCCGACTTCATCAACACCCTGGTGCAGATTGACGATCGAGGTCCGGCCATGGTGGTGATTGATACCGCCCTTCCCGGGGTCTCAATCACCCGCCGATTCAGTTCCATCGACGGCAGCCGGCACGCTGCCTTCCGCTTCGACGAAGCGCGCGTGCCCCGCGGCCACATCATTGGAACGCCAGGCGAGGGCATGCCTCGCGCCATGCGCCAGATCGGAGACACCCGTCTGCAGATTGCGGCCCAGTGCGCGGGGACCATGCGCTGGGTGCTCGGCTACCTGACCGACCACCTGCTGCAGCCGGACCGCAGCGGTAAAGCCCGGGGCAGCCGTGAGGGCGTGCGGCTTCGCTACGCGGAACTGCGTATCCGCGCCTTTGCCGCGCGGAGCATGGTCTACCGCACCGCCCGACTGGCGGATGCCGGAGAGAACGTCGTCAACGAGGGCATGGCGTGCAAGGTTTTCGCCACGGAAACCCTGGGTGAGGTGGTGGATACCGCCATTCAGCTGGTGGGCGGCGGCGCCCTGGTCGAGGACCACCCGCTGGCGGTGCTGTACCGCCAGGTGCGCAGCCTGCGTCTGGCCGAAGGCGGCAGCGACGTGCTGCGCCTGAACCTGGCCCGCGGCCGGCTGGACCTGGGCAAAGGCCGGATCTGATTCAGGTCGGGGTACCTGCCGACTGCAGCGGCCTGTCCCGCAAACGCAGCAGCCACTCTGAGTTTTCCTCCAGCGCGGCAGAGCCCAGACTGCGCAGGATGTGGTGCTGCTGGTCCACGTCGTCGGTCTCAGCGAGCATGCGATTGGCCCGGCTGAAAATGCCGTACATGAACTGGTACTGGCGAACCATTTCCTGGTCTGCCCGCTTCTGCGCATAGGTTTCACGGATAACGGCCAGCAGCGGCAACAGGCCCATGGCGGCAATCAGCAGGTTTCGCGAAGCATCCGTAAAGTCCGTTGGCCAGAACGCCAGCACGGTAGCTGCCAGGGCCGCGAGCACGAAGGCGCTTCGGCCGATGTTGCGGGTCATATTGTGGGTGCGCTGGCGCTCGGCGCTCTTGCGCTTGAAGTAAGCGGTCTGGCCGTTCGTTGCGTCGCCGACCCACTCCTTTATCACCCACTGCAGGGCTGTCTCCGGAATGGGTCCGCCGCCCAGGTCAGACCGCGCACCGGTTACCCGCATCACGTTGCGTATCCATCCCAGCTCGATGTCCTGGCTATGCAGAAAGGTGTCGTGGGTATATTTGGTATCACTCAGCTGCCTGATACCGGCGACAGACCAGTAAAACTGCACGCGCAGGCCTTCAGCGAGCGCCCGATATTCCAGATAGCGGCGCTGCCAGTCTTTGCGACTCACCAGGAAAGCCAGGGCAACGCCCAGCGAAAGGAAACCCAGATAGGGGTAGATCATTATCTCAAGCGCCTCCAGATCGGCATAGGCGATGAAACAGACGCCGGCGGCGGCAGCGCTGCCGTAGATCATCCGCAAGGCGAACTGAACCCGTTTCTGATAGTAATTGGCCAGGCAGTCGGCCGCGCGAAACACGCAGTCGATGCGCTGCGCGCCCTCTCGCAGGTGCACCGTATCCTGCGCCTGATACAGGGGCCAGGACTCCCCCTCGATGAGGTCTTCGTAATTGTCGACGTCCTCGGCGAACTCCTCCATGCGGCGGAAGATTTCAGCGTAGGCCGAGGGCAGGTAAAGGGTTATCGGCTTCACCTGGTCCGAGGTGATCCATACCGTGCTGCAGGCATTCGGGTTGCGCTGCGCTGCGCCGGCCCGGGAGCACATCACGTGGTACACCAGATCGCTTTCGTCGGCGGTGAAGTGCAGCCGGGCCTGCCGATCCTCGGCGGTATACCCACGCATGACGTCGTACTGATGAAACTGCACCACCTGGGCTGTACCGCCCATGAGATCCGAGGGTTCACCATCCCAGACGGCGAGCAGAATATGCGAGTGCGCTGCCAGGTAGGTGCCGACCTGGGCGTACTGCCTGTCTCGCGCGTGCCCATGGTCGACGATGGATTCGTCGGTGTTACCGGGCACCAGCGGCAGTTCAAAGCACTCGCCCGCTGCGCTCAAGGTCCGAAAATCCGCGAGAGATTCGGAGTTGCTGAAGTCCTGCTCATAGAGGGCGATCGGCATGGGCAACGGCACGGTGAGCGGAATGCCAAGCTCCTGCGCTACCCGGCCCACCAGACAATCCGCCCCTTCGGCAAGGGGCGTCATGACCCGCAGCGGCAGGTTCGGGTAGCGTTCCTGCAGATCGCTGAGAAATTCCCGGACCCGGGCTTTGATACCCGGCAACTCGGCTTCCACAAGGTCTCTATGCCCCGTTACGCCGACTACCAGCGGAGCCATCGACGAACCGGACGGTAAAGCACCCTTAGGGAGGACAGTGGCGACTAAGGTGCGATCATCCGGCATCCTCTGAGGTTAGCGGATAGCAAACCCACCCGCACTCGGATTAGTACCGGAATCAGGCAGAGGTCTAGCGAATACAAGGACATGCTGCTGAGGCAGGTAGGCGCCGGTAGCTACCCAATCGAAGCCTACCGCGGTCATCTCCTTTCTGACCTGCGCCTCGCTCATCTTGTGCAAGGGCTTGATGAGAACCGCAGGATCCTCGGCACGGTACTCCACCAGCACGAGCTTGCCGCCGGGCCTGAGCGCCTCGAACATCGCCGTGGACATCTCACGTGGATGGGAAAACTCGTGGTAGGCGTCGACAATAAATATGAGATCGACCGCCGCGGCCGGCAAGCCGGGGTTGGTGACGGTTCCCAGCACCGGTTCCACATTGTCGATGCCGCGTTCGCGCCTGCGCTGCTCGATGATGGCCAGCATCTCCGGCTGGATGTCGACGGCCAGCACCCGGCCGTCTGGAACGCGTTCCGCCACCGGAAACGTGAAGTATCCGGTACCGGCACCTATGTCAGCGACCACGTGATCGGCTTCAATGGGCAGGCGGTCCACCAGCACATCGGTATGCTCTTCCCGCTGCCGCTCCGGACGTTCCAGCCAGACCGCGCCGCGGTGGCCCATGACGTGAGATATCTCACGGCCCATATAGAATTTGCCGATGCCCTCGCGGCTGGGGGCCTCAAACCGGTAGCTGCCATCGTCAGCGAGCGCGGCGAACGGAACCCCAGCGCAGGCGAGCAGAATCCACCGCGCCGCTGCCATCTTCAGCGTCTTCCCTATCGACCCATATGGATCTCTATGCGTTCTACGAAGGTGAACCATGAGTCTGCTCCAGCGCCTGCGAAAAGTAATTTTGATAGCTACCCTTCTAGTATCCGGCGCACTCGGTGAAGGTCTGGTGGCAGGCGCGCGAAAGAGACGTGAATTTCCCGCCAAATCGATCAACCTGCTGGAAACGCTACCCGTGTAAACTGCTTTCGAGCGCTGACCCGTAAAGGGGTTCGGTGGAAAAACATCCGGCCCGGAGAATTATCTGGTGACCATCACATTCTGTCTCTTTGTCGTGCTGGCGGTCGGCGTTCTCGCTTACCACCGGGCCAGCCATCAGGTTGCCCTCGCCACGCTGGGGGTACTTGCGATCATCGCCGTGCTGTTCGACTCGATCAGCCTCTGGACCAGCGTAATCCTGGTCCTGATTTTCGTCGGTTTCGCCGCCCTCGGTTACCAGCGGCTGCGGCAAACGTGGATTACCCGCCCCCTGCTCGGATGGTTTCGCCGCACCCTGCCCGTGCTGTCGGAAACCGAGCAGGCCGCACTGGATGCCGGAACCGTGTGGTGGGACGCGGAGCTGTTCTCCGGAAAGCCGGACTGGCCTCGGCTGCTGCATGCACCCGCGCCCTCACTCAGCGCCGAAGAGCAAGCGTTTCTCGATGGTCCGGCAGAACAACTGTGCGCGATGCTCGACGAGTGGCAGATTCAGCAGGATCGCGACCTGCCTGCAGAGGTATGGGCCTTCCTCAAACAGCATCGCTTCTTCGGCATGATCATCGACAAGGCTTACGGCGGCCTCGAGTTCTCACCGCTGGCCAATTCCGCGGTGGTGATGAAAATCGCCACCCGCAACGTCAGCGCTGCAGTCACGGTGATGGTTCCGAACTCGCTGGGACCAGGCGAGCTGCTGCAGCACTACGGGACTGAAGCGCAGAAAGCCCACTACCTGCCGCGCCTGGCCTCGGGTGAGGACATTCCCTGCTTTGCGCTCACGTCACCGGTAGCCGGCTCGGACGCCGGCGCGATGACAGATGCCGGCATCGTCTGTCGAGGCCAATGGCAGGGCGAAGAAGTTCTGGGTTTCCGCCTGACCTGGGACAAGCGCTATATCACCCTGGCCCCGGTGGCCACGCTGCTGGGCCTGGCGTTCAAAGCGCGGGATCCGGACCGGCTGCTCGGTGGCGAGGTGGAGCTGGGCATCAGCTGCGCGCTGGTTCCCACCAGCCTGCCAGGCGTGACCACAGGTCGTCGCCACTCGCCAAGCGGCGCGGCCTTCATGAACGGCCCGACCCAGGGCCAGGACGTGTTCATCCCGATGGATTCGATCATCGGTGGGACCGAGCAGATCGGTCAGGGCTGGACCATGCTGGTTCAGAGCCTGGCTGCAGGGCGGGCAATTTCCCTGCCGGCGCTGGGCGTTGCCGGCGGCAAGCTGGCCGCTCACGCCACCGGCGCCTATGCCCGCGTCCGCAAGCAGTTCAAGATGCCCATTGGCTACTTCGAAGGCGTAGAAGCCGTGCTGGCAAGACTGGCAGGCAACGCCTACCGTGACGATGCGACGCGCCAGCTGACCCTGACGGCCCTGATGCTGGGCGAGCGCCCCAGCGTGCTGACCGCCATTGCCAAGAGTTACCTCACCGAGAGCAACAGGCGGGCGATCAACGATGCCATGGACGTGCACGGCGGCAAAGGGATCATGCAGGGCCCGCGCAACTACCTGAACAGCATCTATCAGATGATTCCCATCGGGATCACCGTTGAAGGTGCCAATATTTTGACGCGCAGCATGATTGTGTTCGGTCAGGGTGCCATTCGCGCCCATCCTTTCATACTGCAGGAAATGCGGGCAGCGGCGGACGAGGATGCAGAGCGCGGGCTCGCAGCTTTCGATGCCGCGTTTTTTGGCCATGTGGCGTTCACGCTGTCCAACTTCATCCGCACGCTGTGGATGGGACTGACCGGGGCCAGGTTCGTTAGCACGCCTATCGGCGGGCCGACGGCCCACTACTTCCGACAGCTGACCCGCATGAGTTCCGCTTTCGCGCTCCTCTCCGACCTGGTGCTCATGGTGCTGGGCGGCCGATTCAAGTTTCGCGAAAAGATCTCCGGCCGCCTGGCGGATGTGCTGGCGCATCTGTACATGGCGTCCGCCGTGTTGAAGACCTACGAGGATGCGGGTCGACCCGCAGAGGATCTGCCGCTGTTGAACTGGGCCATGCGCGACAGCCTGTTGGCCATTCAAACCGGTCTGATCAACGTGATTCGAAACTTCCCGGTGTGGTGGCTGCGCCGGCCGCTGAAGACGATCATGTTTCCCTTCGGGCTGTTCTACCGCGAGCCGTCGGACAATCTGGGCAAGCGTGCGGCCCGCGTCCTGCTGACGCCGGGCCCGGCCAGAGAACGTCTGCTGAGCGGCATGTATGTTGCCAACGATGGCAAGGGGCTGGCCGAGCTCAATGCGGCATTCGCCGCGGTCATCGCCTCAACGCAGGCCGAGCGCCATCTGCGGGCGCTTACCCGCGAGGCAGTCACCCCGGGCAACGTCGAGACGCTGATCAAAACCGCGCTCGCAGGCGGCGAGTTCAGTAGAGAAGAAGCAGAACAGGTGCGCCAGACGCAGCTGGCCGTGGCCCGGGTAATCGCGGTGGACGATTTTGATCCAGGCGAACTGTCGGTTGCCTCCGGGGCATCCTCGGAAGCACCGGGAAAGCCGCCGCCGGCCCCTGCGGAAACGGTGTCGCCGGTTGCCCCTGCCTCGCCCCCGGCCAGCGTGCGCAGCGATCTGAAGCAGATCAAGGGTATAGGTCCCAAGCTGGAAAGCGATCTGCGTGCGCTGGGCTACGAGCACCTTGAGCAGATCGCGAACCTGACAGACGCGGACATCGAGCGCATCGAGGCGCACATCCGTTTCAAGGGCAGAATCGCTCGAGAAGACTGGGTCGGTCAGGCCCGGATACTTTCCCGGGGCAGTCACTGAATGAGCCTCTCCCCTTGCTGAGCGATTTTCTGGGCGATTTGACGTGAGCGTGACCAACCGCTTTGGCCGCCTGCTGCTGATGCTCGTGCTTATCGGCCTGGTCGCAGGCTGCGACGATGCGCGATCGCCGAACGCCACCGCCAACGGACCGGCAAAGCGAGTTCCCAGCAGCGGCATAGAGCAAGCCGAGGCCAAGACCGGAGAAACCCTGCTCGACCTGGAACGCCCCGGGCTGTCGGCAAAAGTCATCGGCAGCGGTGATGGCGCCCTGCTGCTGCTGGAAATCGATCCCGACCTCATGGAACCGGTTCTGGTAGGGGTACCGAGAAAGGGCATATCCGCGCGGGGCGCATTGGAAGCGCAGAATTTCGCCGCGGTCATTGGCAGCGGGTTCGTTTCTGAGCTGAACAGCCTGGAACCGGTCGGTCTTCTGCAGGTAGACGGACAGACGCTGAGCCCCGTGCAGGTCCACGGATATACTCGCATTCTCGGCATCAATGATGCCGGGATGGGCGTGGTGCACCGTCGGGCCTATCAACGGAACCTCTTCCACAGCGCGCTGCAGGCGGGCCCAGGCATCATCGAACAAGGCGAGCTGGATATCTCTGAACGCGAACTAAAACGACCCGGGTACTTTCGCAGCTTCGTAGCGGTCTGCGAGCAGCGCTGGCTGGCCGGCGTAAGCCTTGCGCCCACGCACCTGCACACCCTCGGAACAACGTTGCTGGCCCACATCAGGACGCAGAACTGGCGCTGCGATGACGTGGTCAATTTGGCCGGCGACCGCCAGGCCGTGATGGTCCTGAAAACCGGCGATGGCACCCAGATGCATCACGGCGACCCCGATACCTACAAGGTGTCTCTGCTGGGGTTCCGGCCAGTGCCCGACTAGTCCCTCAAATTTATACCCGGGCATAATGGACACACCTATTTTACCCGGGTATATTTCTGCACCTGTTCAGAGAACTTCAGACATGGGCCGAACGTTTTGCGCTTTTGACGATAGCCGGGAGATCGCCCATGGCGACCTTCTCAGCGTCGCCCGCGCGGTAAAAGCCCATCTGCAATCCGACGGCGAGCGCCTGGTGCTGATATTCGACAGCGAATCCGGCAGAGTCACAGATGTCATGCTCAACGGCAGCGACGCCGAGACCGAAGCGTGGATACGGGAAAACATAGCAGACGCCTTGCCGAACCTGCCCGGAGCCCGCGGGCGACCCAAGCTGGGGGTAGTGAGCCGTGAGATCACCCTGCTGCCACGTCAATGGGAGTGGCTTGCCAGCCAGCCCGGCGGCGCCTCTGCAACGGTGCGCCGACTGGTTGACGCGGCCGCAAAAGACCCCAGCGCTCAAATCCGAGCAGCCCAGGAGGCGACCTACCGCTTCTCCACCGCACTCGCCGGAAACGCGCCGGGCTTCGAAGAGGCTATGCGGGCGCTGTTTGCCGGTGAAGCTGCCACGTTCGGCAGCCTGATCGCCGCCTGGCCCGAGGACGTGCGCAAGCGCACGTCGCTGCTTGCCGAGGCGGCCTGGTCACAGTAGCCGGGACGACCTGCTTCCGGCTCCGATAAGCGCTATTCGCTCGGGAAGGCGCTGGAACCTCGAATTCTGCAAAGCTCAGGTTTCAGATCCGCCCTCGCTCTTCAGCCCGTGCTGCTCTCGCGCCCGCTCCCGCGCAGCCTCAGACTTACGCAGCATGACGTAGACAGAGCCGGTGCCGCCGTGGGGCTGGATCGCGCTGTGATAGGCGATGATATCGGGGATCTGCGTCAACCAGTGGGCCACATAGCTTTTGATCCGCGCCGGAGTCGGGCTGCGCTCACCCCTGCCATGGGAGATGAGCACCGTGCGCCAGCCTTTGGCCAGCGCCAGAGCCGTGAAGCGGAAAACCTCCGTTCTGGATTCTTTCACCGTGAGCCGATGCAGATCGAGCTTCCCTTCAATGGGGTATTTTCCGGACTTGAGCTTACGGAAGACCTCGTGCTGAACGCCGTCTTTCTTCCAGGCCAGGATCTCTCTGGGGTCGAGCTGCTTCACCTCGCCAAGCGTCAGATAGTTGGGGTCAGTTTTCGGCGCCCGATCGCGATTTCCGAGCGCAGCTTCCCGTCGCTCCAGCTGTGCCGGGGTTACCTCGGCAGGTGCTCGGCCGTGACTGACCCGCTTGTGCTGCAGC
>Ga0316191_10001937_pt1 | contig 14900 bp, 15 predicted proteins | sample Eddworburr2cm_MG_FD_204928 | JGI IMG/M metagenome (GOLD analysis project Ga0316191, IMG submission 204928) | Coastal sediment microbial communities from Maine, United States - Eddy worm burrow 2 cm | ecosystem: Environmental > Aquatic > Marine > Coastal > Sediment | place: USA: Maine...
GAACTTTGGTGCGACTGAAGGGCTAGGTCCGGATCATGGACACACTGTATCGGTCTGTACTGCGGGCCATGCTATTGAGGCTAATGAGAAGCTGCAGGCGACTATTGAGAGAATGAAAGCAGGTGAGCACTGCACTGTAGTGGTTGGAACAGGTCACGGCATGTGTACCTGTCAGGGCGCTGCCTTTGAGTATATCTATAATGTTGACCACATTCTGCGTGAAGCGGGCGTTCGCGATATGGCCCGTATTGTCTGGATCAGTAATGAGTATGAGTTGGGCGACTTCGGCATGGGCGGCGTGCATATCAAACGTGGCGGTTATGTTACCAATGGCAAGACCTTCGCTGAATCACTGATGGTTGAGCGTGGTATCGAGTGGATTACACGTGCCCATGTGAAGAAGGTTGAAGCAGGCCTGATCCATTATGAAACATTGGACGGCGAGTTCCATGAGCAGGAGTTTGATTTCTCCATGCTGATTCCACCCTTTGCAGGTGTTGGTCTGAAGGCCTTTGACAAAGCCGGTGAAGATATTACAGCCAACATCTTTGCACCAAATGGCTTCCTGAAAGTCGATGCTGATTACACACCGCGCCCATTTGCGGAGTGGAGTGCCAAGGATTGGCCAAGGAACTACCAGAACCCAACATACAAAAACATGTTTGCAGTCGGTATCGCCTTTGCACCACCGCATCCGATCAGTAAACCGATGCAGAGTGCTAATGGGACACCAATCAACCCAACGCCACCACGGACCGGTATGCCTTCAGCAACCATGGCCAAAGCTGTGGCTCAGAGCATCCGCGATATGGTCAATGGTGCTGCTGAACCAACCCATACAGCCTCGATGGCAGAGATGGGTGCAGCATGTGTGGCCTCTACCGGATCGCATGTGTTTAAAGGAACTGCAGCAACAATGACAGTGTTCCCGGTTGTGCCCGATTTTGAGAAGTATCCCGAAACCGGTCGTGATATTGAGCTTACTACCGGTGAGATCGGTTTGGCAGGCCACTGGATGAAGTATATTCTGCACCACACCTTCATCTACCAGGCTAAACTGAAACCGGGCTGGTCAGTGCTACCAGATTAATAGAATAGATATTTATAATTATTGAGGAGCATGACATGGCAAATAAAGTAACCAATAAGGAGCCTTATCAGCAGGCTTATTATCCACCATCCCCGACCGGGTTTACCAAAAGTATGCGGACATCAGTCATCTGGCAGTTTTTCCGCTTTATCGTTATCAATCTGAAGATGCTTAAGTTGATGTCGAAATCGCATCATTGATAACGTTAAGTTATTAACTCTATCTACAACAAAGCCCTCTGCGAAAGCAGGGGGCTTTTTCTTTTTAGAAATGAAAGCTTAACTGCCTTTAGTTGGTGATCTTAGTGAGACTATAGAGTGTTTAATATGAATGGCTGCTTTCGAAGGCAAAAAGCAGACATTCAAAATTATTCTGCAGCACTTTTTTGGAAGATATGATAAACGTCAACTGAAATAAGGGTAGTTTAGGCTTTGTCAGTAACTATGGAGTAGAAGATCGCATTCAACATAGACACTGTCTCTGATTTAGGGATCATGATGTTCGATAATGGATGGAGGGACTACAAAGATGCAAGAACTCTTGGACAACATTAATTTAGATCAATATTTGCCTGCAGTCATAGCGGGCGCGACCAATGTATTGTTTGCGATCGCAATCCTAATCGTGGGTCTATATCTGGCCAACAAGGTGAATAGCTTCATCTGCAAAACTGGGGGAAAATATGACAACCTCGACACCACCCTGTTCCGATTTCTAGGCAGCCTTGGCAAATATATCGTTCTCGCTCTGGTCTTCATCGCAGTACTTAACCGATTCGGCGTACAGACCGCATCAATCATTGCCTTGCTTGGCGCGGCCGGCCTGGCGATTGGTCTTGCGCTGCAAGGCACACTATCTAATTTAGCTGCCGGAGTGATGCTGCTCATTTTTCGCCCATACAAGGTGGGTGATTTTATTGATGCGGCAAATCGCTTTGGCAATGTCAAAGAGATCGATCTGTTTACGACTATTTTACAAACTTTCGATAATCAGCAGATTATCATCCCCAACAGTCAGATCTGGGGTAATCAGATTATTAACCATTCCCACCACAGCGTGCGCGGTGTGAACATGACTTTTGGTGTGGCATATAAAGAAGACACCGATGCTGTACGCAAGGTGATCGATTCAGTACTCGAAGCCCATCCTCATATCCTTAAAGAGCCTGCACCCTTCGTTGAGGTCGAGACTCTCAACGATAGTTCAGTAGACTTTCTGGTGCGCCCGTTCTGCCAAGGCGAGCACTATTTCAATATTCTCTACTCGGTTCCTGAGCAGATCAAAAAGGCATTGGATGCGGAAGGAATAGAAATCCCATTCCCACATCGCAAGCTGATCATCGAAAAAAACGATGACTAAAATACTTTATACGCAGAGTTTCCGAAACCCTGCCGGGGTCATGCCTTATTTTATAAAAATCCAAGCCTGACCCTTTTTAGGTGCTTCATCCTATGTTTTTTCACTTCTTATGAATGACCGCTTGAAGTGGCAGCCGGAAGCAGACATTCGGCTGGAGTTGTTGAGTTGTTTGAAGTAGGCGGGTCTGGTCGGGCTAGAGACCTTTTTTATGTTTTCAGCGGATTACTTCAGAGACTTTTTGAGCCAGATGTAGCCGCAGATGGCTGAGAGGGTAGATGCTATAATGATGCCCAGGCGCTCATCGAAGAGGAGATTGTCACCACTACTCTCAAAAGCGAGGGAGCCGATAAAGAGGCTCATCGTGAAACCGATACCGCAGAGCAGTGATACACCGTAAATCAGTGACCAGTCGACGTTCTTTGGAAGCTTGGCGAGCCCCATTTTTACTGCCAGCCATGCAAAGGTGAACACGCCAAGCTGTTTGCCGATAAACAGGCCGAGCGCAATGCCAATGGTTACCGGATGTAACATCTCATCAATGCCCATGGCACTTACATTCAGTCCCGAGTTGGCAAAGGCGAAGATGGGAAGGATGACAAAGGCAACCAGGCCGTGCAGGTCATGCTCCAGATCCTTGAGCGGTGAGCGGTTGCTGCCCGGCGCGCGGGCAAGAGGAATAAACATCGCCAGAAATACACCGGCGAGTGTGGCATGTACGCCCGATTTCAGTACAGCCACCCACATTACCAGACCAAAAAAGATATATGGCGTTAGTCTGTAAACATTCCCCCTGTTCAGCAGGGCAAGGGCAGACATGCAGACAGCGGCGATGATCAGACTGATAGTGGAGATATTGCTGGTGTAGAAGATAGCGATAATGACGATCGCACCGATATCATCAAAGATCGCCAGCGATACCAGAAAGGTTTTCAGTGCAAGCGGTACTCGATCACCCAGCAGGGTCAGTACGGCAAGTGCAAAAGCGATATCGGTTGCTGTCGGGATTGCCCAGCCCTGCAGGGCAACGGAATCATGACCATTCACCAGAATATAGATCAAAGCAGGTACAAGCATACCTCCAAGTGCGGCAAATCCAGGCAGTGCAATGGCGCGTGCGCTGCCAAGATCTCCTTCGAGTATTTCCCGCTTCAACTCCAGTCCAACAATGAAAAAGAACAGGGCCATTAACCCATCATTGATCCATAACAAAAGCGGCTTGGCAATTTGAAGCGCGCCGATACGGACCTCTACAGGTGTATCAAGCAGCAGATCGTAGTAGTGCGAGAGCGGCGAATTCGCCATCAGCATGGCAAGCAGGGCCGCGGCAATCAACAGGATACCGCTGGCTGATTCGAGCCTTAAAAATGTTTTGATCACTGCAACCATTACGCCTCCAAATCTATGAGGCATTAATGTTGTATTATATGAGATTAAAGGTGAGTTAAACCGTCAGAGAAATGAGCGGGTGCTTCAGATTAGTGCCTGAATTTTCTTCAGAATGAAATTACATTGGAAACTATCTCTTCCGTTTTGAACTACTCGACTTGGCCGCGCATTTTACGAAATGAATTGATCAGATAGATTTTGATGTAATTAAGCATTACACCAACCATTAAACCATAACTGATCGCAGCCATGCTGCTTAACGCACCCTGTCTGAGGGTGATGATTTCAATAGCTGATACAGCTAATTCGCCCATGCTTCCGGCAACAAACGCGATAACTTGAGGCACGAGGGAGAGGATCACTGCCGCTATCGCCAAACGTTTAAGAAATGTTGTTTCAAGCTTCACAAACAGAATGAACAGGGCAAGCAGAGCTGCTGTAGAAAGGTGTACACCTGCGATTAGATTGATATCCATTTTCTCTCCAGAGCCCAACGAGGCTGTGAATATATTCAGGTGGCGATTTATGCCGCCTGAATCATTAATATTCTATGAAACTGGAATAGCATGGGGAAAGAGTGAATAACTTGGAATCAGTTCTGATCGGAACAGGTTGATACAATAATATGCTGGTGTTTTTAGTGAGATGATCAGCTCTAGGGAGAAGGCAAAAAAAAAGCCCCGGCACGGTCGGCCGGGACTATACTGATTCCACTCCGGGGGTTATAGAACGCCGCCGAGAAATAGAAAGAATGCTATCGCTATGCCTCCGGTAATGCCTGTCAGCATCATTGCTTCCATAGTTCCGTTTACCTGATCTGAATCGCTCATGTTGAACTCCTGTGCCGCCACCTGGGCGAACAAGCTTTCTAAAGTAGAATAACCGAGAAAAATAATCAACTATTATTATTGTGGTTAAGGTTTGTAAATATTTGAAAAATAAATATTTTTTCTATGCTCTGGTTGCCAAGACGTCCTTTAGGTCGACTTTAGGCGCGTCTCTCTTCTTACTATTGATGAACGATTTTAGATGCTTAGCGAAGCAGGCGACGAGCGGCCAGACGAGCGGCCAGAGTAAATCCTGCTACCGCATAAAGTGCAAGCACACCAATATGCAGCCACGGCATGGTTAACGGCATCTCTGTGAGTAGGGGGCGAATCAGTGCCACTGCATGGGTCAGCGGCAGAATTTGCGCCAGCATCTGGACGAAGGCTGGCAGGGTGTCGATCGGGTAGAAAACACCGCAGAAGAGGAACATCGGCGTTACTGCCAGGGTGAAATAGTAGAGGAAGAAGTCGTAGCTGGGGGAGATCGCGCAGATCGCCAGTGCCGGCCCTGCAAAGGCGAGGCCTATCAGGAAGATCACCGGCAATGCCAGAAGTGCCGTCTCCCACTGCTGGATGCCGCCAAGCAGGCCTGCAACTAGGAAGATTGCCGTGCCGCTGATCAGGCTCTTGGTGGCGGCCCACATCTGTTCACCTGCAATGATCTCGGTAATGCGTACAGGGGTGGCGAGCATCGACTCCCAGGTTCCCTGCTGATTCATACGCGTAAAGGCGGAATATAACGACTCGAAAGTAGCTGTATTCATCGCGCTAGAGCAGAGGATGCCGCTGGCGAGGTACGCCATGTAGGGGATGCCTCCCATGTCACCAATATAAGATCCGAGGCCGTAGCCGAGGCCCAGAAGATAGAGAAATGGATCGCCAAAGTTGCCGAGCATGGAAGCTCCGGCAAGCTGTTTCCAGACAAGAAAATTACGCCGCCAGACGGCCAGCACATGGGCGGGGATAAGCAAGAAGGGATTCATGCCTCCTCCCTCATATCACGCCCGGTAAGTTTCAGGAATACATCTTCGAGTGAGGCGGGACGATGGATGAAGGTGAGTTCGGCGCGCTCGCTACAGCGTGCTACCAAAGGCCGTGCATCAATGCCGTAGCAGAACCATGTGTCACCGACATGATCACGCCGGATATCCAACCCTTCACAAAGCTCAATCGCATCGAGTTCATTGTGTAGTCCCCGGATCGCCACTACCTCCGGCTCAACATGCTCAGCGATCAGTGTGCGCGGTGTGCCGCGTGTCAGGATCGAGCCGCGATCCAGCACCATCAGCTCATCACACAGCTCCGCAGCCTCCTCCATGTAGTGAGTGGTGAGAATCAGGGTTTTGCCACGGCTTTTCAGTGAGCGAAGCCGCTGCCAGATCAGATGCCGCGCCTGCGGATCAAGACCTGTGGTTGGTTCATCCAGTACAATAAGATCAGGATTGTTAATCAGAGCACGAGCGATCATCAAACGCCTGCGCATGCCACCGGAGAGAGCGGATACCTGATCATTTCCACGGGAGGTGAGGGCGGCGAACTCGAGTAGTTCTTCGATGCGAGGTTCGGCGTCTTTAGCACTAATGCCAAAATAGCCGGCATAGACCTTCAGGTTAAGGCGAACGGAGAAATCCGGGTCAAGGTTATCCTGCTGCGGCACGACACCTACGCGGCTGTGAATAGATGCATCGGACACACCTCTTCCAAAAATGCTGTAATCGCCAGCAGTAACAGGGGAGAGTCCCAGAAGCATGCGCATGAGAGTTGTTTTACCTGCACCATTTGGGCCCAAGATGCCAAAGCAGATACCCGGTTGAATGTCGAAATCGATACCACAGACCACTTCGCGGTCGCCGAACGTTTTACGCACACCTTTTGCGCTGACTACAGCTTTATTCATCCCCCTAATCTCTCATAACCGTCGGCAACTTCAATGCATGGAAAATAGATGCATATTACATGTTGCTAATATAATCAGAATCGAATATATTACGCCCTATGAGTGAACTACCGCAAATCCCAGAAGATCGAATTAAAGCTGCCAGCCAAGGCTTAAGAGCCATTGCGCACGAATTGCGCCTCTCCGTGCTCTGCCTGTTGTTGGAGCGTCCGATGTGTGTGCATGAATTGATCGAAGCCACCGGGGCTGCGCAGTCCAACCTGTCGCAGCATCTGGCCAAGATGCGCATGCTTGGTATTCTTGAAAATGAAAAGAGGGGACAGGAAGTCATTTATCGCATCGCCAACCCGGCGTTTGCTGATCTGGTGCAGTCCTTGAAGTTTATCTACTGCCCAGAGATGTGTGTGCCCTCTAAGGGGGAGTAATGCCATTTTTTTGCTCTAATACATCAGTAAATTCTAATTCTGTAATAAAGCCTCTGATTCTGGCGGGGGCAGTTATTGTGACGCTGCCAGTGGCTGTTGCAGGAGAGATTTCAACGCTGAGAGAGAGCGTGGAGTATGCACTCACACACAACCGCATGCTGGGTGCCAATGCACAGTCGGTAGAGCAGGCCAATGCAGGCCTTTCCGATGCGACAGGACGTCTGCTGCCGCGTGTTGATCTCTCCAGTGGTGTAGTTCGCAGTAATGCGCCGGGTGACTATTTCGGCATGAAGCTGAATCAGAAGAATATCACTGCTGCCGACTTCAATCCGGCTGTGATGAATAACCCCGGTTATATCAATAATTACCAGACCCGTGTCGGTGTGACGATGCCCCTGTATCAGGGCGGCGCTCTCTGGGCGGGCCGGAAGCTTGCCTCACATCAGGCGGATGCAAGCCTCTACGGTCATGACTATATGAAACAGCAAATTGTGTTTCAGGCGGTATCAGCCTATGCGCGGGTAAGGCAGTCGCAGGCGCATATTGAAGCGATGCAGCGTGCTGTAGCTGCAGCAAACAAACGATTTCAGGATACAGAGGCGATGGAGAAGCGTGGTGTTCTGATCAAGAGTGATGTCATGGATGCCCGTGTTCATCTGTTGCGCACGACTGTTCAATTGGAAGAGGCGAAGAACGCTTTTGCCGGTAGCAAGGACATGCTGGAGCAGGTGATGGGCCTTAACGGCGATGTGGCGCTGAATACTGAAGAGGATCCACAACTGAAGATGCCAGTTATGACTTTGGAAGAGGCGATTGAAAATGCACTTGTGGCTCGTCCCGATCTGAAGGCACTTGAGAAGAATCATATGGCCGCCTCAGCCGGAGTCGACAGGTCACGTGCAGCTTTCCTGCCGCATGTTAATCTGGTTGCTGCACAGGATTGGAACTCGGCCACGTTCGGCATGAAAAATCGCAACTCTATGGTTGGTGCGACGGTGACGATAAACCTTTTCTCTGGTGGCTCGGATGCAGCCAGAATGCGTGCGGCTCAGGCTGAAACGGTGTCGCTGGAGTATAAAGCTGGTGATCTCAAGCAGCAGATTCGCAATGAAGTGTCCCATGCCTGGCGACAGCTGGCTGAGTCGCGCATGCGTTTTGAAAGTGAAAGCGAAGCGATGAACCAGAGTGAGGAGTCGCTACGTATCAAGTCGCTGCGCTATGAGCAGGGGCTAACCAAGACCTCTGATCTTCTCGACGCGCAGGTGCAGACCGATTCAACGCGCGTTTCCACGATCCGTGCAAAATATGATCTGACAGTTGCCGAGGCGGCGTTGCTGCTGGCAGTCGGTGCTCTTAATGAAGAGGTGATTCAATGAACAGACATTTCGCTTTTGCAGTAGCAGTTTCATCCGGGTTGCTGCTGGCAGCCTGTGGTTCTGATGATGGGAATGGTGGAGCAGGGCAGCCGGTGATCTCCAAGGCTGAAACTTTGACACTTACCTCTGTTGAATTGCCTGCGCGTTATGTCACCAGCGGCACGGTCACTTCCGACCATCGGGTTTCGATCAGCTCGCGCATCTCCGGTTATATTCGTGAGCTGCCGGTACGTGAAGGTGATCGTATTAAGTCAGGTCAGGTGCTGGTTCGTGTTGACCCTGTGAATGCCCGTCAGGGACTTGTGCAGGCTGAAGCCGACCTTGCCGATGCAAAAGGTGACCTGAATCGCTATGAACAGTTATTCAAAGCCAGTGCTGTGAGCAAGCAACAGCTTGATCGTGTTCGCCTGCGCTACAAGGTGGCCCGCTCACAGGTTGAACAGGCTCGAAACCAGCTCAGCTATGCTGAGGTGCGCTCACCTGTTGATGGTGTTGTTGTCGAAAAACGAATGAATAAGGGTGATCTGGCATCACCGGGTGCGCCGATCCTGCTTCTTGAAGATCCAGCCAACCTGCTCGTGGAGACCCATGTTTCCGACCAGTTTGTCAGCGGTATCAGCGAGGGTGATGAGGTTGAGATTGAGGTTTCATCGCTACAGCAGGCTTTTACAGGTGTAGTGCGCCAAGTGGTACAGGCGGCTGATGCAGTCTCTCACCAGTTCCTGATTAAGATTGCCCTGCAGGCACGTGATGATGTGCATCCGGGTATGTATGCGCAGGTCGGTTTCAAGGTTGGCAGCCGCAAGGGGTTGCAGGTTCCTGTTGCTGCCGTGATCAATCGTGCTGGTTTGAATGGTATCTATGTGGCCGATAGCAATGGAATTGTGCACTACCGCCAGATCCGTCTCGGTCAGAAGCAGGGTGAAAAGATTGAAGTTCTAGCAGGGCTTCATGATGGTGACACCGTAGCTTGGGAAGGGACTCCTGCTCTTGTGACCGGCATGAAGGTACAGGCCAAATAATGAGCGATAAACCATCTCAAAATAGTGAGGCTCCTCTCAATATTGCAGGCCGCCTCGGCAAAGCAGCAATGTTCTCTAATCTGACACCGATGATCAGCCTGCTGATCTTCCTGATTGGTGCTGTGGCGTTGATGGTGACGCCACGTGAGGAGAATCCACAGATTGATGTGCCTGCGGCTAATGTATTTGTACAGATGCAGGGCGCTAGTCCCGAAGAGGTGCAGAACCTGATTGTGCGCCCGATGGAGATGGTGCTGCGCGAGATTACCGGTGTGGAGCATACCTACGGCATGGCGGTGGATTCGCTGGCAGTTGTAACCGTGATGTTCGAAGTGGGCGAGGATAAAGAGGTTAGCCTCGTTAAACTCTATGATCGAATCATGCAGAACATGGATCGTATTCCGGCCGGCGCGTCACAGCCGCTGGTGAAACCGGTGGATGTCGATGATGTACCTGCCTCGGTGATTACACTCTCATCGCGTGAACTGGATGGCCTGGCGCTTAAACGACTTGCCGAGCGGGTTCGTGATCAGATGGCACCACTTGAAGGCGTTTCCGTGGCCGAGATTATCGGTGGTCGCGATCACGAGATCAGTATCCTTCTCGATCCAGCGCGTTTGGCTGCTTATCGTATTCCGCTTGATCAACTGCACAGCGTATTGGTCTCGGCTAATGCGGGTGGCCCGGTGGGTTCACTGGTAGGTGATAATCGTGAAACAAAGATATGGTTGAATGGTTACCTGAAAACCGCCGAAGAGGTGGGGCAGCTGGTGGTTGGACAGTGGCAGAACAAGCCGATTTATCTGAAGGATATTGCCAGGATCAGCGACGGTGCCGCCGAGGCTGAGAATTATCACCGCATTGCTTTTGGAACATCCGTAACCGGAGCAGGCGCCATTGGCGAGCCCGAACTGCCTGCTGTTTCAATTACGCTGGCTAAAAAGCGCGGCACCAATGCCGTTGAGGTGACTCAGCGCATCGAAGAGAAGCTCAATGAGCTGAAGGGTGATTTCATCCCTAATAATGTAGAGGCTACAATCACCCGCGATTCGGGTCTTCGTGCCAATGCTGCAGTAAACATGCTGATCGAACATCTGGGCATCGCGATCGGTACGGTGATTCTGATTCTGCTGCTCTTCCTCGGCTGGCGCGAAGCAGCCATCGTGACCATGAATATCCCGCTTATCCTGTTTGTGGTGCTGGCAATCGGGCTGATGGCCGACCAGACAATCAATCGTATTACGCTCTTCGCACTGATACTGGCGCTCGGTCTACTGGTTGATGATGCCATTGTGGTAATCGAAAATATTCACCGGCACCTGCACAAAGGGGTGAAGAATGCGGCGGATAAGGCACGGTTGATTGTTACCGCAACCAATGAAACGGGTAAGCCAACCATTATCGCCACCATTGCCGTAATCTTGGCATTTGTTCCGATGGCATTCGTGACCGGCATGATGGGGCCATATATGGGTCCGATTCCTTTTAATACACCGATTGCCATGGCTGCGTCGCTGGTCATTGCGTATATGTTTACACCGTGGATCGCGCAGCGTTTCCTGCCGACGAATAGTGTGACTACTGTTCAGCACAGCGATGAAGAGAAGGACTGGGTCTACCGTACTTATATGCGTTTTGCCGTACCGCTGATCGAGAAGACCCAAATCCGCAAGATATTCTGGATTGTAACGCTGCTACTGTTCCTTGCTGCAATGATGCAGCCGGGTTGGCAGTTTATCCGGCCTGCCGGTATCAATGGCCCGCTTACGCCAGGCACGGTTGAGTTGAAGATGCTGCCCAAGGGCAATAACAACACCTTTAATCTCACCATTGATCTGCCGGAAGGGGCGACACTGGAAGAGAGCGATCGTGTATCCCGTCAGGTGGGTGATGTACTACGTGCCCATCCGATGGTGGTCGATTATGAAACATTTGTAGGCCAGGCTGGACCTGTAGACTTCAATGGTATGTTGCGTGGTGCCGTGCTCAGGAAGGGTGCAAATCTCGCCGAGATACGCGTTAACCTGATCGACAAACATGATCGCTCGATTCGTTCTGTAGCCATCGTACTAGAGCTGCGCGAATTGTTGGCACCTGTTATGGCAGCCAATCCGCATGCCATCATCAAACTGGTTGAGGACCCACCTGGACCTCCGGTGCGTTCGACGCTGCTGGCTGAGATCTATGGACCTGACTATGAGACCCAGCGCCAGCTGGCTAAAGAGGTGCGCAAGAGATTTGCCGAAACCTACGATGTGACTGATGTTGATGATTCAGTAGGCGATGACCAGATGCAGTTGAATGTACATGTGGACAAGGAGAAGGCCGCTCATCTGGGCGTGGCAACGAAGCAGGTTGTTACAGCCCTCCACGATTTCCTGCAGGGCTACGACTTCGGCGCCGTGCACATTGATGAGGAGCGACATCAGGTACGCCTGCATGTGCAGTTGCCGAAAGCGCTGCGTGCCCATGCTGAGGATCTGCATCGCATCTATGTTAGTGGTGCACAGGGGGCGGTTCCGCTCTCTGCCATTGCTGTGATTGAAGAGAGCATGGCCAGTAAACCGATCTTTACCAAGGATGGTCATCCGGTCACTTATGTGATGGCCGAACCTAAACAGGGTTCACAGGTTTACCCGTTGCTGGAGATGGATGGTAAGATTGATGGGCAGGAGGTGCTGCCGGGTGCTGCCGTGAAGACAGGTGGCATGCGTTTTACCGATACCGCACCTGACAATACCTTTGGCTACCATATGCTCTGGGATGGCGAGATGCGCCTGACGCTGGATGTATTCCGTGACCTTGGTGCGGCATTCATTGTGGCACTGGTGCTGATCTTTTTGCTGATGGTGGCCTATTACGGCCAGTTCGTGCTGCCGATGATGGTGATGGCACCGACTGCACTGACGATGATCGGCATCTTCCCCGGTCACTGGATTACGGGCCAGCCGTTCACGGCTACATCGATGATCGGCATGATTGCTCTTGCCGGCATCGTGGTGCGCAACTCCACGCTTCTCATCGACTTTATTGTTGACTATCGCAAGCAGGGTTACTCTGTAAAGGAGTCGGTTCTGGAGGGGGGAGCAGTACGTGCACGTCCGATTCTGCTGACTGCACTGGCTGTGATTGCAGGAACCTCAATCATGATTACCGATCCGGTATTCGGAGGCCTCGGTGTTTCAATGGCATTCGGTACGCTGGCGGCCACGATACTGACCCTCTTTGTTACGCCGCTGATGTACTACCTGTGGTACAGAAACCGTCCGTGGGAGTCCGATCAGGATGACTCGGTACTTGACAAACAAACTGATTAATCCAAAAAAACTGAAAACTGAAGGAGAACTACTGTGACGATTCAACGCACTATTCGCATCATCGCCGGCTCATTTATTCTGCTGAGCCTTTATCTCGCATCCCGCTATAACGGCGTGGTGCTCACCGAGCTGACATGGCTCTGGTTCACCGCATTTGTCGGGGTAAACCTGCTGCAATCCGGTTTCACTAACTGGTGCCTGATGGAAACCATCCTTTCCAAGCTGGGCATGAAAAGCTGCTGTGAGCAATCAAAATAGAGCAATAAGAATTAGAGCAATAGCTCTGCCTGAATTGGCTAAATAGCCACAGAGCAGGAGATTGCCAAAGTTGACGGGTGCAGGCGGGACTCCTCCCCCCCCATCCCTATACGCGGATATCGTCTGCACCCGTCATTCATTTTTTATAATTTGAGGTAGAATATGCAATTTATGCAACAATATGCCGTATACATTTTTATCGCCGTGCTGATCAGCTGGTTTCTCTGGCAGCGGGTGATTGGTCCCAGGCTTTCAGGCGTTAAATCGTTGAGTGCTGCCGACTACATGCAGATGCGCAAGCAGCCGCACACGCTGGTTGACGTTCGCCAGCCGGGCGAGTGGCAGGCTATACATGCCACGACTGCTATTCATATTCCTCTGGGTGAAGTGAAGCAGCGCATGCACGAGATACCTAAAGATAAAACCGTAGTGGTGATTTGCGCTTCAGGTGCTCGTTCATCCATGGCAGCGACGGCACTTGCCAATGCCGGATACAGTGAGGTATTCAACTTTTCCGGTGGTATGGGGGCATGGAGCAGTGCAGGGCTACCGACTAAGTGACATTATCACAGAATAGGAAAGCTTAAATATTATGATTTACTCATATAAAAAGAGACAGGAGATAAAGATGATTGCAAAGAGAGTCTGGTTAATAATGGTAGCGTTGCTTGTTATGCCGATGACAGCCGCTGCATGTGGAATGGGTGAGAAGGTTGCCGAAGGTTATGAAAACACCGAGGTAAAACACGCTTACCAGCACTGGAATCAGGGTGTTTCCTCTGCAGTAGCGTTTGTATTTATCGATGTTCGCACGCCAGAAGAGTATGCAGAGGGTCATGTGGAAAATGCAAAGCTGATTCCGGTTCAGGAGTTGGAAGAGCGTATCAATGAAGTGCCGAAAGATAAGCAAGTCTACGTTTATTGCCGTTCAGGCAAACGTTCTGCTCAGGCAGCAACCATTCTGGCAAAAGCAGGCTATACTAACATCGAGAATGTGCTGGGTGGTATAACTGCATGGAAAGATGCAACTTATCCGGTGGTGAAGTAATGCTCGATTCGATCAACGTGAACCAACTCTATCCGCGCTGGCTGGTGGCACGGGAAAACAGCCGTCCATTCGCGTTGATTGATGTACGATCACTGGATGAATTCCGTACTGTTCATGTGCCCGGAGCAAAACTTATCGCGCTCAATACGTTGATGGCGCGTGCCAACGAGATTCCTAAAGAGGGCGATGTTTACCTGATATGCCACTCAGGAGCCCGTTCAGCACAGGCGGCAATGTATCTTGGGCAGCAGCTTGGATATAATAATCTTATCAATGTTGATGGCGGAACCATGGCCTGGGCCAATGCTGGTTATCCCGTTGAGAAGGGGGCGTAACAATGAATGATTACGGAATAAGAGCAGTTTATAACGGCACTATCGAAGAGGCGGAGGGTGCAATTACCAATGCGCTGAAAGAGGTGGGATTTGGTATTCTGACCCGCATTGATGTTGCCGCGACGCTGAAAAACAAGATCGACGTGGATCGCAGGCCTTATGTGATTCTAGGTGCCTGCAATCCGAAGCTGGCCAATAGAGGGATAAATGCCGAGATCGAGTTGGGTCTATTTCTACCCTGCAATGTGATTGTTTATCAGAATGAGAGTGATGAGACCGTGATATCGCTGATCGATCCAATGGCGATGGTCAGTATGCTCGATAACCCTGAGCTTAACCATCTCGCTGATGATGCCAGGCCACTGCTGCAGCAGGCGCTGAACAGCATCAAATAGAATTTTAAAGACAACAACATTAGGAGAACAATATGAAATCAAATGTAGGAGCAGTTGATCGCGTAGTTCGTCTGGTAGCTGGTTTGGCAGTCATTGCCTTGGGTTATATGGGTGGTCTGGCTTCACCGTGGAATATGGTGGCGATTGGTGCCGGCAGTGTATTTG
>Ga0316191_10001938_pt1 | contig 14899 bp, 13 predicted proteins | sample Eddworburr2cm_MG_FD_204928 | JGI IMG/M metagenome (GOLD analysis project Ga0316191, IMG submission 204928) | Coastal sediment microbial communities from Maine, United States - Eddy worm burrow 2 cm | ecosystem: Environmental > Aquatic > Marine > Coastal > Sediment | place: USA: Maine...
TAAGTTGTCCTTGCGCAAGGAAACGTAGGAAGATGATTAAATTGGACAGGAATCTTTACCTGAATGCTATTCTCGGGTAGATTGGTGTGGTCTGTTTTCTGTATTTCGAGGAACATGATTATGATTAATCACTTTTTTAAAAAACCCTGGCGCTTTCATAAACCGTATCCGCCTGCTTCATGCAGGCCAGCGGTTTTTTGTTTTAAGTCTCCAGTGACTTGTCTTCGAAACATCGCCAAGAGCCACGATGCCGGAGAGTAAATAATGAAGGATGCTGACAATACATTGGGGTCAGGGGGCAAGTCTGACAACGCCAAGCCAATCGTTTTGGTGGTCGACGACCAGGCTTTTATACGCAAGATCTTTCGTGATGCCCTGGAGGCGATTGGCTGCCAGGTTGAGGAAGCCTGCTCCGGGTCGGAGGCCATTGGCCTCTTCCGGCGGCAGCAACCCGACTTGGTCATCCTCGATCTGGTGATGTCGGGAATGGACGGGTTCAGTGCCTGCGCTGCCCTACGCAGCATGGAGGAGGGACGGCATACGCCCATTCTGGCGGTCACGGGCCTGACAGACACCAACTCGATACACCGGGCATTCGAAGCCGGAGCCACTGATTGTATTTCCAAGCCGGTCAGCGGCGAACTTTTAGGCTACCGGGCGCGTTACTTACTGCGGGCCAGCAAGGCTCTCGAAGAGCTGGGTCGAAACGAAAGCAACCTCAGAGTGCTGAAGGCGGCAGTGGAGTCTTTACCGATAGGTATTACCATCAGCAATGCAGACGGGAAGGTTATCTACATCAACCCTGCCGATGCGGCGATGCATGGTTACGAGGTCGGAGAAATGCTGGACCTGGATGCCCGGAACATGGCGCCGTCGCGGCTGCACCACGACAGCCCCCTGGAAAAGCAGAAGACTTCGGGCGTCTGGCAACGGGAGAGCGTGAACCGACGTAAAGACGGAGATGAGTTTCCCGTCCAGTTGTCATCGGTGGCCGTACGGAATCCGCAACAGGAGGTCCTCGGCATTGTTACCATCTGTGAAGAAATCACCGAGCGAAAAAAGAGCGAGGAGAAGATTCGCCAGCTTGCCTATTTTGATATTCTCACCGGCCTTCCCAACCGCACGCTTTTCATGGACCGTCTGCAGAAAGCGCTGTTACAAGCCGACCGATCGCAACAACCGGTCCCTGTGCTTTTCCTCGACCTCGACAATTTCAAGGACATCAACGATACTCAGGGACATGATTTCGGCGACGCTCTCCTCACTGAGGTGGCTAAGCGTCTCTCGGGCTGCATTCGAGCGGCTGACACCCTCGCCAGATTAGGTGGTGACGAGTTTGTCGTAATGATCGCCTGCACCGAAGGCCAGGTGGCAGCTGGAGCCACGGCACTCCGCATCCTGGAAACCTTCAAGGCCCCATTCGAGATCGAGGGAAGGACGATCTACGCCGGAATCAGCATCGGCATCGCCATCTTCCCCCTTGATGCGTCTGACCTGGAAGGGCTTTTGCGTAGCGCCGATACCGCCATGTACCAGGCCAAGGCCCGTGGCCGGAATAATTTCCAGTTCTTCTCGGCCAAGATGAACAAGGAGATCGTGGACAAGGTAGCGTTGGAGTCTGCCCTTCGGCAGGCCCTTGAACGGAATGAACTCACCCTTGTCTATCAGCCTCAGTGGGATCTGCAGACGGGGCTCCAAAGCGGTGTTGAGGTCCTGGCTCGCTGGCACCATGCTGAGTTTGGGCAGATCCCGCCGTCGCGTTTCATCTCTTTGGCCGAGAACTGCGGCCAGATTCTCTCCCTTGGTGAAATGGTTCTGCGCTCAGCCTGCACCCAGGCTAAGGCCTGGGTTGATTTGGGCTATCCGGTGCGGAGGATTGCGGTCAACGTCTCGGGCCATCAGCTGCGTCATCGAGATTTCCCCGGTCTCATCAAGCGCATTCTGGCCGAGACGCAGCTAGACCCCTCGTGTCTTGAACTGGAGTTCACCGAGAGTGTTCTCATGGATCATGCCGATCAAACTGTGACTGTGCTGCAAGCCCTTAAGGCGCAAGGTCTCCAGCTCGCAATCGATGATTTTGGCACCGGCTATTCCTCTCTGAGCTACCTGAAGCATTTTCCTGTCGACCGTCTCAAGATAGACAAATCTTTTGTCTCTGGAATCGAGCATGACCCCCGCGATGCGGCGATTGTTGCGGCGGTGATTGCCCTTGCCAACACTCTGGAAATCAGTGTTTTGGCAGAAGGGGTTGAGACTTTTCCTCAATTAAAGTTCCTTCAAGAACATTGCTGCAACGAAGCCCAGGGTTACCTTCTGGGGGTGCCGATGGCGGAAGATGTTTTGCGTCGTCAGGAGTTGGTGCCGGATTGTCTTCTGTCCTTGCGATCTGCAGGCTGCTGAAAAAATACTTAACCCTTGGTTTGGAGGTTCTGAAGAGTTACTTTTTGCAAAGCTATGAAGGCACCGTTCTAAGAATGGAGACGACGAATGCCTGCAGACCTTTTACGTAAAAAATTTGCTTGTTTTCGTGCATTTGAACCTTCAGAAATGGATGACATCCTGAAGTTCTGTGAGCGGGTTGTCGCTCCTGCAGAGAAGGAATTGTGGGCAGAGGGGTATGGCGAAAACTATGCTGCATTTATTCTCGATGGCAAGATAGTCGTCAGGAAGAAGACCGATTTCGGCGGCAGAAACGTAATCGTCGGTATCTATACAGCCGGATCGGTGGTTGGCGAACTCTGCCTGCTGACCGACAAGCCGCGCACTGTGTCTGCCAATGTACTCGAACAGGTCGATATGGTGGTTTTACATAACCACAAATTCGAGGCTCTGATCGAACAACACCCACTGCTCGGGCTGCGGCTGCTTAAATATATGTTTTTAAGTATATCGAAGCGTTTAACCAAATCATACGAACGCATCGCTTCGGTGTTCTAGGCACCGGTTCCCCTTGTTCGTCACAGAATGATTACCGAATAGAAAATCTCAAACGACAGATCTTTTATGTCTAGTGATAAGGTTAAGTGTAGCTATACAAGAGACTGATTTGTAAGCTTTTATACGAATCAATCCTGCATTGCTTGTGACGATAAGTTACGCCCTGTGACTTCCTTTAAGCCTCTCTCTGCCAGCGCCACGTTTTTTAAGTTCATCGTTGACGAGATTTTTCTGTGTCGGGTTAAGGTTCCTGGATAACAGCAGATTGAGTACCTCAGCTGTGCGCAGTTGTGGCAGAAACAGGGTGAACCAGATAGAAGGCGTCTTTCGGCTTTTGAGGATGGCGAGCCTTAAGTTGGGCCGCAATTTCCACTTGGGGTGCCTTGCTATGATAGAAATGGTTTCCGCTGAAGAATGCGCTCCGTTGATAAACTGCAGAATGGCGACTTCACGCAATCGCGGGCTGTTAAGGCAAATCTCAACCAGGCAACTTTCACCTCCTTTGAGAATTTCGCCGACGACCGTAGCTGTCGCCCGCCGGGCTAAAGTCATTTTATTGCCCAGTTCTGTGGTCGGCAGACGCTGCAGAATGGCACGTTCTGCGGCAAATTTCTGGTCCGGTGTCACGCCTGGGACCAGGCACAGATCTGCCAACTCGAAAAGGCGCATATGAGGCAGCAAAGCGAGTGCAATCGGGCCGGGCGTGCCGGGGTTTTTTAACAGAGAGACCTGCAGGCGATGGCTTTTTTGGCAGATCTCCAGCTGGTATACGGCTTTAAGAAGATCTTCGCTGAGATCACGGCGCTTGAGCAGATTCAGAAGGTGATCCTCGCTCAAGCTCTGGTTCTTCAAGGCTGAGCGCAACACCTGCATCTCCGGGTCCAGAAGGACCTGGAAGAGCTCTTGTCCTGGTGCGGTCAGTGCCCTGTAGAGGCGCTTGCCCTGATCCGCGTCAATTTTGCCGGGTAGGGATTTTTCAGCCATGGTTCAATTATGCGGGCTGCAGTGGAAATCGTCAACGCCCTGAAGTGCCATCATCACGCAGATATTCTTCGAGGAAGTCAGTTTTGAAACTGGTGTAGTCGTTGGCTTCGATAGCCAATCGTGCACCGGCGACCATCTCGAGATAAAAGCGTACGTTATGGATTGCCGCCAGAGTCGCAGAGAGGACTTCATTGGCATTGAAAAGATGATGCAGGTAGGCTCTGGTGAAGTTGCTGCAACAGTAGCAACGGCAGGATGCGTCGACAGGAAAGAAGTCACGACGGTAGCGCTTGTTGGTCAGGCGTATCTTGCCACGCCTGGTGAAGAGGGTGGCGCTGCGAGCGTAACGGGTTGGAATAACGCAGTCAAACATATCCATCCCACGCTCGATGCTTTCCAGAATATCTTCGGGAAGACCGACTCCCATCAGATACCTGGGCTTATCTTCGGGCAGAAAGGGCTCGGTGTAGTCAACGACTTTCTTGAGCAGTTCCAAGCCTTCGCCGACACTGACGCCGCCTACGGCATAGCCAGGGAAATTCATCTCTTTGAGAGACATTGCACAATTGCGTCGCAAATCATCGTATACGCTGCCCTGAACGATACCAAAAAGCGCCTGGTCTTCGCGACCATGTGCGTTGAGACACTCCTCGGCCCAGCGCAGGGTCTTGCGAATCGATTTACTGGCGTAATCATGGGTGGCCGGGTAGGGGATACATTCATCAAAGGCCATGATGATGTCGGCCCCAAGGCGATTCTGGATTCCTGTTGCCTCGTGAGGGCCGAGAAAGATGCGCTCGCCATTAATTTCATGTTTGAAAAATACCCCGGTCTCTGTAATCTCCTTTTTAGGAAGAGAGAAAACCTGGAATCCGCCGCTGTCAGTCAGAATCGGCTTTGGCCAGTTCATGAACCGATGTAACCCCCCGGCTTTTTCCACCAGGCCTTCGCCAGGCTTGAGGTGCAGGTGGTAGGTATTTGAGAGGATAATCTGGGCGCCGGCTTCATCAACCTGCGCGGGGGTCATTGCTTTGAGGGCCCCATGGGTGCCAACAGGCATGAAAATCGGTGTTTCGATTACTCCATGCGGTGTGGTTACACGACCACGGCGGGCACGGGTCTTTTGATCTTTAGCAAGCAGTTCAAATGTCATCATGGTATATGTGAGCTTTTGTGGCACAGTGGTTGCGGCGTTATTTTACTGCTACAAGTATAAGTCTGACGGACTTTAACAGAAGTAAGCAAGGACTACAACATCCCGCAATGATCGCTGAGAATGATTTCCTGATACCGGTCTGGCCAGAGGGGCTGCAGCATGTTGATGTTGTCAAGGCACGCTTTGTCCTCAACTTCCTGTCGCCATGCCAACTGCTACCTGCAGATCTTTTAGCGGTTGGACGCGTGCAGCGGCATGCAGGGATGCAATTACTAGATGATGTTGCAATTCAGCAATGGAGGGCTCTTTTTCAGCCGGCTTTGAGTGACGATCCGGTTGCCCGGCGTAAATTCCAGAAACCGGCGCCGGCTTACGTCGTTACCATGCCGATCATGCAGGAAAAACGGTTTGATGCAGGGGAGACCCTTCAGCTTGAAGTGCTTTTTCTTGGCATAGGCATATCGCTGATCCACGCTTTTCTAAGCAATCTTATCCAGCTTGGCCGTCTGGGGCTGGCTGCTGGACAGGGACGTTTTACCGTTACCGAAGTCTTCAGCTGGGAACCTGGCCAATCGGAAGGTCTTGTATGGCATGGAGATCAGCCGCCTGAGGCATTAGCCTGTTCTGCCCTGCCTTTGACATGGTTGCTTGAAACGGAACGAATTGCGCGCAACCTTGTCATAAAGTTCATTACTCCGACCCGTCTTATGGTTGATGGCAAGCCGCTCAGAAAGCCACGTTTCCAACAGGTTTTCCCCTTCATGCTGCGTCGCACCACTTCAATGCTTTACGCCCATAGTGGTATCGAGCTGCTCGATGATCCTGCGTACCTGCTTGAACAGGTTAATGAACTGAATGTGGTTGAAGCCAAGCTTCACTGGCAAGACTGGCGTCATTTAGCGGCACGACAGGGAATGACAGTCGGCGGATTCCTCGGGGATATGACTCTTCAAGGGCAAGCCCTGGAAGAGGTCTATTGGGTTTTTGCCGTTGCTTCTCTACTGGGAATTGGCAAGGGCGCAACCTATGGTGCCGGCCGATTTCTGCTTAGTTCATAGGCAATGTTGCTGAGCTTCAAATGACTGTTATAATTACGAAAAACAATAAGACCACAGAGGTGCTGCCATGACCGATGCATGGGATGAGCGCAGGAAGGCTCTGGAAAACAAATATTTCCACGATCTGGAAAAAGAACTGATTGAAAAGATCAAGACGGCAACCCGGGAAAAACTGGTGCGCCAGTATTGCCTCGGTCGTTGCCCGAAATGTGGTGAGCGGATTGAACCTATTGATTTCAGAGGGGTTCCCATGGACAAATGTCTTAGCTGTGGAGGGGTCTGGCTGGGACCGAATGATCTGCGCATCCTCTCGGAGAAGGATCACCGCACATGGTTTGACCGCTGGTTTAAAGAATCAGATCTCTCAGAAATAAACCCTGAAAGTTAGATACATAAGACTCGTTAGTTCCAGTTAAGTCTGATGACTTCCGGCCGGGCTTGGTATGCACTTTATCCTTATCCGCTACATCATAATCAGTTTTCTTGTTACTGCCGCTGGCTTTATGCTGGCATGCCTGGTTGTGTTGTCGACTCTTGAACAATTTGCTTCGCAGTTGGAGCCATCTGCTGTTACGGAGACCCTGAATTTGCTCCGCAGCAGACAATTGGTCGTACTGTCTCTTGGCCTGGGTGGTTTTTTAGGAGGCTTGACCGGTATGGCCTTTGCCGTACACCAGGCGAGCCTGATTATGGAGCGTCTGCGCCAGGCAACCAAACTTCTTGGTAATGTGGTCCTGGATGAGATCTCACCCGGTAGTTTTCTGACGGACAGTGACGACCTCGATCGAGAAATCCAGGCGATGATGTTAAAGATCAAGGACAGTCAACTACGCTATCTGGATGCCAGTCCGCTGACGCGTTTGCCTGGCAATCTGGCTATTGACCAAGTCCTGAGAGGCAAAATGGAGGAGGGCGAGAAGTTCGCTCTTTGCTATATCGACCTGGATGATTTCAAGGCATTTAATGACAAATATGGATATGCCAAAGGTAGCGATCTTATCAAAATGACCGGTGAAGTCCTTTACCGGGTCAAAGAGAGATATGCCGAACCGCACGATTTTATCGGGCATATCGGAGGTGATGATTTTGTCCTGATCATTTCCCCCAACGGGTTTGAACAGGTTTGCCAGGCGATTATAACCGAGTTTGACCGACTGATCCCCGAATACTATCCGGCAGAGGATCGTGCCAATGGTTTCATCACAGGGACAGATCGCTATGGCGCGAGGCGGCGTTTCCCGATCATGTCGATCTCCATTGCCGTTGTTTCTGATGCACGGCGTTCTTTCGCCTCTCCAATTGAAGTCGCCAGGGTTGCAACGGAAATTAAAGATTACGTGAAAAGCCTTCCCGGGAGTAATTACCTGATCGATAGACGCACAACGACACGTTGAAAGCTAAAATTTAGTCAAAATCTTTAACTGCGTCCGCCAATCATTCCTACTTCGGGGCAAAAAAAAGCGGAAAGGCATGAATGCCTTTCCGCTTTTTTGGGGTTGTTTATGCAGTTATCTACTCTGCAGTTCCCTCACCGAAAACCTGGGCACTAAAAACATATATATCAGCATCTTCTGCTTCCCAGGCGTCAGTGGGTAAGCCCGCCTTGATGCACGTCTGTTTGAGGAAGGTCGGACGGTCCCAGTTGTGTTCCGTTGCAACCTGTGGCAGCAGGACTCCGCGGTAAAAGCTCTTCTCGATGTAAATCCCGTGCTTGCCAACTTGAATATCCTCGATATTCTCAATTTTATGTAGAGGAGACAGTACTGAGATCTCAAGTGTGAAATTGTCGAGATCCTGTTCTTTGAGGGGGTAGAAACGCGGGTCTTTCGCAGCAGAAGCCTGGGCCATCTGGGCAACTTCTTTGAAAAGTGGAAGCTCAGACTGGAAGTTGCCGATACAGCCGCGCAATTGTCCATCCTGCTTGATGGTAACAAAGCAACCGTTGCGTTGATTCAGTACTTTTTCTTCGCGGGGCTCGATGTATTCCTGGCCAGTTCGCACACCGTGAATGATCGCTTGGCGGGCAATGGCCAGAAGGGCCTGTTTTTCGTGAGCGTTCAACTCTCGGTCCACGCTTCCTCCGATGTTTTCAGGGGTGACTGTCGTGCTTGAAGAACGGGGCAATAATAGAGCTATATACTGATTTTTTCAAGGGCTCTGATGCTGTTTAGTGATTAATTTATCAAATCCAGTTTTTGAAAAATTAGAGCATGGCAAACCTGCATCTTGAATCGTTTGGCTGTGCGACTGTCGCCGGAGCTCAAATAGTGATATGCAAAATGAGCCCTGGTACTGGTTGTGGCTATATTTGCGGGGCTCTGTTCTCTGCAGCAATCTTGTCGATGATGCAATAAATACCGTCTCCCTTGAGGCCAGGTTTGAAGCATCCATTACAGGATATGCACGTGGCAGCATATCCGCCATCCTTGAACCAAATCTCAGGTAAGTTCGGCTCCCTGATCAGTGGACGAGAAAATGCAAAAAGGTCGGCGCCACCTTGCCGGAGCAGTTTCTGCAGGACGTTACAGGTACGCAGCCCCCCGACGACTATGACCGGGATATGAACGGCGTTTTTTATCATGCGGGCGAACTCGGCGTTGTAGGCCTGCTTTTCTGGAGCATCGATTCTCTGCCGAACCGGGTTCATTGCCCCGGAGGCAGCCATACCCGAGCTGACTTCTATTGCGTCTATCCCGAGCTCCTCGAGTCGTTTGGCAATTGCCACGCCATCTTCTGGCTGCAAGCCGCCTTCGAGGTGATCAGTTGCCGTCAGCTTGATCGTGACCGGGTAGTCAGTGCCAACGGCTGATCGCACCGCGGCGAAGACTTCCTCGAGAAATTTCATGCGATTTGCGAGATTGCCACCGTAAGCATCCTGACGTTGGTTGCAGAGAGGAGTCAGAAACTGGTTGATCAGATAACCATGGGCTCCATGCAATTGCACACCGTCGAAACCTGCTTGCTTGGCGCGCTTGGCGGCGTCACCGAAAGCCATCACAATCGCCCTGATATCCTCAAGGGTCATCTCTCTTGGAGTATCCAGATAGCCGGTAAAACCTGTTGCCGATGGTACCATTGGCTGACTGCCGATGACTTTACTTGAGGTCTGCCCGCCAGCATGTACCAGCTGACAAAAAATAACCCCGCCTTCCTGGTGAACGGCTTCGGTCAACTGCTTGAGACCCGGGAGATGACCAGCATTGCAGATGCCCATTTTGCCGGCGAGCTGCTTGCCATCTTCACGAACGTAGCTGTATCCCGTAATGATAAGGCCAACACCGCCTCGGGCCAGTCGACGATAGAGATCGATCAGTTTTGAGGTGACATTGCCCTCAGAATCGCACAGTCCTTCCCAGGTGGCGCTGCGGACCAGACGATTGTTCAGATTGATGTTGCCGATCTGGATTTTATCGAACAGAGATTTTTCCATGGGAGTCTCCTCAGGCAAAGGTCGCTTATTTCTAACATATTTTGCCGCTGTTGAATGGAAAAAGGGCAGTCCAGTTACTGGACTACCCTTTCAATGAATGTCTAAATATGAACTACTGTACTTTCTTGTGAGCCTTTTTCCGCTCGTTTTCATCGAGCAAGCGTTTGCGCAGGCGGATTGATAGCGGGGTCACTTCAACCAGCTCGTCGTTGTCGATAAATTCAAGGGCTTGTTCAAGGGTCAAGTCACGATGCGGTGTCAGGCGAATCGACTCATCGGTACCCGAAGCGCGCACATTGGTCAGTTTCTTGCCTCTGCAGGCATTGACCACGAGATCGCTTTCCTTGTTGTGCTGGCCGAGAATCATCCCTTCGTAGACTTTTACACCGGGGGAGACAAACAGGTTGCCGCGGTCCTGCAGGTTGAAGAGGGAATACGCCACGGTTTCCGCTGTCTCAATTGCGATCAAGACGCCGTTTTTGCGGCCAGGAATCGAGCCTTTCCAGGGCGCATAACCCTGAAAGGTATGGTTCATGACGCCCGTACCGCGTGTATCTGTGAGGAATTCGTTGCGGAACCCAATCAGGCCACGTGCCGGGATCACGAATTCCAGACGGTTGAAGCCGTCGAGGGCATTCATAGCCGCCATTTCCGCTTTGCGGGGGCCAAGCTTCTCGATCACCGTGCCCTGGAATTCTTCAGGGACATCGATAACCAGGTATTCCATCGGTTCGCACTTTTCTCCGTCGATTTCACGGCAGATGACTTCCGGCTTGGAAACCGCCAGCTCGAAGCCTTCACGGCGCATGTTTTCGATCAGGATGGACAGGTGCAGTTCGCCTCGACCAGAAACCCTGAAGGTGTCAGTGTTGCCCGTCTCCTCGACGCGCAGGGAGACGTTGGTGCGTAGCTCTTTGAAGAGTCGGTCACGTATGTTGCGCGAGGTTACGTACTTGCCCTCGCGTCCTGCAAACGGCGAGGAATTGACGATGAAATTCATAGACAGCGTCGGCTCGTCGATGGCGAGATAGGGGAGTGACTTGGGATTCTCGGCACAGGCCAGGGTTTCACTGATGCCGATGTGCTCGAATCCGGCTACGGTGACGATGTCGCCAGCACTTGCCTCGGTCAGCTCTACCTGCTTGAGGCCTTCATAGCCCAGCAACTTGGTGATGCGCCCTTTGCTGATTTCTCCACCCTTCATGATCAACGCCACTGTTTCGCCGGTACGGATCATGCCATTGAATATTTTGCCGGTGGCGATACGGCCGAGGTAGTCATTGTAGTCAATCGAGGTAATCAGCATCTGGAAGGGGGCCTCTGCATCAGCAACCGGTGGAGCCACTCTTTCACGGATCATCTCAAAGAGTGGATCGAGGTTGTCGGAGTCATCGTCTAGTTCCCGTTTGGCGATGCCTTGTTTGGCGCTGGTGAAAATAAAAGGGAAGTCGAGCTGTTTCTCGTCGGCATTCAGTTCACAAAAGAGATCGAAGACCATGTCGACGACTTTTTCCGGACGAGCTCCCGGTCGGTCGATTTTGTTGATGACAACTATGGGGCGGATTCCGAGGTCAAGGGACTTTTTCAGAACGAAACGGGTTTGCGGCATCGGGCCGTCAAAAGCGTCGACCAGCAACAGAACCGAGTCAACCATCTTGAGAACCCGCTCGACTTCTCCGCCGAAGTCGGCATGGCCGGGGGTGTCAACGATATTGATTTTGACCCCGCCGTGATGAATTGACAGGATCTTGGAGAGGATGGTAATACCTCGTTCTTTCTCCAGGTCGTTGCTGTCCATCACCCGTTCGGTGATCACCTGGTTTTCACGAAAGACTCCTGATTGTTTAAGCATAGCATCGACCAGGGTGGTTTTGCCGTGGTCGACGTGAGCGATAATAGCAATGTTGCGTAGATTGCGTGTCATGATGGATACCTTATTTATATACAATTAACCTGCGGTAGTTGGGCGGGACATGATAGTCGCTTGTCGGGGAAAAGCAAGCAGCAATTTTCATACCGGCCAGGTTGACGGGAAAAATTATGCATGCGTCAGGTAAAGTGCCAAGGATATGGCTTGGGCTTGTCTGATTCTCATGCATGGCCTAAGATGCACTTTCTTGATCAAAAAACAGGCGGATTGATGCGATGCAAATACCGATTTACAAAAAAACATTATACCTTATCTTGCTATTCCTTGTGCTGGTCTGGTCGGGGGGGTGCTCTGGCTTGGTTCAGTATGCCCCCGCTGAAGCGCCGAAGCTGACACTCGCCGAAAAAGCCAGAATTGGGACCGCAGTAGAGGCAAAGCTGATACAGCTGCTTGGCGGGCCTTATTATGACGTGACGCTCATCGAGGATCTCAGCCGTTTTGCCCAGAGTGGCCAAGCGTTCAAAATTTCAATTGCAGACCGGAGTGGGCCTGCAATCTATCCCCTTCCTGGTAACCGTGTCGTCATGACCCGTGGCCTGCTGTCGGAAGTGCGCAGCCGGGCAGAACTCGAATCCCTCCTGGCGTACGCTGTGCGCTTGTCGAATAATGTCTATGAAGTTGATGTGACACGCAGCATGGTCGAGGCGACAACAGAGTTCCTGTCAACCTCCTCCCATCGTTACGACCCAGAATCAGCAGAGATACGCTTGGCGCGAATGTTCGAGCAGGACCCCTGTGAGCAGAGTTGCCTGGCGCCAACCAGACCCGTCGGCGTAGAGTCAGGCAGTGCTACCTCAGTGGCACTGCCCGAATCGATCCAGCGGCTCTCTGCCTTGCAACCCGGTTATGAACTTTTGGCAGAAGGGCAGAAACTCGAGAGGCATGACGATCAGGCGAAAGCCATTGCAACATATCTGCAAGCCGCGACAACAGCGCCTGATGAACCTCGCATCCTCGGCACTCTGGGGTTGGCATACCTGCGGGCCGGCCAGTTGCAGCCAGCCCGCCTGCATCTGCAAAAGGCGGCCAAAATACAGCCGGATTACTATCGAACCCAAATGGGGCTCGGTTATCTATACCTGCAGTTGGGAAAAATCAGCCAGGCGAATGAAGCTTTGGCCAGCAGTGCCCGTATGCTGCCGGTGTCAGAAAATCTCTTTCTGCTTGCTGAAGCGCGAGAGAAAAGCAGTGATATTGATGGTGCCATGGCGCTTTACCGGGTGGTCGTCGAGTCTGATCAAAACAGTAAACTTGGACGTACTGCTGCAGGTCGCCTGGCACGTCCGGCTAGGCTGCAATGAGCCGGGATCTTGAGCTGGCTGTTGGTGAAAAGCTCCGTTGGGAAGGCCGGCCCGCGCCGCGCTGTTATACCTTCAGGCATTGGCGACATTCGGTCTTCGGTCTTATCTTCCTGGTGATTTGCAGTTACTGGCAGGTCCTTGGCATTGAAATGTCAAAAGAATATGATTCAATCTGGCTGGCCTGGCTGCCAACCCCCTTTCTTCTCCTGGGGTTCTGTCTGGCGATCGGTCATCTGCTCCAGGCCCGATTAGAATGGGACCACGTCTATTATGCGATTACGGATCGCCGCCTGCTGGTCAAGCGAGGCCTGTTCAAGCGTCGCATTGAATCCCTGGAACTGTCGAAAATTACCTATTTCATCCTGCTGCGCCAGGGTGAACAGCTTGGAACGCTGCGGGTTTACAAAGGCAAAGAGGCCTTGCTGACGCTGCACTGCCTTGAACATCCGCGTCAAGCAACAGACTTGCTGGAAGAGGCGATGGGCGATAAGGCGCGTGTCCCAATGGCCACTCATTAAGGTTGCCTTTGCCGGCCTTTTTGATTAACCTCTAGTCCCATTTATCTTTTTGGATATAACCATATGAATAATAAAGCTTTTTACCTGGAAACCTTCGGCTGTCAGATGAACGTGGTCGATTCGGAACGGATCGTCGATCTGCTCGGTGGTATCGGTTATCAGCCGGTCGCTGAACCCGAGCAGGCTGGCCTGATCCTGCTGAACACCTGTGCTGTTCGCGACAAAGCTGTGCGCAAGGCTTATGGTCACCTGGGGCGTTTCAAGCCACTCAAGGAGCGCAACCCGGGATTAATCATCGGTATGGGCGGCTGCATTGCCCAGCAGGAGGGAAAACAGCTCCTCGAAGCATTCCCTTACCTCGACCTGGTTTTCGGTACGCATAACGTCCATCGCCTCCCCGAAATGGTGCAGCAGGTCGCCGCCACCCGAGAGCGCTGCGAGGAGACCGAGTTCCTCGATCGTGAAACGCGTTTGCAGCTCTTTCCTTCACGTACCGGTCAGGATGCTTACACCCGGTTTGTCACGGTCATGCAGGGTTGTGACAATTTCTGCAGTTATTGCGTCGTTCCATATGTTCGCGGACGCGAGATCAGCCGCCCCAGCGGCGAGATCCTGGATGAAATCCGTGAATTGGCCGAACAGGGAGTGCGTGAGGTGACCCTGATCGGACAGAATGTCAATTCGTACGGTACCAAGGAGAAAGAGATCAGCTTCTCCGCACTGCTCAAGCAGGTCAATGCCATTGATGGTATTGATCGGATTCGTTTTACCACTTCACATCCGAAAGACCTTTCCGATCAACTGATCGAATGTTTTGGGCAACTTGAAAAACTCTGCAAACATCTGCACCTGCCGGTTCAATGCGGTTCCAACGTGATCCTGAAAGCTATGAACCGCGGCTATACGCGCGAACGTTACCTGGAAATCGTTGCTCGCTTGCGTCAGGCCTGTCCCGGTATCCGTCTTTCTTCAGACATAATCGTTGGCTTCCCCGGGGAAACAGAAGACGATTTTTCTGCGACCATGGGCTTGCTGGAAGAGGTTCGTTATGCGGAAATCTACTCCTTCATATATTCACCCCGAAGTGGCACTGCTGCTGCAGAGATTAGTGATAATGCCTCTGCGAAGATGAAACAGGAACGTTTTGACCGGATGCTCACCCTGCAGCAGGAGATCAGTCGCCAGACCTGGGAGGCCGATGTCGGAACGGTTCAGGAGGTGCTTGTAGAAGGAGCTAGTAAAATGGGGGAGGGGCAGCTTTTCGGCCGGTCCACATGGAACAGGATTGTTAATTTCTCCGGACCGGCGGAGCTGGCGGGACAACTGGTGCCAGTAAAAATCACGCAATCTTTTCGCAATTCCCTGCTGGGAGAATTGCTTGAGATTCAATAAAGGATGAACGACATGAACACACAGGATTTCAAGTTTTTCAAAGAATTGGTGGAAGCTCCAAGCCCGTCGGGCTTTGAGCAACCGGCACAGCGAGTCATTCGTAAAGCTCTGGCTGAGCATGTGGATGATGTGCGTACCGATGTCATGGGTAACGTGATTGCCCATATCAAAGGCCCCGACGGCGCTCCGCGCC
>Ga0316191_10001939_pt1 | contig 14896 bp, 14 predicted proteins | sample Eddworburr2cm_MG_FD_204928 | JGI IMG/M metagenome (GOLD analysis project Ga0316191, IMG submission 204928) | Coastal sediment microbial communities from Maine, United States - Eddy worm burrow 2 cm | ecosystem: Environmental > Aquatic > Marine > Coastal > Sediment | place: USA: Maine...
CCAACGACTCGAGCATGAGTTGCAGCCGAGCTCGGTGAACCGCGTCCCCTCGTCGTTGGCTCAGTATCTCGACCGGATATGCAATGCTCCGGTGGAGATCGAGGTCCTGCAATCCGCTCTGGAGCAGCACGGTTATGATGCCCCGGCGGCGCTCAGGATGATTTTTGGCGGCGACATTCCAAGGGTCATCCAAGGCGTTCGCTCGTAGCCGCACGACGCGCTAGTCGTCCACTGGCCGAACGGGATCGAGGCACGTGGGGAGATCCGCGAGCAGTACCACCACATCAGCGACATCGCGCCAACCATCATGGAAGCGGCGAAAGTCCTTTCTGATCAACCTCGGTCGGATCTTCTCTTCCGGCGACGTTCGCTCTTGTCTCACGATCGGCGAAGGTCGGGCCGGTCGAAAACAGCCAATTCCCTCGTAAAACTTGCGTTTTTCGCGCGTTGCGCTATGCTCTTTTTCAACAGCGAACGTGTCCTGCAGTTGATCTCCGCATCCTGCAAACACTTTCATCAACCGTGACTCCGCCGCTTGGAGCGCACGCAAGTCTCGCAGCGTGGCGATGTTTTCGCCTTCAGCGGGGCTCGCGACGGGCCGCCCTTTTCGAGGCGCCGCTAGGCCCAGCTGCGCAGTCCCAACACAGCAAAGGATTCGTACATGCAAACGACCACAAACGATGAACAAACCAACAATGCGTCGATGCCGACCGTCGCCCAAAACGTGGGCGAGGAGCTCGTCGAATTGCGCACCGTGCTCGAGCGGATGGCTCACGACCTCCGGATGAAGACGAAGGGTGCAGGTGAAGAGATGGTGCATACCCGCCGTGCGCTCGAGGCAGAGCTGAAGCGCTTCAGTACCCAGGTTTCCGTCGCAGCAGACGAAACGCGTGACGACCTGCAAACGGTGGGCCGCGACTTGAAATCGAGGATGCAGAAGCTCGCCAACCAGATCGCGATTCCGTCCAGCTAAGCGCGACGCATCGACCACCCACTCACGCCCACCAACGAAAGGATTTCGAAAACAAATGTCACTCAAGTTCAAAAGCCACGTAGCACTACCCGACGACGCAAAGCAGGCGCTAGTCGAGACACTCAACACCGCCCTCGCCACCACAAACGACCTCCACTCGCAGGTCAAGACGTATAAGTGACGATGGAAGCTCAACAGATAAGCAACGAAATAACGGGGAAGCTCGCGGGCTGGGGCGACCAGCTCGCGCTCATGCTTCCCAACATCATCGTTGCGGCGCTCGTCATTGGCGTCTTCTGGGTGTTCGCACGCGTCGCCTGCAGCGCGAGCGACCGTGCGCTGCGCCGCTTCGAGACGCACGAGGCTGCTCGCGGGCTCATCTCGCGGCTCTTGCGCATCGGCATCTTGCTTTCGGGTTTCATGGTTGCTCTAGGCGTCATGAACTTGGACAAGGCGCTCGCCTCTGTTTTGGCCGGTGCCGGCGTCGTGGGCTTGGCCATTGGTTTCGCCTTCCAAGATCTCGCAGGAAATCTCATCTCCGGGGTCGGGCTGGCCGTACACCAGAAGTGGCCGTTCAAGATCGGCGATCTGGTGGAGACCAACGACGTGTTTGGCACGGTCGACAAGATCTATCTCCGGACGTCCATCATACGGACTCTGGACGGGAAGCTCGTCGTCGTACCCAACCGACAGATCTACCAGAACAAGGTCGTCAACTACACCGCGGCAGGCCGTCGTAGGGTCGACGTCGAATGTGGCGTTTCCTATGGCGCAGATCTGTCAAAGGTGAAGAGCATCGCCCGCAAGGCACTCGAAGGAGTCTGCGGGCTCGACGGCTCGGAGAACGTACAGGTCTTCTTTACCGGGTTCGGCGACAGCTCCATCAATTTGGTCGGTCGCTTTTGGATCGACTACGCCAAGCAGCCCGACTTCCTGGACGCTCGGAGTGAGGCCATCATCGCCGTGAAGCGCGCCTTTGATGACAACGACATCGTCATTCCCTTCCCGATTCGCACACTCGACTTCGGAATTCGTGGCGGCAGGTCGCTCTCCAAAGAGCTTCCTCAGCTTCGAGTCGCGACCGCTCAAGCCCATCCGGGGGACGCACAGTTGGAGGCGTCATGAGTAGCGTACTCAGCCGAGCTCCCAATGTTTCTCGAGCCGATCCACTTGGTCGGTCGGGTCTCCCTGGTATCGGATGAGCCTGCGCAATTCGAGCGTGTCGACCAGCTGCTCGGCCTCGAGCTCGGAGCAGTCCAGGATGGCCACGACGCCTGCACGGAGGGCACCCTTGCCCTCGACGTACCCGCCTGGAGGCGCGGCGCCGAACCATTCCGCGAGTCGTTGTCGCAGCTCGTCCAGGTCGATCTCTTCGGGTCTCACGCTAGTCTACTTACGATGAGGACCGCCGCTCGGCAATCGCCTGGGAGCTTCATGCTCGGAGAGCCTAGCTCCGATGCATAACGAGACCGTCAACGGCATCGTCACCCTGGTCGTGCTTGGCGCGGCATCTCAGTGGTTCGCTTGGAAGCTCAGGATCCCCTCGATCCTCGTACTGCTCACCGTGGGTTTCGTGGCCGGTCCAGTCACGGGGTTCTTCGAGCCCGACGAAGTGTTGGGCTCTCTCACCTTCCCGTTCGTTTCCCTCGCCGCTGCAGTGGTCCTCTTCGAGGGGGGACTTTCCGCGAGCTGGGAAGAGATCCGCGGCGTCGCGACCCCGGTACGCAGACTCATCATCATCGGCATACCCATCACGTGGGCCGTGCTCTCGTTCGCTGCGTACTACCTGCTCGGACTCGAATACGAGCTTGCGCTGCTACTCGGCGCAATTCTCGTGGTGACCGGGCCAACCGTCATTGGGCCTCTGCTGCGGCACGCAAGACCCAGGGCCTCCGTTGGCTCCGTCTTGAAGCTCGAGGGGATTATCAACGATCCCCTTGGGGCGATCCTGGCCGTGCTCGTATTCCAAGGTGTGCGTGCCGAGGGGGCGGAAGGCGCTTTCTCGGTGGTCGCGCTCGGAGTGCTCAAGGCCGCAGCAATCAGCGGCGTGCTCGGATACCTGTCCGCAGTCCTGTTCGTCAGACTTCGTGAGCGCGACAATATTCCAGACTTCCTCCACAACGCGGTCATCGTACCCTTCGCGCTTGCCGTGTATGCGCTCGCGAATACCGTGCAGGCCGAATCCGGTCTCCTAGCGGTGACGATCATGGGCATCGCACTCGCATCGCAGACGAAGGTCGACATGGAAAAGAGTCGGGAGTTTACCGAGCACGCTCGGGTTCTTCTGATCTCGACACTCTTCATTCTTCTCACCGGCCGGATGGAGATCTCAGACATCACCGGCTTGCCTATCTCGGTCCTCGGCTTCCTGGTCGTGGTCGTTCTAGTTGCTCGGCCGCTCTCGGTTTGGCTCTCGACGGCCCGTTCGGGGCTTTCGTCGCGGGAAAAGGTGTTTCTAGGCGCGACGGCGCCACGCGGAGTCGTCGCGGCTGCGGTCTCGTCTCTTTTCGCGCTCGAGCTCGTCGAGTTCGGCTACCCGGAGGCGTCGCTTTTGATGCCGGTGACCTTCGCTGTCATCACGACGACGGTACTCGCGTCGGGTCTACTTGCCTCCCCATTGGTGAAGCGTCTCGGGCTTGGGCAGGTCGAGCCACAGGGGGCGGTGATCGTCGGTGCCGGTGAGGTCGGCCGGACATTGGCTCAAGCACTCAAGCGCCACGGTATCAAAGCGATTCTCATCGATTCCGACAAGACGAAGGTCGACGAAGCTCGGAGGCTCGGCCTCATCGCCAAGAAGGGCGAGGTGCTCTCTCGAAGAGTGCTACGCGAGCTCGACCTGGACGGCTTTGGTCACTTCGTGGCCCTCACACCAAACGACGACGTCAACACACTTGCCGTCGCTCATTTTCGTCGCCTATTCGGGAAGTCCCGTGTGCATCAAGTTCGCCCCAGCACAGACCTTGGCCGCCCCTTGCCCGAGTACGCCAAGGATATTCAGGCGCCGATTCTCGCCGCTGGCATCACTCTCGAAAAACTCGAGGCCTTGACGAAGGCAGGCGGGCTCATAAGGGACTTCGACCTCGACGAGATCGAAGATAAGGACGACATCGCCAGAGCGATTCACCCCGATGCCGCGCCCCTTTTCGCCATCAAAGATGGCAAGCTCAGCTTCGTTCACGACGATGGCCTTCCCGCGGAGGGGACGCTCGTCGCTCTGTGTCCGCCATGAGCGCTGCGCGCTAGAGCGGGCTCCATTCGCATTCGCCCTCGCCGAGGATGTGACCCTGCGTGCCCAACTGGGCGCGGATGAAATCCCAGGCGTTGGCGATCGGGGAGATCGGGCCGCCGGTCAGTTCGTAGACACCGTTGGGTGGCGAAGGGAACAGGCTGCCAATGTCGCTTGCGGCCTCGAAGTCGGACTTCGTCAGCACATCGTCGGAGTTCACGTCATCGACGTCCCAGAGCCACTGAGCGAGTCGCTGGACGTTGCCTTCTTCTTCGGGGAAGCCGTTGAAAAAGATGTGGTCGCCGTGGATCGTGATGTCGGCGCTCGAGTTGCTCGCTACGTTGACCCCGGGTTCTAGGCCATCGAGCGCGCAGTCGCTGTATACGGTCGGCACGTCTGCCTCGATGAGGAAGTCCTTCGTCGCCCCGTCGGAGACCTGGGTGATCGTACCTTCGATGATGTAGCTCCATCCGTTGGTGACCATCGCGTCGATGTCTGTCTGTGCCACGGCGTTGATGTTCGTGACGCCAGCGGTCGGCGCGGGCGTTTCGAAGCCGAAGCTGGTGTACTGCCCAGTCGGGATACCGTTGAAGGCCGTGAGCTCGGGCTGAGTGCTTGGAAGGCTCGTGAAATCGGCCACTCCCACCGCGTCGCTCGATTGCGGATTCGCGCCGCCGACCTGGCTCATCGCGACCTGCCCGACGACGAGGATGTAGCGACTGAAGCTGATGTCGAAGCCGTCGAGGATGTTTTCGTCGCCCGTTCCGGCTTGTAGGCCGTCGGGAATCGTCTCCTCGGCGCCGATCACCACCGAAAGGTTTCCGTTTTCGCTTCCCCCGGTGCTGCTACTTCCGCAGCCCGCGGCGAGGGCGATCGCTACGAGAGCCGTCGAGGTCCAGGATGTTCTGTCGATGTTCATCGTTGTCTCCGTTTTGCTAGTCCCATGCTCACTGGTCCGTCTCCGGCGTGGACCAGGTGAAGGCGGGAAGTTCGTTAGCGGTCATCGAGATGACCAGTGCGCTGTAGTCCGGGTCGTCGGGGCCGAGGACGACGCTGCCGGTTCCGTCATCGAGTGTAGCGAGACGCCCGAAGTCCACCGACTGCCACCATGCGTTCGGGTTGAACGTCATCGTGAGCGTGCGTGGGTCAGTGGTGATTTCCTGAAACGTGCGCGCGCCGTTCACCGCCGGCGTGCCGGGATTCACGACCAACACGTCGACGTTGGCTTCGAACTCGTATGCGGCCGGGCAGGTCGTCGCGCCCGGGCAGCAGGTTGCGGCGTCCTCGACGCATGTGGCAGTCCCGAGAAACTGCGCAGAGTGACCGGCGGGTATGTAATTGGCGCTCTCGAACCGAACGACCGCCGGGCCATCGGGCACACCTGTAAGCGCTTCGGGGAGCGGCTTGGTCAGGAGCCAGACGATACCGTAGTCGAAGAACGCGGTTCGGATGGTGCCGGTGGTTCCGAACAAGAGGCCGATCGGCTGCTGAGAGGGGTCGAGTCCGTCGAGCGTCGTCCCGTCGAGGTACTCGAGCACCGCGACCTCGCAGCGGCTCGAGAGTGCACTGTCCGTAGCGCAGAAGAACACGGGGCCGAACCCGAGGGTGGCCTGCGAGAGGGTCACCTCCCAGCCGTCCTTCGTAAACGCAGTCGGCGCCGTGCCCTGGCCTTCGAAAGGGATCTCGACGAAGGCGCCGCTCGTCTGCGCGCAGCCGGCGGCGAACAACATCAAGGCGACGAAGATCGGTACGCGGGTCATAGCTTAATCCCGATGGTGAAAAAGAAGGTTCGCGGCCGGCCAGCGCTGATGTGCCGTGCTGGGATGCGAGAGCCGACCGTCTCTGGGTCCCAGTCCGAGACGAAGACGAACTCGTTGCCCGCGTACTGCTTGTCGATGACGTTGAAGACTTGAAACCCTACTTCGAGGAACCACCACGACAGACGTGCGGAGAGGTCCAACAACGAGAACGGGCTCGCGAACTGGGAGAACGGAAGCGGGCGCGAGCCGATGAACGTGTACCCGAGTCCAACGTGGCCGTGGAGCGGGTATTTCCACAGGTCGACGAGGTCATCGCCTGCCCCGATGTCCATCCGAATGACCCACGGCGGAATAAACGGAAGAAGGTCACCCTCATCGAATGCCGGCGTCGGGTTCTCGACCGTTCGGGGCGGGGGTCCATCGAGGGTGGCGTTGACGTAGGTGACCGACAGCGAGCCGACCAACCAAGGCAGCGGATTCGTGACCGCGTAGAAGACGAACCCGGTGCGGCTAGTCGGGCCGATGTTCTCGAGCCGGCCCTCGCTCGCCTCGAAGAAGACGTCATTGTCGAGCCACGTCCGGTAGCCGGTCAGGGTGATGTTCAGTTGCTCCTCGGGGAACAGCCGAAACCGCACGCCGAAGTCGAGAGAACGCACCTTGGTGAAAGGGGCAATCTCGCCGTCGACGAGTGTGCGGGCTTGGGGTGAGCGAAAGCCCTCGCCGTACGAGGCGATGATGTCGAACCATTCGGTGGGCTTTCCGGTCGCGGCGAGTCGGGGCCCGGCAACGATGCCGGCGGCCGTGCGTCGGAAGCCCGGGATGAAGGTCTCGGGCCGAAAGTCCGGCACGAAGTTGCCGAGGTTGTCGCTGATGTCGAAGAAGAGCACATCGGCTCGCACGCCGCCCTTGAAGTTGAAGTACTCGCTGAAGTCCCAATCGAGGTCGACCCAGATTCCGATGTCCGCCTGAACGATGTCGGCGTCGACTCGTCGGTCCCAGGTCTGGTTCGACGGGGCCTGAATCAGATTCTGCTGCTGCGGATTGATTAGGTCGACTCGGCCGGAGACGCCCAGTTCGATGGTGCCCTTGGCGTTTTCCGCCGGCTCGAAGCGAGCGGTGCGGTGCCGCGCCTTGCCGCCGATGACGAAGCGCCGGTCGCGCTGCTCGATTAGATCCCCGCGGCCGACCCAGTCGGGGTTCACCTGCGAACGCTCGAGGAAGCCCGTGAAATTCTGCTGGATTCGAAAGTCGTGCATCTGAAGATAGATGTCGAAGCTCGTGTTCTTGCGATTCTTGCCACGATTTTCGCCGTGTATGCCCAGAATGCCGCCGGCGTTGAACGCGTTTTGGGCGCGTGCGGTCGGGTAGGGGTAGACGTCGTAGAAGCCGACGTTCGCGTCCGCGATGTCATCGGCGCGAAGAACGCCAGCGGAGTTGTATCGGGCGCCCCAGAACGCGCCGAGCAGCCGAAATCGCCAATCCTTCTTGCCGAACCCCACCTGGAATAGCGCCGATCCGTTGATGCCATCGCGGTTCTGACCGAAGCCGTCGGAGCGACGAAACTGAAACGCGCCAAACGTGTCCGGGTCTTTGTCTTTCGGAGCGAAGATGGCGACCTGCCGAAACGTTCGGAACGAGCCGAGCTCGCTCTTCGCGTAGATACCGCGCTTCTCGACGCCGAGGTCGAACTCGACCGTACCCGCGACCGCGAAGTCGCCCTGCGCCGGGTCGTACACACCCTCGATGACGCGGAGCTCCTTGACCACCTCGGGCACGATGAAGTCGAGATAGGTGAAGCCCTGGCCGTGAATGTTGGACGGCTGGTTGAGTGGAACCTCGCCGAGCTTGAGCTCGATGTCTTGCCCATGCTCCGCGTTGAAGCCGCGTAGGTAGAGGAAGCCGCCGGCGGCGTCGCCCTCGACGTTCGCAGCGTAGAGACCCGGCGCACGTTGGAGCAGGTCGTTCGCCGAGACAGCAGGCGCCGCGTCGAGAATCTTGCGGTCGATGGTGAAGTCCGCGGCGCCTCGGTCCTGGGCCCTCAGTTTTTCGGCGTCGACCTCGGCCTTTGCTTCGAAGTCGACGTCTGCAGCCGTCGCGGGCGCCACCGTCGCGGGGAGGTTATCTGGTGGTGGACCGGTCGTGACATGAGGCGTGTCCTGCGGATCGTGGCTCTCGCCCTCGTGCGGAGCGTCGGCCGGCGGGGGCTCGAAATGAACCGCGACCCGAATGCGGCTCGGCACTGGGGTTTCGCCTCGCGTCGCCGGCTCGAAGGTCCAGGTCCTGACCGCTCGAACGGCTTCCGCGTCGAAGTCGAGGCCCGCTGAATGCTCGACGACGACATCGGTCACCTCACCCGCCGCCGTCACCGTGATGCGAAGCACGACAGTCGGGTGAAGGTCGCCGTCTTCGCGACCGGCTGGATAGGAAGGAGCCGGCGCCGACAAGAGGTGAGGGGGGTGGAGGTCGGCGTCCGCAGCCGTGCCAGTTTTGGTGCCAGCGTCACCCTCCGGCGCCGTATCGCTCGGCGGGGGCTCTTCGTCCTGCGCACGCACCGGTGCGCCCACGGAGAGGAATACTCCGAGTGCGAGGACGGCCAGGTTGTGGTTATGGATTCCCTTCATTCACTGCTCTTGCCTGTGCGCGCACGTGGGGCGCGGGTCGTTCGATCGCTTGACGAACGAGCTAGGCAGGAGGTGAATTTTTGGGTGCGGTCCGGTAGCGCGGGGCGGGCTCCGGATGCCAAGGCGATGCGGGATGAGCGCACGTGTCGCGGCTGTCTACTAGTGCGACGAACGATGCGTTCTTGATCTCGGCGGCAGCATCTCGGCGCTCCGCGGAGTGGCTGCAGTGTTCATGCGCCGCTTCCGAGCCGGTGTCGGAGGCACCTTCGAACGCGTGCACGTCGGCGACTTCGTCGGCTGTCGCGGCATGCTCGTGCCCCTGCTGGTCGCCATGGACGAGGTCGCCGTGTTCGGCGCAGCGCGTGTGCTCCACGAGGAGCATGTGGCCGCCCGTCGAGCCCTGAAGAAACAGCCCGACGACGGCGAGCAGCGTACAACTGTGCCGAATCATTGCGGAACTGCGGATGATGTCGCTAGGGCGCAACATGGGAGAACGCCGAGTATGACCGAATCGGCCCCGACATCAAACACGCGTCGAGGCGCGCCGAAGTCCGTCACCCTGCCGGGCTACACGCCTCGGCCGCGTTCCATCGCCCGGATGACAAGAGCCCGATCGGGCACGCTCCTCCGCTTTGGGCACGCTTCCTTCTTCTTTTTGTCTGCGGTATCCAGATAACAGCTGGGCAATGTCGCCGTTCGCCGGGAGGCGCGTATGCGAGTTTGGATAGTGACTCTGATCGGGTTGGTGGCTTCCTGGGTGGTCGGTTGTAGCGACGACGCGACCCAAGGTTCGGGAGGCGCGGCTGGAACGGGTGGCACGGCCGGGGCCGGCGGCGACACCGGTGTCGTGGTGTTCATCCCGGAGGGCGCCAGTGAAGATGCCGTGGAGGCGAGCGTGCGCGAACTCGACGCAAGTGGGTTCCCGAACACCGAGGACTTGGTCGCGCCCGTATTCGACATCGGTCCGAGCGGCACGGAGTTCGCCGTCGGGGTGACCGTTGGCATTCCGATCGATCCCGACACACCTGCGGGAACGACGATCGAGGTGGTGCGGTTCGACGACGCGAGTGGTGAGTGGGAGCCACTCGGGGGCACGACGATCATCGGCGCGGCAGCGTTTGCCCAGACCGACCACTTCAGCGTGTTCTCTGCGCTGGGCGGGGTGGCCGCGGCTGCGTGCGACAACCTTTGGACTGGAGGGCCGGGCACGGTTCCCCCATTGCACACGGCTGGCGGCCTCACCGTGGTCCCTGGCGTCAAGACTTCCGAGGACATTGCGTTCTCGGGCCCTTCCGAGATATCGCTCGGATCGACTTGGGAGAGCGAGTCGTGCAGCGTGACCGTCTCGGGGAACTTTGGTCCGGGGCTGGTGGGCGATGGCGCGTGGACCGACTATTCCAACGCCGGGGGCGGCGGCAACATCCCGCAGTCAGGTGCCTACTCATTCCTGATCCAGCACCAACCCCCAAACGACCCGCGCGGTCCGTATCTTGGGTTGAGCGACCCGTGCCACGCGCCACTCGGCGCCTATCCCTACAACCTCAACATCAACTTCGCCGCCAACTGCATCGATCGTTGCGCCGGGGTGACCTGCCAACCCGGCAATGACCCGTGTGCGACCGTTGCGTGTAACCCGGTCAACGGACTGTGTGAGCCCGTGCCGAACGCCGGCACCTGCGGCAGCTCCAATGCAGGGCGGTGCATTCAAGGGATGTGCATCGTCGAGGTTCAGATGGGAGGGGGCGCCAGCGGTGACAGCGTCTGCGCGGCAGAGGGCCTCACCTGCGATAGCGTGCCCGTCATGAATCCACCTGAAGCCGCCTGCATCGCGTTCAATCCGACTGCGACCGTGAGCGCCGACATCAACGGCTGGGAGCAAGGCGTCTACTGCGACGACAACATGGGCAAGGCTTGCGAAGGAAGAATCAACGACTGCCATAGCTGCCCCGCGTGCAACGCAGGCCTCGTGTGCACGATCGTCAACTCCGACCTCATCGAGAGGCTGTACGCCCGATGCGTCCCCTGAATCGCAACTCGCTAGTTCTGCAAGTTGCGGAGGCTCCGTCACGGATGCGCGCTATGCGACACGACGATTCGTACCCGCAATCGGATGACCCGACGCGCTGTTCTTGGTCGTGACGTGCCGCGCTCAGCGTTGCTTGCGTTCGAGAATCCACTGTCGATTGCCGACGCTCTGGTGCACCTGAACCGCTTGCAGGCCCAGCGCGCGTGCCCAATCCGGTAGACTGGGCTCGACCATCGACACGACTTCGTATCCGCTCAGCGTGTCGTCGAGAATCGACTGAAAGAAGGTTCGCGCATCCTGATCGGCTTGGTTGTTGGCCAACACCGCCGGAGTGGCTTCGCCTTGCCGCACAGTCCGGGGAACGAACTCATGTGCCGAGTACTCGGGGACGATCAACACGTCCGGCTGACGCTCGACGATGTTCGCGTATGGCTCGTCGATCTCGAGGGCACCGATGAGTGGATTACGCCCCGCAATCGGGCGCCGACTCACACGCTGAAGCCGATACGGCGAGCTCTCGGATACGTCGAAGTGAGGAAGGTGCACGAGGAGGTGGTAGGTCTCGACCACCGTGCCGGGCGCAAGCCGAGACAGATACTCCGACACCTCGTGTCGCGCATCCCCTCTCTGGGTGAGATGCACCTCAAAGCTATGTGCGGCCGACCACACGACGAGGCATGCGCCAAGCGCGTAAGCCAGACGTTGCGCAAACACTCCGTGTCGAGCGCTCCAGTCGACGAGCGCGGCCGAGCCGACGCCTCCGTAGTAGGCGAGCCAAAAACCGAACGGCAAGAGGAAGCGATGCTCACACCGCGCAACGACGAGTGTGAAGAACAGAAGGCTGCTTACACCGGTGCAAAGTGGCAACAAACGAAAGGTTCGGACCCGAAGACCGCCTTCGTTCTTTGCAAGCGCCGCAACACCGATGCCGAACCAGCAGAGCGCGACCACGAGCCAGGGCCACAGGTAGGGTTGCTGCGCGAAGAAGAGATCGACGACGTTCCGGGACAGGCCTTCCGGTGTTCGATCGTAAGTCATCCAGTCGTGGCTCGCTCCCCCGGTCAGCTCCCGAAAGCGCACCGCGAAGCCGCTTGGGTTGAGTATGCCTCCGCCGAGAAGACCGAGAGAGAGGGCGCCGGCCAACGTGGCCCACGCGGTGTTCACATGGTGGTGGCGTCGGTCGCCGAGTGGCTGATCCTTTCGGAGGGGCAGGAGCAAGAGGTACACGAGCCCCGTCAGGACGAACCCCGCGTATGCTTGGTCCTTCGTTGCAACCGCCGCGCCCGCGAAGATACCGAACCAGATGTAGTCTTTGCGCCGCCGGCTCTCAGCGATCGTCAGGAGCCGGTCGATCGCGACGACGGTCCACATCATGTACGGGCCGTCGAGGTTGCTGACTCGACCGTAGTACGCGAACGAGAGCGAAGTCGCGGCCCAGATGGCAGCCCAGCGACCTGCTCGAGCGTTTACGGTGCGGCGTGCGATCCGCGCTAAGAACAGGATCGAGATGCAGGCCATCGCGAGTCCGAGGCCTTTGGCGATGATCGATACGCCCGTCATCGTGGGTACCGTCAGCATCTGCGCCTTCAGCGCTGGAATGCTCCACTCGCCGCCGCGGAGCGCCGCCGGGAGCAGCACCGGAAGCGACAGGATCCCGAGCACCAGGTTGTGAAACAGCGGGTATCGATGGCCCTGCCCGGGAGTCAAATTCACTCCAATCCCGCCGAAGAAGTCGCGAGGCGCGATGCCGTCGTTCTCCCAGCCGTAACTACCGGGAAGGTCCCAGCCCATCGCGAGCAATTGCGAAATCGCAAAGGCGACAATGATCCAGCCGACGACCTGGTCCTCCCGCAGGATCTTCACGAGACACGGCCGGGCCGGAGCTTGAACGCGTAGAGCCTTCCGAGGTGGCGGATGAAGTTGAGCTGCTCCTTGAGCGACAACTTGCTCTCTCCGTATCGCCTGTCCGCGAAATGGATGGGTACTTCACTGGGCGCCGAAAAGCGCCCCTTTGCGTAGATTTCGAGTGCGACCTTGTACCCGATGGGGGAGAGGATGCTTGGGTCCGGCATGTCGTCCTTGCGGATCGCGAAGAAGCCACTCATCGGGTCCTTTAGCGGGCAGAGCGGACGGGCCATCAGCGAAGGAACCATCGAATTGAGCTTCCGAAAGATGCTCCACTCGTCGTGGATGCTGCCACCGGCCACGTAGCGCGAACCGAGCACGAAATCGCTGCGACGGGACTCCAGTCTAGATACCATTTCGGGGATCGCGCTGGCCGGATGCGAGAGGTCCGCATCCATTACGACGATGATCTCGCCCTTGGCGGCCCTCATGCCGTGAATGACGGCGGTAGCGAGCCCGCGCTCGTCCTTGCGAACGAGGATCCGCACGGGGTGCTCTTTTTGGAGCTCCGCGCAGATCTCTTCCGAGCCATCATTCGAGTCGTCGTCGACGAAGATTACTTCGTAGTCGAGTCCCGCTGGTTCCAACGCCTCGCCGATCGCTCGCGAGAGGGGGCGCAGGTTCTCGGCCTCTTTGTAGGTCGGGACGACAATCGAGATCACGACGCGTTTTCTAGCATAGATTTCTGTGCCCGTGCGTTGGTGGCGTCGGCCCCGGCACTAGGCTAGGAACCCCGCCGAGGTTCGAGCGGTGATTCCTTCCATTGCGCATTTCGTCTGGTACGGAAACAGGCTTCCCTACCTGCATGCCGTGGCGATTCGATCCGCAGCTACCCACGGTGGATTCGATTCGGTTCGGCTTCATCACACCGACCCGCTCGACCCGCTCCCACACGTAACGGCGCTCGATGAGCTGGACAACTTCGAGCTCGTCTCACTCGATGACCGAGAGCTCTGCGATCGGGCGGCAGGTTCATCGCTCGCTGACCTCGTCAGCGCTCTCGAGTCCCCCGTCGCTCGCTCGAACCTCGTGCGCACGGCTCTCGTCTACTTGGACGGTGGCGTCTACCTCGATATGGACACGCTCACGATTCGTTCGTTTGACGAAGTGCGGGCAACGGCGCCCGGATTTCTCGGGGAGGAGCACATCGTCTTCCCGGAGGAGGTCGCCTCGTCTTGGGACCCGCGCGTCAAAGCGAAGGCCTACCTGAGCACCACCGTCCGTGACGTCTGTCGTCGTCTCCCTCACGGCTATCGATACTTCCCCCGAATCGAGCATCACTACCATCGTGCCGTCAATGGCGCGATCATGGGTGGGCTTCCAGGTCACGCGTTTTGTGGTGAATATCTTTCGGCGATGACGCGTGTGCCCAAAGCCCGCTGGAACAAGCCCCACGCGCTCGGCACCCACCTGCTGCAGGCCACCTACAAGCAGTACCGGGGAGATGACCTCCACGCGTTTCCTCCGCCCTACTTCTACCCGCTGCCTCCCGAGATCAGCGCCCATTGGTTTCGTATGTATCGCGAGGGGGTCGACCCGTTCGAAGTCCTCGACCCCGTCACCTGTTGCGTTCACTGGTACGCGTCCGTCCGAACCAAGAAGGTCGTCAAGACGATGGACGAGGCGGAGCTTCGACGTCTGGCGACCCAGCAATTGTTTGCCGGCTTGGCGACCCGAGTGCTCGACGGCGAAGTCATCGAGCGATGAACTCCCCTCTTAGGCAGAGCTGACCAAAACTCTATCAAGGGGACAGGCTGCCCCCCGAAAACTCAAACGATGCCGAGCACTTGGCAGCCCAAACGCGCAGTTTGCGCGAAACGCTGCGCTTCGGAAGTCGCTCGATGGCATGTCGCCTTCGGCGTGAACCGGAGAAAGAAGTCTAGCGCTGCACGGCGCGGAACTCGACGCCGAGGCTCACCGTGATGAAGTGGAGCCAGTTCTTGGTGTAGCCGTCGCTCGGTGGAGTCGGGTTGCTCTGGGTTCCGACGGCACCACCTCCGAGATAGCGAACGTTGAAAAAGCCCGCGACGCGGTCCGTGAAGTCATAGCCAACGCGAAGGCTCGCATCGAGCAAGGCACCCGTAATCTCCTCGTCGCTTCCGTTGATTCCGCTGACGGGCGCGTAGATGCCGTCGATCTCCGTCCCCCACCAAACGCCATTCTCGAAGCCCCAGCGGCCCCGAAACTTGAGCGCCGGCACCGGCCCGATGTCGCGTCGATCTGCGCGGAGGGTGCCGTCTGCCGAGGTGAACGTGATGGTCGCATTTCGGATTTGCAGCGAAACTCCAATTGACACCTCGTCGCCGGGGCGCCGCAAGAAGTCGTACAGATAGCTGATGCGCCAAAATGGGAAGCCATAGGTCGAGTTGAGCGGCGTCTCTGCTG
>Ga0316191_10001941_pt1 | contig 14892 bp, 11 predicted proteins | sample Eddworburr2cm_MG_FD_204928 | JGI IMG/M metagenome (GOLD analysis project Ga0316191, IMG submission 204928) | Coastal sediment microbial communities from Maine, United States - Eddy worm burrow 2 cm | ecosystem: Environmental > Aquatic > Marine > Coastal > Sediment | place: USA: Maine...
TTCAACGCCGAAAGGAGGGCCTTGCATGTAATAAATCGGTTCAACCCAGGCCCAGTTGACGATGGCGATACCGATACCGCCGCAGAAGATCATGGCAACCCAGCTGAAATAGCTGAATTCGGGTTTATCGTCCGCGCCACCGAGGCGCACGTTGCCGTACCGGCTCATTGCGAGGCCGACGAGGAAGATAACAGCGCCAAGACCTGCCAGAAGGTAAAGCCAGCCGAACTGGCCGGTGGCAAAGGCAAAAGCGGCGCTGACAGCTGCCGGACCCGCTTCGGGGAAAAGCAGCATGGGGGCTACCACCGCCGTCAGTACGGCGAGCGATGGGATAAAGACACGAAGGTCGAGTTGGTCGCCTCCGGGGATGTTATGGTTCATTTTTGTTCCTCCTGCCGTATCCGCCCTCAGTTTCTCTCTCCCGGCGGGTCGCGGCTAAATGATCTTGCGATCGGTTATGATGTTGTTGTTTTTTTAGGGATGCGCCTTACCCCGCCATCTGTATCCAGCGTGCGGCTTTCTCTGCGATCATAAGGGTTGGAGCATTGGTGTTGCCGCTGGTGATCTCGGGCATGATGCTCGCGTCAACGACGCGCAGCCCTTTGATCCCACGGACCCGCAGTCGGGTATCAACCACGGCTGTTGGGTCATCGTCCCGGCCCATCTTGGCGGTACCGGTCGGATGGAAGATGGTGTTGGCGATGTCCCCTGCGAGCTTGGCCAGTTCCGCATCGGACTGGAATTGCACGCCAGGTTTCCATTCTTCGGGTTTGTATTTCTGCATCGCCGGTTTCGCCATGATCTCGCGCACTTGCCGCAGACTTTGGGCCGCCACGTGGCGGTCGTCGTCAGTCGACAGGTAGTTCGGCGCGATCTCGGGTGCTTGGTCAAACTGGTTCGATTTAATCCGCACGTGTCCGCGGCTTGTCGGGTTGAGGTTACACACGCTCGCCGTCATCGCAGGGAACGGGTGCAAGTCTTCACCAAATGCATCAAGGCTGAGCGGCTGGACATGGTATTCAAGGTTGGCATGGGGCCGCGACGGATCAGAGCGGGTGAACGCCCCAAGCTGGCTGGGAGACATGCTCATCGGTCCAGACCTTTTCAGCACATATTCCAAACCGATCTTGGCTTTGCCGACCATTGAGTTGGCCAGCGTGTTGAGCGTCTTCGCGCCTTCCACTTTGTAGACGGCCCGTATTTGCAGATGGTCTTGCAGGTTCTCGCCCACGCCTGCCAAGTCTTTAACAACGTCGATGCCATGGGCTTTGGACAAAGCGGCAGATCCGACGCCGGACAATTGCAGGATTTGCGGGGACCCAATTGCACCAGCGGAAAGGATCACCTCACCTTTGGCACGCACAGTGACCGCGTCGCCACCACGTCGCACGATCGCGCCAGAGCAACGGGTGGCACCGTCTTTGTCGGTTTCGAAGACAAGCCGTTCAACCTGGCTTTCTGTCCAGACCTCGAGGTTCTTGCGGCTTTTGATCGGTCGCAAGAACGCTTTGGAGCCATTCCAGCGCCAGCCGTTTTTCTGGGTAACCTCAAAGTACCCGACACCGGCGTTATCACCGCTGTTGAAGTCATCTGTGCTGTCGATCCCGGCTTCATTCGCGGCAGCCGCAAAAGATTCCAGAATGTCCCACTTGAGGCGTTGCTTTTCGACACGTAACTCGCCCTTGCCGCCATGAAGGTCGGAAAACCGGCTGTTGTCGCCTGTCTGCGGGTCAGCGGCTGCATCCAATTTGTAGTGGTTTTCGTGCGCCTTGAAGTCAGGCAGCGCGTTTTCCCATGTCCAGTCTGCATCGCCGGTCAATTGGGCCCAATTGTCATAGTCACGGGCCTGACCGCGCATGTAGATCATACCATTAATCGACGAACAGCCGCCCAGCGTTTTGCCGCGCGGGTAGCGCAGCGAACGACCGTTCAGACCCGGTGTCGCTTCGGTCTGGTACAGCCAGTCGGTCCGCGGGTTACCGATACAATAGAGATATCCCACCGGCACGTGGATCCAGATATAGTTGTCCTTTTTTCCAGCTTCGAGCAGCAGAACCCGCTTGGTGGGATCCGCACTAAGGCGATTTGCGAGCAGGCAGCCGGCGGTGCCGGCCCCTACGATGATATAGTCAAACGGATCCCGTGGCATGGTTTGCGTCTCCGATCAGCGGGCTACAGGCATGGCGAACTCGGCACCTTTTGAGATGCTTTCAGGCCAGCGCTGCATGATGGATTTTTGTTTGGTGTAGAAACGAACGCCTTCTTCGCCATAGGCGTGCATGTCGCCGAAAAGGCTCTTTTTCCAGCCACCAAAGCCGTGCCACGCCATAGGCACCGGGATTGGCACGTTGATGCCAACCATGCCGACCTGGATCTTGCGGCCAAACTCGCGTGCTACGTTGCCGTCGCGGGTAAAGAGGCTGACGCCGTTACCAAATTCATGCGCGTTGATAAGGTCGATACCTTCAGCGAAATCCGCAACGCGGACACAGGACAGAACCGGGCCAAAGATTTCTTCTTTGTAGATGGTCATGTCAGGTGTCACGTGATCAAAAAGTGACCCGCCCAGCCAGAAACCCTGATTGTGGCCTGCCACGGTGTGACCGCGACCGTCGACAACAAGCTGCGCCCCTTCAGACACGCCTTTTTCGATGTAGCCGGTGATGCGGTCGCGCGCGGCGCCTGTCACGATCGGGCCCATTTCGGCGTCCATCTCGTTGCCATTTTTGATGACAAGTTCCCGCGCGCGTTCGGCCAGCATCGGCATGATACGGTCGCCCACATCGCCCACGAGGGTCGCAACCGAGATCGCCATGCAGCGCTCACCCGCTGAACCGTAGGCCGCACCCACCAGCGCATCTACTGCTTTTTCAAGGTCGGCATCTGGCATGACCAGCATATGGTTCTTGGCACCGCCAAGTGCCTGCACGCGTTTGCCGTGGCGCGCGCCTGTCTCGTAGATGTAATTTGCAATCGGTGTGGAGCCCACAAAAGAAATGGCCATCACATCGGGGTGTACGAGCAACGCGTCAACTGCTTCCTTGTCACCTTGGACGACGTTGAAGACGCCATCGGGGAACCCTGCTTCTTTCATCAGTTCGGCATACATCAGCGCCGGTGTCGGGTCGGTGGGTGAGGGTTTCAAAATGAAGGTGTTGCCCGCTGCGATCGCGACGGGAAACATCCACATTGGCACCATCACCGGGAAGTTAAACGGCGTGATGCCCGCCACCACGCCCAGAGGCTGGCGCATTGTCCAGTTATCAATGCCTGTCGAAACCTGATCGGTAAAGTCACCCTTGAGCAATTGCGGCATGCCGCAAGCAAATTCGACGATGTCGATGCCGCGTTCTACTTCGCCACGTGCATCGGTGAAAACTTTGCCGTGCTCTGCGGTGATGGCGCGCGCAAGATCGTCTTTGTGCGCATGCAAAAGTTGCAGGAATTTGTTCATCAGGCGTGCACGGCGGATCGGCGGTGTGTCGGCCCACGCGGGGAAAGCGGCTTTGGCGGCTGCTACGGCTGCGTTTACATCGTCGCCGCTGGCAAGCGCCACTTGGCCGGTGACATCACCTGTCGCCGGGTTATAGACATCTTGCGAGCGCCCGTTTGTGCCGGAGACCATTTGGCCGCCGATAAAGTGTTTGATCTGGTTGATGGTCATTGGCTCTCTCCTCGTTGAGTTAAGCGGACCTAAGGTAAACTTGGGGTCGAAATCCAATGACTAATGATAGAATGCATTATAAGCTGTGTTAATATGAGGTATCTGACCGACCTGCGTACGCTGACCGCTTTTGTCACTGTCGCTCGCGAAGGCAATGTCACGCGGGCATCTGAAATCCTGCATCTGACACAGCCTGCGGTAACGCTACAACTCAAGCGATTGTCAGAGGCATGCGGCGTTCAACTCTTTCGCCGGACGGCCAAAGGTCTTGAGCTAACCCATGACGGCATCACACTTTCTGTGAAGGCCGAAGCGGTACTGTCGGCTATGTCAGATTTCGATCACGCCGCACAAAACCTAAAAGGCGGCGTGCAAGGTCATATCCGGATAGGGACCATCATTGACCCCGATTTCACCCGTCTGGGCGCCATTCTTGCAGAGTTGACACGTGCAGCCCCCGGATTGGAAACTGAATTGGTGCACGGTGTAAGTGGTGATGTACTTGCGCGCGTGCTGCGCGACGAAATTGACGCTGGCTTTTATCTGGGCGAATTGACCGAAGACGGAAACACATCCGACCAGACAAATCTGTCCAGGATTCATCAGCGCGTCCTTGCCAATTTTTCCTACTACGTCGTGGCGCCACCTGGTTGGGATAACCGAGTACGCGGCAAAGGTTGGGCGGAACTGGCGCAACTGCCCTGGATCGGTACGCACCCTTCTTCCGTGCATCACCGGCTGTTAAACCGAATATTCAAAAAACATCAGGCCGTTCCCAATGTGGTTGCACGCGTTGACCAAGAATTGTCTATGTTGGCGATGGTCCGGTCAGGGATCGGGCTAAGTTTATGTCGCGATTCACTTGCGCTTTTTGAGCGTCAAACCAATGGGCTTTCAATTGCCGATCAAGTCGAAGTGGAAACGTCGCTCAGCTTCATTTGTATGAAAGCACGCATGTCCGAGCCCAAACACGAATGTATATCCGACGCGGTTGCGCGTGCGTGGCTTTAGCCGAACAGATGCTAGGGCCCTGAACCGCCGCATCGTTTTCATGTTGGCAAAGCGGTGTCCTATTTGCTTGAATACGACAGCTCCTACATCAAATCGTGCTGGTTGGAAGTAAACTTTAATAAGCGTTGATTGCATGCGCGTGGCAAAGGGATTGCGACCGGAAGAACGGCGCTTATTCCTTATTTTGGAGTGTGTCCGTTTCATCGGGTTGGTTTGGGTCTGCAGCGCGATCTGCAGTGAGTTCTGCTTGATTGGCACCCAGTGCAGCGGTCTCGGGTGTTGAAGCGCGGGCCATTGGTGACATTTGAAAGCTGCCCTTGTTTTCTTGTGCAACCGCTGGCGCATATTTGAGACGAAACAGTGCAAACAGGATGAGAAAGATATGTGCCACACCCGTGATTGCAAACAGGCTTGAAGCACCGTAGCTCGACATCGCAAAACCAGCGAGTGTCGGGCCCAGGATAGAACCTAAGCCGAACACAAGCAGCAGGCCACCGCTGACTTGGATGAAGGTGCCCGGCTCTGCGTGATCACTCGCATGCGCGACAATTACCGGATACATGGAAAAGACTGACGCGCCGAACAGACCAACCACAGCCATATTGACCCAAGGGGACGTAAAGCCGCCAAAAACGAACAAAGCGTCACTTACCAAGGCGAGGATAGCAATCAAGATAAGAATAATCCGCCTGTCGTATCTGTCTGATGCCATCCCAACCGGGATTTGCGCTGCTGCACCGGCCAAAATCGGGATGCTTGCAAAAAGTGCGATATCACCAAGTGACAGCCCGATACGCGCAGCATAGACCGCAGCCAAAGTTCCGAAAGCTGCGTTTGAAACACCCACCATAAGGATCGCAAAGAAAGCGATAGGTGAATTTTTCCACAGCCCTCGCAGGTTCAGTGACACTGTTGTCAGCGGCTTTGGAGTCGAAGTTGCAGATATCGCGGTGGGGAGCAGCGCAAGGCAATACACCATTGCAGCCAAAACAAAGAAGAAATAGCCATTGGCGTCGCCTAGGGTCAAAACCATTTGGCCGGCTGTTGTCGCCGCAAGGTTTACCATCGTGTAAATGCCAAACACCCGACCGCGTGATTTGGTTTCCGTACGTTCGTTCAACCAGCTTTCGACGATCATCGCCGCGCCCGCAAAACAGAAGCCAGAGAGCGCACGCACAGGTATCCAAACCCATGGCGTGATAAGCACCAGCGACAACAACACCGCGATTGCCGCGATCGCGCACATCGCCCCGAATGCCCGGATATGCCCGACCCGGGCGACCAAAGCAGGGGTTCTGAGGCACCCCGTGACGTATCCGATAGCCCAGCCCGTTCCAAGCAAACCAAGGGACGCCGCGGTAAATCCTTCTGCCTCACCACGCACCGGCAAAATCAGAGCGTTCACACCACCCGCGAACAGCAAAAACGCCGATCCCATGAGCAGCGCGGTAAGGGGAAGTAGGCCTCTTATCATATCAATTTACCCGCAATCACAGCCACTTGGAGAACTTGAAGATCAAAAACAGGGCAATCCCCGCCAGTATGGACCCGCCTGTCAAAAGCCAAAAAGCCAAAGGCGCATCGGTTCCAGGCATTCCGGCGATGTTTACGCCAAACAAACCTGTCAGGAAACCCAAGGGCAGGAAAATCGAAGCCACAATGGATAGGATATATCCGTTGCGTGACAGTGCATGCGCTCTTTCAGTGTCTGTATGGTCCTGCAAAGCGGCTAGGCGATCACGTGTCGCATCCAGCTCTTCCACTATTCGGCGCGTTTTGTTGCTGGTTTCTCGCAACAGAGCCAGCTCATCAGGCTTGATGATCCAATTTTCCAAAGACGCAAGTGCCGCAATCGCTTCGCGTTGCGGGTTTATGAAGCGCCGCATCTTGATCACGGCCAACCTCAGGCTGCTGAGTTCGCCAGATGACAGTTTACCGCCCTGCAGGGTGTTTTCTTCCACCGCATCTGTCTGTTCTTCGAGGTCTAGCGATACGGTCTCGATGCGGTTGACCAACCCATGCGTTAATTCCGCGAGAAACCGTCCGACTGTAGGTGGAGCGGAGCCAGCCAATGCGGTCTGACGTATTGCATCCAAAGCCCATACCTTGCGCATCCGCGCTGTCACAATCGCATGCGCGGTTACCCATATGCGCAAAGATACCATGTCTTCAGGGCTAGATTCAGGGTTCAGGTTTACTGCCCTCAAATTGAGGATTAGTCCGTTTTCCATACGCTCGCATCTTGGCCGGGTTTCAGCTTGCCAAAGCGCATGTGCTGCGATGTCAGGCATGTTGTCTTTGGCCCAATCCTTCCACATTGGTTCATTCAGATCCAGATGGATCCAACGGTAACCCGACTGTAAATTCAGCCTAAACTCTTCATCGCAAGCAGGCGTTGCGCGGCCACCTTCGATATCAAATGCGGCAATGGGTTCGATTTTTGTGGCATCCATTCAGGTAGCTTAGCTTGAGACCTTCATGATGTACAAAGGCTTAAATGCAGCAGGTTGAAAGGCTATTCCTATCGCTTGCCAAAATATAGATTTGCCACCGGGAGACGGCGAGGCCGCCGCAGACAGCTTATGAAATCGATCCCGCTTTCTGCCAAATGGTCGTTGTTGTCCTGCGTTGCGGGAACGTCGGGTCGGTCAGGGTTTTGAAACGGTCGGTCCCCCGCGCGTGCTTTGGTGAAAGCAGTACAGATGGATAGATGTAGTTTGTCGGTGACTGCGCGGCATAGCTTTGCAACGACTGTGCTCTTTACATGCTACAGCCCGCTGAACGCCCGCTGGCCTACCGAGAGACACCGCGTTAGACATGACAATGGATATCGTTTTAATTACCTCTGTTGTTGCGACCCTGTTTGTCGTTATCGGTCTTTCCGAACCTTTAGCGGCGAAAGTTGGGCTTCCGTTCAGCGTCATACTTGCCGGACTTGGCGCACTGATCGGGAGTGGAGCGCTTTTCTTTCTGCAGACCGATCTGACCGATGCCTTCAATCCGGTTGCCGAGGCCATTCTCGGATTTCCAATCAAGTCGAATGTATTTTTGTATCTCTTTTTGCCAACGCTGCTTTTTCAGGCGACCCTTGGCATGAACTTGCGTCGCATGCTGGACGATTGGGTTCCCATTCTCGTCATGGCAGTGGTTGCCGTTCTTATCGCGACCCTGTCGGTTGGCTACGCGCTGAGCGCGGTAAGCACGCTTCCTCTCGTGGCGTGTCTGTTGGTGGGTGCCATCGTGTCGACAACGGATCCTTCGGCTGTTGTGGGCATCTTCCGGTCTATTGCAGCCCCGCAACGGCTCTCCCGGATCATCGAGGGTGAAAGCCTGTTGAACGATGCGGCCGCGGTCGCGCTCTTTGGCCTTTTCATGGGCTATGTCATGGTAGGTGTGCCAAATCCTACCCTGCAGGAGGCGCTGAAAGAGTTTCCGATGCTTCTTTTCGGAGGTGCACTTACCGGATGGTTCCTTGCCCGTCTCGGCCTGTGGCTTATGGCGATGTTCGAAGGCTTCGAACTGGCGCAGATATCGATTTCGATCGCCTTGCCTTATCTGGCCTATATCGGAGCGGAACAAACCGTGGGAGCATCGGGCGTTATCGCAGTGGTCGTGGCTGGCCTGACCCTGAACCTTGTGGCACCGGGACGCCTTACGCCACAAGCCTGGTCACGGCTGTCCGACACATGGGGTGTGCTGGCCTATTGGGCAGGTGCTCTGATCTTCATCCTCGCCGCGATTTTGATCCCGAGGTTTCTGTCTGATCTCCGCCTTGGCGATCTGGCACTTCTGGGCGTTGTCATTCTGGCAGCCTTCGCAGCACGAGCAGCTGTGTTGTTCGGCCTGCTCCCGCTGCTCACGTTACTGCGCGCTTCGCCTGTTATCGAAAAACCTTATCGCGTGGCCATGCTTTGGGGCGGTCTGCGTGGGGCTGTGACGCTCGCGCTGGCACTGGCCGTAACAGAAAGCGCGCGGGTTCCAGACGAAGTGCAACGTATTGTGGGTATTCTGGCGACAGGTTTCACTCTCTTTACGCTGCTGATCCAAGGTACAACGCTTCGTGTGGTCATCCGGCGGTTGGGTTTGGATCAGCTCAGCCCTCTGGACGAGGCGCTTTCCCGGCAAGTCGTCGCAGTCGCTTTACAGACCGTACGCGAAGACGTCGCCCTGAATAATGACAAATACGAGCTGGACCCGGATATCGTCCGCAACGAGGCTGTTCGGTTCGGCACACGTCTGGAGGGATCAGTGCAGCGCGCAGAAAATGCGCAGGACATTCTGGATCGCGATCGTATCACCCTCGGGCTTATTTCTATCGCCGGTGCCGAAAGGGACATCGTTCTGCGGCACATGCGTGATCGTTCCTTGTCTACGCGGCTGGCCGAGGACGCATTGGTTGATATCGACCGTCTGATCGAGGCGACACGGCTGGATGGTCGTACTGGCTACATGCGGGCTGCAGTTGCTACTGTGACGTTTGGATGGCGGTTTCGTCTAGCTGCGATCCTCAACGACTGGTTCGGCGCACAACGCCCTATCGCCCTGGTAACCGCGCACCGTTTCGAAATACTGCTGGCGCAGCGCTTGGTCTTGCGCGACGTCTGCAGCTTTATCGATTTGCGTATTCGCCGGATACACGGACGCCGTGTTGCGGATATCCTTCGCGATCTCGTGGATCGCCGCATCGAGATTGTCGAAACCGCGCTGGAAGGGCTGCAACTGCAATATCCCGGCTATGTTGAAGAATTGCAAAAACGTTTCATCCGCCGCACCGCGCTGCGGTTCGAGGAACGCGAATACGATGCCATGCTGGATGACGGCCTAATAAGCACCGAACCGCATTCGGTCCTGATGGAAGGTGTCATGTCGGCGCGCAGCGCGGCAGAAGAAAGACCAAGGCTTGATGTGGCAATCAAAAGAACCGAGCTGGTACAAAAGCTGCCATTGTTCGGTGATCTCGATCATGCAAACCTCAAGCAGCTGGTTCGGGCACTCAAGACCCGCTACGCGGATGCAGGCGAAGTCATCATCCGGAAAGATGATCCGGCAAGGAGTGTATTTTTCATCGCATCAGGCGCGGTTGAACTGCGTTCCGCAGGCCAAAGCTGGCGTTTGGGGCGCGGCGAAATCTTTGGACAGGCCGCATTGCTGAGCCGTAGGCGCCACCGCCCGACGGTCAAGGCAATTGTTCCCACTGCCTTGTTGGTTTTGGATGAGACGCGTTTTCGCCGGCTCATTAAACGCAGCGCTGTTTTTCGCGAGGCGGTTCAGGAAAGCGCGCAAGCAAGGGGTGTCGACCTCGGTCCGTTTCTGCAGTCCTAGACCGCTTAACAGTCGATGGCTTGATACGCGCGCTCTGTATCACTTTTGTCCCGAGTGCTGCTTCCGCATGTGATGCCGGTACACTCGCGCTTGCAATCCCTTTGTCATTTCGACTTCGTATGCGAAGTCAGCTTTGTTCTATTTTCGCGGCCCTGCTTCGCGGTGGATCGCCGGCAGCTTCTCCCGGTTGACCGACCAACCCTCTGACCGCGCAAGCCACCGTGTGACGTCAGGAGCCTAAGTGAAAGGACGTGACTATTGTTCGTTCAGACCGAAATGCGGCTAGCTGTATTGGTTCAATATTGATCAAAAAATGGTTCCTGCTACATCCGCACCACATCAATTCACTCGGTGCAATTTTCTGAAAACCTCATAAAATCCGATGAAATCCTCTCCAAAGTAGGTTTAAGAGTACTTTTTTACTCATTATTGGAAATTCCCGAGGTCTCGCATAATGTCAGACCAATTTGAACCAATTGCAATAAATTGGTGACATACCGCAATTGGTCTGATATCGGTGCTCGCCAGTGGGCCGATACCGGGGGGAGGGAACGGTGTTTCAAGTCAAACATGCATCGCGTGACGACGTTACAGATCGCCTGAGGATAATCGTGCGTGGCGGGCAATATGGCCCCGGCGACCGTTTGCCCCCCGAGCGCACTTTAATGGAGCTTCTAAATGTTGGGCGCAGCCCGTTGCGCCGTGCGCTTGAGGCCCTTGAAAGGGATGGGTTGATATGGCGGCACGTCGGAAAAGGTACTTTTGTCTCTCAAACCTCAAGCTGGCCGACAGATACCGGAACCGATCTTGCGCAAAAGATGACCCCCTTGAGTATGATGCGTGCACGGCTCTGCATTGAGCCCGCTATTGCACGAGAGGCTGCAATCAATGCGTCCGGTCAGGCGATTGAAAGGATCGGGGCGACAATGGAACTTGCCCGTACAGCATCCACATGGAGTGAGTACGCGCACCAAGACAATCTGTTTCATCGAGCGATAGCAGAGGCGTCAGACAATTTCTTGTTGATCGAGATATTCAACAAGGTCAATCAAGTACAACGTGAAATTGCCTGGACGGCTGTCAAGAGATCTTCGCCTCGGCCGCCTTCGGATCATTCGAGCTTTGCCGAGCACGAAGCCATTTTGAAAGCCATCAAAGAGCGCGACACAGATGCGACATTTCACGCGACGAGACGTCATTTGCAATCTGTTTTGCAACGCTTGTATCAGGACGGGAAACACCAATGATTTTGCCGGCAACGTTACGTGCGGAGTACATCCGCCACCGCACATTTTTACGTGCAAGGCTGGACGCTGTGTGTAGCAGCCCGCGCAGATTGCGGACGGCACCACAAAGAACCAGTGTTATAGGCTTTACGTCGGCGAAAACACCGACCCCCAATAGTACATCTTTATTACCAAATACAGGCATGGTCGATCGGCTACGCGCCATCGTTTTGCAAAACCATGACCGCACAGGAGGAGACTGCCGTGAAAGACGCGATACTCGACACCCCCGCGATTGAGCTTAGAGGGATCCGCAAGACTTTTAAGCTGTCTGAAGAGAAGAACGCCAAAACCGTCTTGGCACTGGACGGTGTGGACCTGTCTTTCCGCAAGGGGGAATTCACGACGATCATTGGGCCAAGCGGCTGCGGAAAAACGACACTTTTGCGCATCATTGCCTCTTTGGCTTTGCCCGATGAAGGCGAAGTTTTGGTGGACGGGCAGGTTGTTACCGAACCGGGAATTCGACGGGCGATGGTATTCCAGAATTTTGGACTGTTCCCCTGGAAAACGGTGATCGACAACGTCCTTTTCCCTTTGGCAGTGCGCAACTTTCCAGCCGATGAAGCCCGTGAAAAGGCAATGCGCCACATCAAGCAAGTGGGACTAGAAAAATTTGTAGACGCTTATCCGCATCAACTTTCGGGAGGAATGCAACAACGTGTTGGCCTGGCGCGCGCCCTTTCGACAGGTGCTGACATTCTGCTCATGGACGAGCCATTTGGCGCCATCGACGCTCAGACACGCGAGCTTATGCAAGAAGAGCTGATGCGCATTTGTCAGGAAGAAAAGAAAACTGTCATCTTCATCACCCATGACCTCGACGAAGCTGTCATGCTGGCAGATCGGGTGCTGTTGATGTCCCGTGGCCCCGGCAAAGTGCGCGAGCTGATACCGGTAGACCTGCCTCGCCCCCGCTTTGGATATGATATTCGCGCCCACAAAAGCTTTATCGAGGTGCGCGGCCATCTGTGGCATGAGCTGCGCAACGACCTGATCGAACAAAACGAGCAGGAACGGTCATGAGAACGCGTAGCAAAAAAGAGATACGGCGCGATCAGATTGTCGGCGTCGCTGTATTTTTGACAGTCTGGGAAATCTCGGCGTGGTTTGTAGGCAGCAAGCTTGTGCTGCCGTCCGTCAGCCAGATTGCCGTCGCTTTCTGGGACCTTCTCATCAGCGGAGAGCTTATTCTGGCTTTGTCAGAAAGTATCTCTCTACTGATTGTCGGGCTGGCAATCTCGACAGTGATCGGGTTCATTCTTGGGGCTCTGGTTGCACGTTCCCGTACGGCGTACTGGATGCTAAACCCTTATTTCAGCGCCTTGTTCGCGACGCCAACGATTGCGTTGGTCCCGTTGGTGTTGGTTTGGTTCGGCTTCGGGTTCCCGGGGCGCGTCATTGTAGTAATTCTGGCCGCTGTTGTTCCAATTATGTTCAGCGTAGCGTCGGGGTTGCGGGACGATCCCAAGGATCTCGTAGATGTTGCCCGATCATTCGGCGTAAAGGGCGAACTTGCCCTCTTGTTCCGTGTCAGAGTGCGCGCAGCACTGCCGGTGCTGATGGCTGGATTGCGTCTGGCCGCGGGACGCGGTGTCGTTGGTATGGCGGTGGCTGAAACCTACCTCAGGCTCGGCGGCATCGGGGGGCTTATCAAATCCTACGGCTCTATGTTTCAAACCGACTATGTGTTTGCTGCCATTTTACCATTGTCACTTTTGGGAATTACCCTTGTGTCGCTCATCGGTCGGCTTGAACGCCGGTTCCAATGGTCATGAGGTCGGAGGTAGAAATGCTAGATAAATTAACGCAACCTCGGTATTGGCTCCCGTTTTTGAGCCTTGTGTTTGTTCTGGGCGGCTGGGAAATCGTTGGGCGCAGCATCAATCCGCTTTTGTTTGCTCCTCCTAGCGAAGTGCTAAAGCAATTTCAGGAAATGATCGCTTCAGGGGAACTGGTCGCTGCCGCAAAAGTGACAATGCAGGCGCTGTTTCTTGGATACGCGCTGGCTGTGATCGTCGGAATTCCATTTGGCATCGTTATTGGTGTCTGGGAACGCTTTGGCGACATTCTGCAGCCCTACCTGTATGCAATATTTTCGACGCCCCGCGTCGTCGTTATTCCGCTTATCGTGGTGTGGTTCGGTATCGGTTTTGAGGCGCGCCTGTTCCTTGTGTTCTTTTGGGCGGCGATTGCTATTAGCGTGAACACGGCGCAGGGTGTTCGCAATGCGCGCCCCGATCTTGTTGAAGTGGCACGGTCCTTTCAGGTCAGTCGTATCCAGCTGGCACGCCACGTCTTAATTCCCGGTGCCGTGCCATTTGTCCTCGCCGGTCTAAGGATTGGCGCAGAACGGGCAATCGTTGGTGTGATCATCGGTGAAATGTTCCTTCAGATTGTTGGGCTTGGAGGGGTCATTACCCAAGGCTCGTCGGACCTGTTGCCGGCCAAGATGCTTTGTGCCGTTGTCGTTATAGCCGTCATGGGAACCATTATTGTTACCGCTCTGGATATGTTGGAGCGCCGTTTTCAAAGCTGGAAAGGGAACTAAGCTACCCGCGAAAGACAGATCCGGCAGGGAGCGGTCCCATTAAAAGTCGGGCAACATCTAACGGACCGTCTGGTTTGGGGAATACCGCACACCAGACACAATTTAATCGACTAGGAGGAGAACACTATGAATAGTTTGAAAACACTCTACGCAGGCGCCGCCCTTGCAGCGCTTGGCGCAACCGGTGCCAACGCTCAGAGTTTTGATCTTAGCGGCACGGAGCTGACAATTGGGACCGCTCAGGCCCAAGTGCTGAACATTGGCACGTTGCGCATGATTGAGATGTTGCAAGGCTGGGGGGCCGATGTATCCCGTGTTGAACTGCCCAGCATTTCCGGTCTCGAAGCGATCATCGCGGACCGCATTGATGTAGCGTCCCGCAGTTCCGACGAAATCCTGATCGGTCAGGCGCGCGGAGTTGATGTTGTGGCGATCGGCGCACCGATTTCAACAATGCACTATGCAATCGTTTCGACACCGGGCGTAAATTCGATTGCGGATTTGAAGGGCAAAGCCATTGGCACCAGTGGCCCGGGTGGCTTTAACGGAATGCTGTTCCGCTATATGCTAAAGCAAGAAGGCCTCGAGCCTGAAGTAGATGTGGCGGTTGTTCCGGTTGGAGGCAGCAGTGAGCGCGCAGCAGCCATCATGGCAGGACAGGTCAACGCAACCGTTGTATTCATTGACAACTGGCTTGCGCTAGAAGCGCAGGGCGCGAACGCGCAACTGCTGGGCTATGTAGCAGACATTGTACCCGGTCTTTCATCGCGTGCCGTGTTCGCGGAACGTGAATATATTGAAGCTAATCCTGATCTGGCTGTGGCAATCGCTTGTGCCAATCTGGAAGCAAACCATTGGATTGGGTCCAGCAAGGAAGATTTTGTATCCTACACGATGGATAACGTCCGCGGTGCAAATGAAGAAGCGGTCGGGAAATTCTATGATGTAGCAATGAAAATCAACATGTTCCCGACGACACCAGCAGAGTTGCTGGACACATCAGGCTATCAAGCGTTGGCAGATTTGCTGTATGATGGCGGCGAACTCGACACAAAGCT
>Ga0316191_10001942_pt1 | contig 14890 bp, 17 predicted proteins | sample Eddworburr2cm_MG_FD_204928 | JGI IMG/M metagenome (GOLD analysis project Ga0316191, IMG submission 204928) | Coastal sediment microbial communities from Maine, United States - Eddy worm burrow 2 cm | ecosystem: Environmental > Aquatic > Marine > Coastal > Sediment | place: USA: Maine...
ATATTGAAGTGGGTGTGAGTGGCCCGGATGTGGATGTGTTACGCGAGCAGGCGACGCGCATGCTGGAGTACCTGCAGCGCCTGCCCGGGGTACATGATGTGCGCCAGAACCTCGAGAGTGGCAAGCTTGAGTACCAGTATTCCCTGAATGAGCGGGGCAGGGAACTCGGTATCAAGCAAAATGATCTCGCCGATGCCGTGCGTACCGGCTTTCTCGGTGTCGAGGCTGTGCAGGTCACGCTCGGTAACAAGCGTGCGCCGGTACGCGTGATTTATCCGGAGACCATACGTCGTACCAGCGACCTGAAAAGCCTGCCCATCGTGCTTGATGATGGCCGGCTGGTATATCTTGGAGATGTTGCAGAAATAACCGCCGGGCGTGCCATGAACACCATCAGCCGGCGCGACAACCAGCGTCTCGGTCTGGTGACGGCCGAGGTGGACAGTCAGGTCACCACGCCGCTGGAGGTCACCGAGTTACTGCGTGCCGAATTCGCCGACCTGGAAACCGTGCTGCCAGGGTATGAGTTGATATTCCTGGGCGAGAAGAAAGATGCCTCCGAGTCTTTCAGCGGCATGCGCGATGCCATGCTAATTTCCGCAGCCATCATATTTTTTATCCTGGCGGCACTGTTTCGCTCCATGCTGGACCCGCTGATCGTCATGTTTGCGATTCCCTTCGGCATCATCGGCGTGGTCTTCGGCCACATGCTGTTTGGCTATCATCTGCAGTTCCTTTCGGCCATCGGCTTTCTCGCCCTGACCGGCATCGTGGTCAACGATTCACTGATACTCGTGAATTTCGCCAAGCGCATGCGCGCTGAAGGCATGGAGCGTACCGAGGCTATGATCGAGGCAGGGCGGGTGCGTATTCGTCCCATACTGCTGACCAGCATCACGACCTTTCTGGGTATCTCGCCACTGATATTCTTTGCCACCGGACAGACCGCCTTCCTGTCCCCGATGGCAGTCAGTCTTGGCTTCGGGCTGCTGTTTGCGACGGTAATTATCCTGATATCGATACCGTGCTTTTACATGATTGCCGATGACATGCGTGAACATGTGTGCGCAAGGATGCGCAAACTATTTAAACCGGTTAAAGACGATTTAACCTGAGCAGTTCCCATAATGACCCTCACACAGGAACCCGCAGCGTGCCCGAACGACTCGAACAATTGAAACACTGGCTGGAAAACGAACTCAATTTCAGTGAGTACACGCTGCGGCCAGCTTCCGCCGATGCCAGTTTCCGGCGCTACTTTCGCGTGCTTCACGAAGGCCTCAGCTACGTGGTGATGGATGCGCCGCCGCAAAAGGAAGATTCGCGGCCGTTTATCAGGATATCGAAAATGTTTTTTGATCTGGGGCTTAATGTTCCAGAGGTTATTGATGAAAACCTGCAACAGGGTTTTCTGCTGCTCTCTGATCTTGGCAGTGCACCCTACCTGGATGTGCTTGATGAAGAGACGGTTGAGCGCCTCTACGGTGATGCGCTCGGGGCACTGGCAATCCTGCAGGCCTGTGCACCGGATAACGCCGGCTTGCCGGCCTATGACCGTGTGCTGTTGCTGAATGAAATGGAACTGAGTCGTGAATGGCTGCTCGGCAAGCACCTCGGCTTGTCACCGGACGCTGCGCAAACAGGGATGATCGACGCTGCCTTCGAGCTGCTGGCAGAGAATGCGCTGGCACAGCCACGCGTGTGCGTGCACCGTGATTATCATTCGCGAAATCTCATGCAAACTGGTATGAATAATCCGGGCATACTGGACTTTCAGGATGCCGTTATCGGACCGGTTACCTACGACCTGGTTTCATTGTTACGTGACTGTTACATCGACTGGCCGCGTGCACGCGTCGAGGACTGGGCACTCGGTTATCTGGATCTTGCCCTGCAATCCGGTATCCTGCGGGCAGAACATGATGACCCGCAGCAATTTCTGCGCTGGTTTGACCTGATGGGCATGCAGCGGCACCTGAAAGCGGCCGGAATCTTCGCCCGCCTCAAGCATCGCGATGGCAAGGCAGGCTACCTGCAGGATATTCCCCGCACCCTCGGTTACGTGGTTGAGGTGGCGGGTCGCTACGACGAACTTGCAGCATTTGGCAACTTTATCGATGCCGAGGTGTTGAGTCGCCTCACCCGCGACAGTTGATCGCTGCTGGAGAGGTTGTGGTTCAATTCTGCAGGAGCGCCGTCCCCGGCGCGAATCGCGGCGAGGGCGGCGCTCCTGCATGAATATTCTTTTGCGATGATTGGCATCACAGGAAACAAATGAACAGACTCTGGTTGATAATTTTCGCGCTGGTTTTTGCCTGGTCCGCGATCCGGCCGTTTGATACCTTTACCTGGTTCCTGGAGGTGTCACCCGCCGTCATTGCGCTGCTGGTGCTGCTTGCGACGCGCAAGGTTTTCCCCCTGACCGGCCTGGTATACACCCTGATCCTGGTGCATTGCGTCATTCTCATGGTGGGCGGGCACTATACCTATGCAGAAGTGCCATTGTTTGACTGGATACGGGATGCATTCGGACTGGCGCGTAATAACTACGACAAGCTAGGGCATTTTGCCCAGGGCTTTATTCCCGCGATGGTTGCGCGCGAGATCCTGTTGCGCAACGACGTGATCAACGGCAGGGCCTGGATGAATTTCCTGGTGGTGTGTTTTTGCCTGGCGGTCAGCGCATTTTACGAACTGGTAGAATGGGCGGTCGCAGAAATGGTCGGTGGTCCTGCCGAGGCATTTCTCGGGACACAGGGTTATATCTGGGACACACAGTCTGACATGGCCTTTGCGCTGACAGGTGCCATTGTTGCGTTACTGCTGCTGGGTAAACTGCATGACCGGCAGCTCGAAGAAAACGGCTTTTTGCCGTGAATTTAATCTAGCCGAGGTACAAGATGGGTAACTTAAGCTTTCCGTGGCTGGCATTGGGGCTGGGTCTGCTGGTTGCAGTGGGCCTGTTGTCCTCGGGCGTACTGTCGCCGGATGCCAGTTACGCGCTGCCGTTATTGACGATGTTGATCGTCAACGAGTTCGGGTTCTTCGTTACCGCGATCGGGGCGGGCGTAGGAATCAATATGATCCTCAAGGACGGCATGCAAACACCCTTGCTGATGGTGATCATCGGCGATGTCATCCTGGCGGCCTGTTTCCTGTTTCTGGCCATCAGGCTATGGCCGGGCATGGCGGCGGGACAGTAGTATACCTGTCAATGACTTAACAAGATCAGTACCGGGTTGCAACCTGATGCAAGGAGGGCTTCCTGTCCTGTACTCGTTTCGCCGCTGTCCCTATGCCATGCGGGCACGGATGACGCTGGCCTATAGCGGTATCCAGACTGAATTGCGGGAAGTGGTTTTACGGCAGATGCCGGCGTCTTTGCTGACCTGCTCACCAAAGGGCACGGTGCCGGTGCTGGTGCTGCCGGACGGGCGTGTAATCGATGAAAGCCGGGACATTATCGATTGGGCGCTGGCTGAAAATGATCCACAACAATGGTTGCCGGCCGCGGGTGATGCCGCTCAGGGGGCGATTGACCGCTTGATCGATGAAAATGACCATTCCTTCAAGCAACACCTCGATCACTACAAATATGCCGATCGCCATCTGCAACATCCGGCCAGCGTGTATCGTTCCGAGGGTGAGCGCTTCCTGCAGCAGCTGGAGCGGCACCTCCAGCCCCATGGCTGGCTGCCGGGTGAGCGCATGGGCGTGGCTGATGTTGCCATCTTTCCGTTTGTGCGCCAGTTTGCGCTGGTCGACAAGCCGTGGTTCGACAGTCGCCCCTTTCCGCGGCTGCATGCCTGGCTGAATTATTTTCTCGATTCAGTCTTGTTTGCCCGGGTGATGAAGAAGTACCCGCAGTGGTACGAGGGGGATGCCATGACAGTGTTTCCTGAATGAGCAGGAATTCGGTACGATAGGGCTGTCCGGGGGGGGTAAATGCGGGGCCCTCAACGGAATGCGATAAGCGTCACAGCCAGTGAACGGGTTCATGCCGAATAACATACTTTTTTCGATTGTTGAATCGCCACTGCATCGGGATTTTTCCGCACTGTACCGACGGCTCGGCCTGCGTGAATTCCGCTTCGGCTCGATGCGCAAGGCCATCAGTGCGCTGAAATCCAGTACACCGGATATTGTGGTCGCGGAATTTGTTTACGGCTATGGTAATAATTATGCCGGTGTTAATGTTAGCAACCTGGATGTGTTCCTGTACAGCCTGCAGAAGTACTCCAGGGACAGTGCGCTCATTGTCATGGTGGATAAAGGCGAACTGAAGTATGTTGACAAGTTAAGCGCACTGTTCCCGGTTCACGCTATATTGCAACACCCGGTACAGGAGCAGGACATGAAGCGCTGTCTGGGTAACAGGATGACTGGTGATCGATGAATAGCGAAACAGTAAAACACCCGGATGGCGGCATCGCTCCCATCGGTGTGCTGCTGGTTAACCTGGGAACGCCGGAATCACCCTCGGTTGCCGATGTGCGTCGCTACCTCAGGGAATTCCTCTGGGACCCGAGGGTGGTGGAACTGGCGCGCCCGCTCTGGTGGCTGGTGCTTAACCTGGTGATATTGACGACCCGTCCGCGCCGTTCTGCAAAGGCCTACGCGAAGGTCTGGACCGAAGCAGGCTCGCCGTTGCTGGTGATTTCGAAAAAACAGCATGCAGCACTGCAGACGCTGCTGGAGTCGCAGCAAGGCCATCCGCTAAAAGTGGCGCTCGCCATGCGTTACGGGAAGCCGGGCATCGCGGCGGGGCTAGAGGAATTGCGCGAGGCGGGTGCAAAACGCGTACTGGTATTGCCACTCTACCCGCAGTATTCAGCCACCACGACAGCCGCTATTGTCGATGCTGTTGCCGACGAATTGCGCCACTGGCGGGCGTTGCCCGAGTTGCGCTTTATTAATGACTATCATCACCACCCCGCCTATATCAGTGCGCTGGGCGGGAGTGTGCGCCGTTACTGGTCAGTTCACGGGGAACCGGACAAGCTGCTGTTGTCATTCCATGGCATACCGCAGGAGTATGTCGATGCCGGTGATCCCTATGCAGAGCAATGCTATAAAACGGCTGAACTGCTGATCGCTGCACTTGAGTTGCCGGCGGAGCGTTGGCAATTGAGTTTCCAGTCGCGTCTTGGTCCCAAACAGTGGTTGCAGCCGTATACCGATCACACGCTTGAAGCGCTTGCCAAAGAGGGCGTCCGTAATATTCATGTAGTGTGCCCCGGATTCAGTGTCGACTGCCTGGAAACTCTGGAAGAGGTGGCGATGGAGAATCGCGATATCTTCCTTGAGGCCGGCGGTAAACAGTATGGCTACATCGAATGTCTGAATGACCACGCGTCCCATATTCAGCTGTTTTCCGAGCTGATTTCCCTGCATACCCGCGGCTGGGTTGACGACTGATGCGCTTAACCGGAAATTGCGCAGGATTGATTCCATGAAAGCAATGATTCTTGCGGCCGGGCGCGGCGAGCGTATGCGTCCCCTGACCGATACCACACCCAAGCCGTTGTTGCGCATTGGTGGACAAACGATGATCGAGCGCCATGTGCATGCCCTGGCGCGGGTCGGGATTACCGAACTGGTGATCAATTACGCGCACCTTGGTGAGCAGATCGAACAGGCGCTGGGTAATGGTCATGCCTACGGCGTTGAGATCAGCTATTCGCCGGAAACAGGCGGCGCGCTGGAAACGGGTGGCGGGATTTTCAATGCGCTGCCGCTGCTGGGCAGTGATCCCTTTCTGGTGGTGAACAGTGATATCTGGACTGACTTTGCCTTTGAGCTGTTGCCGTCACAGCCTGATGGCCTGGCGCACCTGGTCATGGTCGATAATCCGGAGCAGCATCCGCAAGGCGATTTTTCCCTGTCAGCGGGGCTGCTTTCATCCAGGGGGCCGGCGATGCTGACCTTCAGTGGCATCAGTGTCTATCGACCGGAACTGTTTTCTGAATGTACAGCAGGTGCCTTTCCCCTGGCGCCACTGTTAAGACGTGCCATGGACGCCGGGCAGGTGAGTGGTGAGCACTACCGCGGCAGCTGGTTTGATATCGGCACGCCCGAGCGACTGGATGCGGTCAACCGGGTGGTGATCAACCTGCAATAGCCGTGTCGAAAGTGGATTGAGGATGTGATGTGATCTTGATAGCAGCCCGGGACAGTCGTTAGAAAACGATGGGTCAGGAAATCGAAGCGGCACGTTTTACTCCCGAAGATTTTGTGGAGTACGCAGAGCGTTTGCGCGCCGAGACGGCGTTGTTGAGTGAGTGGTTTGCAGCCGCTGCATTCTCGCCCCGGGATCGCATGGGGGGGTATGAGCTTGAGGCATGGCTGGTGGACAGCCAGTCGCGACCGGCACCGCTCAATGATGTTTTTCTGAAGAATCTGAATAATCCCATGGTGGTGCCGGAGCTGGCGCGTTTCAATGTTGAATTGAACGACCATCCCCAGCACCTGTGGGGTTCTGCATTCAGCCGTTTTGAGGCCAGCCTGGGCGCCACCTGGCAACAGTGCATCGCGTGTGCGGCCGAACTGCATTCGCACCTGATGATGATCGGTATTCTGCCGACCCTGCAGGAGAGCGAGCTCACACAGGCAAACATGTCGGACCTGAAACGCTACCGGGCGCTGAATGAGCAGGTACTGCGCCTGCGTGAGGGCAGGCCGCTGGAGCTTGACATCAGTGGACGCGAGCATCTCAGTATTGCGCATAACAGCGTCATGCTTGAGGCGGCGACCACCTCCTTTCAGCTGCACCTCAAGGTACACCCGGACAATGCCCGTCGTGCCTACAATGCCTCGATGATTATCTCTGCGCCGATGGTGGCGGTAGCGGCCAATTCGCCTTACCTGTTCGGTCATGAACTGTGGAATGAAACCCGTATTCCATTGTTCGAACAGTCGGTATCCGTGGGTGGTTTTGCCGGTGCCAGCCACGGGCCGTTGCGCAGGGTAACCTTCGGTTCAGGTTATGTGCGCGACTCCATACTCGAGTGCTTTATTGAAAACGAACAGCATTATCCCATCCTGCTACCGATGCATTTCCATGACGGCCTGGAGCAGATGTCACATGTACGCTTGCACAATGGCACCATCTGGCGCTGGAATCGGCCCCTGATCGGTTTTGATTATGACGGTATCCCGCACCTGCGTATCGAGCACCGCGTGGTGCCCGGTGGCCCCACGATTCTGGACATGATAGCAAACGCGGCATTGTTCTATGGTTTGATGCAGGCGCTGATGACGGCAGATACTCCGCCGGAACAGCAGCTGGACTTTCCGGTTGCGCGCGATAATTTCTACACGGCGGCCCAGCATGGACTGGGTGCGCATATTACCTGGCTGGATGGCACGCGCGGTACGGTGCAGAGCCTGCTGCAGTGGCAGTTACTGCCGCTGGCACGGCGAGGCCTGCAGCAACTGGAAATTGATGCGCAGGATATTGACCGCTATCTCGGGGTGATCGAGGACCGGGTGCGCTGCGGCCAGACCGGCGCGGTATGGCAGCGTGCGTATGCGGCGCAACACGATAATGACCTGGCGGCAATGACACAGGCGTACCGGCTCAATCAGGATAGCAAGCTACCGGTTCATGAGTGGGGTCTGTCATAATCTGATATTTCCCGAAGTGGTTCGACCTGATTATGAAGCTGAATGAGACGCAGAACCTGCCCGTGGGGCTGCTGGATACCCCGCTGGAGGGGCTTGAAGGCCTGCTGGGTGCGCCAACCCTGGTGCATCTGCCGGGACGGCGCCCGGAGCCGCTGTTCATTACCGTGCTCTCCCATGGTAACGAGGGTACCGGATATTATGCGGTACAGGCATTGCTGCAGCGCTACCGGGACCGGGAACTGCCACGGGCGCTGTCAATCTTTTTCGCTAACGTGAAGGCTGCCAGCCAGGGGCTGCGATTCCTCGACGGGCAGGCGGACTTTAACCGCGTCTGGCCGGGGACGGACAACCCGGATGCAGCAGAAGCCACATTGATGCAGCAGGTGGTGGACAGCATTCGGCAGCGCGGTGCCTTTGCCAGTATCGACATCCACAACAATACCGGCATTAACCCGCACTACGCCTGTATTAACCGGGTGGACAACCAGTTCCTGCACCTTGCGTCGCTGTTCAGTCGAACGGTGGTGTATTTCATCCGCCCGCTCGGTGTGCAATCCATGGCGATGTCCTATGTATGTCCGGCCGTGACCATCGAATGTGGTAAACCGGACCAGGAATACGGTCTGGCGCATGCGCGTGATTACATCGATGCCTGTTTGCACCTGAACAAGTTACCGGAGGACCCGGTGCCCTCGCACGATGTCGAACTGTTTCACACGGTCGCCACGGTGAAGGTGCCGGAAGCGGTCAGCTTCGGTTTTGATGAGGTGTCTGTGGATTTGCAACTTGTCGGCAATATCGATCATCTGAATTTCAGGGAACTGCCCGCCAGTACCCAGCTGGGCCGAGTGAAACCGGGTGCCAGTGTTACGCTGGATGTGCGCGACGAAAACGGCCAGTCGGTTTGCGATCGCTACTTCAGGATCGAAGACAATGCCCTGATCACCGCGCGGCCCTTGATGCCATCGATGTTCACACTCGATGAGCGCATCATTCGCCAGGATTGCCTGGGTTACCTGATGGAAAGGCTGTTGCCTGAAAGCGGCTAGCCCGTTCAGATATGCAGTCAGCGCATTTATTACTGGCCCTTTCCGGGCATGGATACGGCCATCTGGCACAGTGCGCGCCAGTTACTAATGCCTTGTGGGCCGAGATCCCTGACCTGAGAGTGAGTGTCTGCAGTATGCTGCCACGCGATGTTGTGGCAACAAGGCTCAATGGACCGTTCACATACCACAGTGTTGAACTGGATCCTGTGCTGCAAATGTTCAATGCCTGGGAGGTCGACGTGCCGGCGTCGCAACAGGTTTACCGCGCGTTTCATGATGACTGGGATGCCGGCCTGCAGCAGGATGTCGATTTGCTGCGGCAGTTAAACCCGGATGTCGTACTTGCAGATATTCCTTACCGTATTCTCTCCGCCGCCGCACAACTCGAGATAGCGGCAATCGGGATGTGTTCGCTAAACTGGGCGGATATCTACACGGCTTATTGCAAGGGTGATCATACAGACAGGCAAATCATTGCGCAGATGATGGCAGGCTATCAGGCGGCACACACATTTCTCACTCCGCAGCCTGCCATGCCGATGCCGCAGCTGGATAACATCCGTGCTATCGGACCCATCGCACGACACGGTGTCCGGCAGAAGTGTGCTTTATGTGAACACTACGGTATTCCGGAGGATGTGAATATTGTGCTGGTCGCGCTTGGCGGGATAGCCACCGACATGCCGCTCGACTCGTGGCCGCGCCTGGATAACACGGTCTGGTTATTTGCTACTGCCGTGGGACCACAGCAGCGGGATGATTTCCTCGAAGTGGGCGCAGCGGCCCTGTCGTTCATTGACGTGCTGGCCTCGGTAGACGTGGTTCTCACCAAGCCAGGGTATGGCACCTATACCGAGGCAGTGTGTAATGCAGTGCCGGTACTCAGTATTGAACGCCCGGACTGGCCGGAAACGGCCGTCCTGAATCGCTGGGTGCAGCAGCATAGCCATCTTGAGCTCATGACGCGTGAGCAATTCTACAAGGGTACTTTTGCGCCACAGGTAAAGGCACTGCTTGCCAAAGACCCTGTTCCGGGGATGCAACCATCCGGGATCAGTCAGGCTGCTGAACTCATTCAATCCCTGCTGCCTGCTGACAGCCATGCGCCCGGAACCGACCTGTCAGCGTAAGGTTCCGGGTCGCTACTGTTTAACGCAATGCCTTGAACAGGCGTTTGCTGTTCTTTTTTCCTGGAATGTGTGTGACATCCATACTGATGTGATGCGGTGTATATATTGTGGTTCTGACCAGCCATTCCCCGGACGGCATCTGCGCCTGTTCAGTCATGGTCCTGATTTGCGTGGTATCGTCGTAAGCATCTTCTACAACATCGTATACAAGTTTCATTCTTATCTCCTTTATGCTGAGCTAAACACACTCATCCGTCCTGGGATATTTCTCCCGTACATGGCGAATTTTCTCATCTATCTCGTTTTGTTTGGTGTTGTTCCCCTGTCGCGCCTGGTATGCAGCGTCCAGTTGTTCCCCTACACTCGGGTACTCCATGCGCCTCATGGTGGCATATTTTTCTTCGTGGTGGGCATCCGATATTTCCAGCAGGGCGGAGTTGATTTCCTTATCGGTAGGCCGGGGTGAGTCGACCAGCCATTCGGCGATGTACGGTTCCTGCTCCGGGGAGTCATGCCCGATGACATAATCGATGCCTGCTGTGAGATTCGGCTTCAGCATGTGTATGGCACGGCACAGCATACGTGCACGCTCATCATGGCCGACGAGACCCTGTTGTTGTGCAACCAGCAAGATGGCTTCTTTTGTTCTCCGCGAGTTCTTCCACAGAATGTATATGAAGACGCATGCAACTATCAGCACCACAATAACAATGTTAGTGACTCCTTTTTCCATGATGTGTTGTTCCTTTGGTGACTGGCTTGCGTATGGCGTGGCAAGAAGCGTTAAATGATGTCCACGCATATGAAACATTACCCGCTTGTTGCACAAAAAACCAGCCGCAAGCAAACGTCTGTTTTCCACCCGGATACTGTTGTGAAAATCGGCGCGTGAAAACAACAGCATGCGAAGGTTTAATTTCGGTGCTGAGAGTGCTCCAGAGCTGGTTTTCTCGCCATACAATACAAAACATAGATGTCTCGTGCATGCCGCTGCTAACTAATTTTGGTGTGTTTGACTTTCCCTGCACAATAGACCCTAATGCGATATTAGCGGCTGCTTTATGTAAATCCCTCTGATTTTGGCCGTCGTTGTTTGATATTGAATTTCGCATTTTCAGTTAAATTCGATAAACAGGGGCTATAGTGAAGGGTGAATTGTGCAAATCCTTACCGCCCACGGAGTAAATGGCATCCTGACTGACCGAATTAAATCATGAATGAGTAAGTTGAAGCCCGGATCTTCGGTGAGCAAATAACAATCAGCGTTATGGGTCTCAAAAATGGCAAAAGAAAAGAAACCATACTTTAATCTGCAATCCATTCTGGATTCTCATGACAATCCGTTTGTCCTGATTGATGAGAGCTACACCATTCTAGAAGCCAACAGGGCTTACTGTGCTTGTTACGATACTTCTCCGAGCGAAATCGTGGGCTCAAAGTGCCACATGGTTCACCATCACAGTGAGTTGCCGTGCCATGAATATGGTGAAGAATGTCCGATGCAAAGGGTTATGGAAACCGGTGACAGGTACGAAGTCAGCCATGTGCATCATAACCATGATCATCACCCGGAGTGCGTCAGTATCAAAGGGTTCCCGATTGCCGACGAAGATGGCAATCGCTATCTTGGCGAGGAAATTATTCAGGTTGCCAGAACGCCAGATGGAGCAGAAACAAAACCAATAAAATCCATTGAAGCCAGATATATTGCCCACTTGCTGGTAGAGAACAACGGTCATCGCCGCAGGGTGGCCGAGATACTGAAAGTCAGTGAGCGCACACTTTACCGGAAACTGGTGAATTACAATTTAATGGACGTTGGCAAAAGCACCTGATCGACGATCCGGTTACAAACAACTGGCCTGAGATGTTTGCATCACTTTTTTCCGCTATCACGGCACCTGGCCTGATTCCCTCGTAACAGTCGTCGTCGCTGGCCTGTTTCCGCCAACACTGCTAACGTTATTTGTCATGTCCTCGTATACAGAGCATTGTCCGGGATTGTGATCAGGACCTACAGGAGATGTGATGGCGGGTTGTGGTGACGAATGCGGTAGCGGGCTGGAACATGCAAACCGGCATGAGCGGCGCATACTGATTATTGTTCTGATCATTAATGCCGGCATGTTTATTGCGGAGTTCTCGGCCGGACTGTTGAGTGCCTCTACGGCGTTGCTGGCTGATTCACTTGATATGCTTGCCGATGCGGTTGTCTATGCGCTGGGATTGTTTGCACTTGGACGTGCCAGCCACTGGCGCGCACGAGCGGCGCTCACCAGTGGTGTTTTACAGCTGCTGCTCGGTCTGGGGGTGGCTGTTGAAGCTATCTGGAAGATGACCGCCGGCAGTCTGCCTGATGCGGCGACGATGGGACTGTTTGGTGTGATCGCCCTGGTGGCCAATACCCTGTGTTTTCTGCTGCTCACCAGGTTTCGGGACGGGGATATCAATCTGCGCGCGACCTGGATTTGTTCGCGTAACGATATGATTGGCAATCTCGGAGTGCTGCTGGCCGCCGCACTGGTCATATGGACCGCGTCACCCTTGCCCGATATCATCATCGGGCTGCTGATCGCCACCGTGGTGATTTACTCTGCGTGGCGAATTATTAGCGAGGCAAGCGAGCAGCTCCGGTCACGCTGATACAGGAAAATAACAAGGCGGGCAGACTCCACTGAGAGGGGCCCGCGTAACGGTCGGTATTCCCGGGAAAATTTATTGAGAAGCGCCCTTGAGCGGTTCCTTTGCCTGCTGGTCGGCATGATAGGATGAGCGCACCATCGGCCCGCTGGCAACATGGCTGAAACCCAGTTCATAACCCAGCTCACCGAGGCGTTCGAATTCATCCGGGTGTACATAGCGGTCAAGGGGCAGGTGGTGAACGCTGGGCTGCAGGTATTGCCCGAGTGTCAGCATGTTGCAGTCATGATCACGCAGGTCTCGCATCACCTGTTCGACTTCGGTGATTTTCTCACCCACGCCCAGCATCAGCCCCGACTTGGTTGGTACCTGCGGGTACCGGGCCTTGAAACGTTTCAGCAGGTCCAGGGACCAGGCGTAGTCGGAACCGGGGCGCACTTTCCTGTACAGGCCGGGAACGGTTTCCAGATTGTGATTGAAAACATCCGGTGGCGATTTGATGAGAATATCCAGTGCGCGGTCCATGCGGCCGCGAAAGTCCGGTACCAGTATCTCGATCTTGATATCCGGGCTGTAACGCCGTATCGCCTCGATGCATTGTGCAAAGTGACCGGCACCGCCGTCACGCAGGTCATCACGATCCACCGAGGTGACCACGACATAGCGCAGCCCCATGTCGCGGATGGTTTGCCCGAGGTTTTCCGGTTCCTCCGCATCGAGCGGGTCGGGTCGCCCGTGTGCGACATCGCAGAACGGGCAGCGGCGCGTACAGATGTCACCCATGATCATGAAAGTCGCGGTGCCGCCAGAGAAGCATTCGCCGATGTTTGGACAGGAGGCTTCTTCGCACACGGTATGCAGGCGGTTCTCGCGAAGCACCTCCTTGAGCCGCGACACGGCCGGATCGGCTGGCGATCTTGCACGTATCCAGGGTGGTTTGCGTAACGGACGGCTGGTGGTTTCAATTTTTACCGGAATGCGGGCCGTCTTTGCTGCTCCACGTTGTTTTCTTTCGCTGTCGCTCATGTGGCCGGACTCTTCAATAATCGTTCAAGGTGTTTCTGGAATTGATCGGTAAGGGTTTTGGTTGACGCGCCAATGCCGAGATTTCTCAGTTGTGTGACCTCCAGATCTTTGTAGCCACACGGGTCGATCATCGAAAATGGTGCCATGTCCATATCGATATTGAGGCTGAGTCCGTGAAAGGAACAACCCTTGCGCACACGCAGTCCGAGTGCTGCAAGCTTGCGGCCATCGACATAGACCCCGGGCGCCTTCTCGCGACGTTGTGCATCAGCGCCGTAGTCTGCACACAGGTCAATCACGGCCTGTTCCAGTTTTCTGACCAGCGATTGTACACCCAGTTGACGCCGCTTGATGTTCAGCAGGGTATAGACCACCAGTTGGCCGGGGCCGTGATAGGTGACCTGTCCACCGCGATCCACCTGCAGCACCGGTATCTTGCCGCTGCTGTGCAGGTGTTCCTGACTGCCATTGCGCCCCAGCGTGAAGACCGGGGGATGTTCGAGAAACCAGAGTTCGTCAGGGGTATTGGCATCGCGAAGTTGCGTAAAGTTCTGCATGTCGTGCCAGGCGGTTTCGTAATCCACCTGTCCGAGATGACGGATGATCAGGGCGTCAGCGGCAGGCATGATAGGCCGTATGGCTGGCTTCAGAGTGCCATGATGACTGCCTCGCAGTCGACCAGGTCCTGATAGATGGCATCCAGCTGTGCACGGCTGGTGGCGTTGACGACCACGGTGACCGAGGTGTAATTACCCTGGGCGCTGTCACGATTGTAGACCGCACCCTCGCTCAGGTCGGGGACATGTTTACGAATGATCTCCACGACGATGATGTCCAGTTGGCAGTCGGATTTACCCATGGCCTTGATGGGGAACTGGCAGGGAAATTTCAGCGGGCTTTCGTGTTCCTCACTCATGCAGATAGTGTAGCAATCTATCGAACCGGACTCACGGCTCGATTGTCCAGATCCATTAGCGCCATGATCCGCTTTGCCCGGGCATGCCGGGTGTTTTACCAAGAGAGGTTCTGGGGTTTTTGGGGCGCGGATAGACCGGGTGCACGGGATGCACCGGTTTGTGACCGTGGCCGGGCCGCCCGGGATGATGGCCATAACGCGGGTAGTAGGGGTAGGCCGGGTAGTAACGGGTATTGTCATAGGCGCTGTCGCTGTATGAACCCTGTTGTATTGCCGCGGCTTCTGCACGTGCCTTGCTGGCTTCTGCGTTGGCCTGTTTTTTCTCTGCGGCCAGTTTCTCATTCTCCAGACGGCGCGCCTCCATTCGGTCTGCCTGGTTGACGACGGAATAGAAATCATTGTCCACATTGCTTGCAGGTGCTTCTGTGGGGGTGATGTCAATGAGTTGTGTATCAGCCGCGCGCTCCGCTGGCGGCGTCTCGCTGAAATGGGTGACACCGCTG
>Ga0316191_10001943_pt1 | contig 14883 bp, 10 predicted proteins | sample Eddworburr2cm_MG_FD_204928 | JGI IMG/M metagenome (GOLD analysis project Ga0316191, IMG submission 204928) | Coastal sediment microbial communities from Maine, United States - Eddy worm burrow 2 cm | ecosystem: Environmental > Aquatic > Marine > Coastal > Sediment | place: USA: Maine...
ACAGAAAATCAAGGACAGCTCGGATGACCAGAAAAGCAAGCTCATGCGCATGGGGATGTTTTCAGCGCTGGCTATCGGCATTCACAACTTCCCCGAAGGTCTCGCAACCTTCATGAGCGGGCTGACCAACCCGGCACTGGGTGTCAGCATTGCTGTGGCCATCGCCATCCATAACATTCCCGAGGGGTTGGCCGTTTCGGCACCCATTTTTTACGCAACTAAAAGCCGGAAAAAAGCCTTTGTGTGGTCGTTTCTATCCGGCTTGGCGGAACCGATCGGAGCCCTGATCGGCTATTTTGTTCTGAGGTCGATTTTCAATGAGGCAACCTTCGGGGTCATATTCGCTTCTGTCGCCGGGGTCATGGTCTACATTTCCCTGGACGAACTGTTGCCAACGGCGGAGGAATATGGAGAGCATCACCTTGCCATAGGCGGGCTGATCGTTGGAATGTTCATCATGGCCGTGAGTCTTTTGTTATTTGCATAGGAGGGTACCGAGAAAACATCTGACACCTTCTTTTTAGAAAAAGCCACCACAATGGTAAACATTTGAGATCACAAAAACCTTTGTGTTCTTTGTGGCTTTGTGGTTCATACACAATGAAAAAACAGATCGGAGCAGAGATTGAACGTGACTATTTTGCAAGATATCCAACGTATGCAAATTTTGACCGATTCTGTGATATCGCTTATAGTATCTGTAAAAAATTAGGTCTCCCAAAAGTAGCGATACTGTAAACGTATCCCAAATGAGCCGCAATTACGGATAGCTGCTATCTATCTGAACATTTGACATCACCTAAATTTTTATGATATCCATTAGCTATCTGAAATTATTGTCTATTCCAGATATTGGCAAGAAATCGTAAAATTTTACAAATGAAATTTTAATGTAATCAAGATAGCATTTAACGACATTTTTTGCTTAAGGATATATCGAGATATCTTCAAAAATTAAATAAAAGGCGGACCACAATATGTTGTGTCAGCCATTTTTTTTGTTAAGAATCAGTGAAGGCAAGATTGGAACTGCAAATCCACAGTTTTTGGCCAGTTTCAGAAGTGTAAATTTATAGCCGAAATCTAACAATATCAATTGAGTTTTCCACCACTATATGTTGTGGTTTCTGAAATTCTAGAATTCTTAAAGATGATTGTAGATTCTGTTACATAATCTTTAACCTTGGAGTATCTGTCAATTCACAAAAGTCTCAACCCTTACCATTAACTATCGATCATACGTTTGATATGATAGTCTCATCATAAATTGGTTGTAAAATATCGCTCCAAATCGGCGAGTGCAAATGAGTTTCTACGTTCGCAATTCAACAATGAAATTTCAAGAACCTTCCTCAGAGTTAAATTTCTTTTGGGATCTTAAAGTTTCTTGGATTATTGGATCGGTTGGTATCGATTTTTCATGGTGATCATATTATTTTTTAATGCATACTATAACTAACCGTAAATAAAATGAAAAATAGAAATACTGGTTTAATTGTTGTCAATTTGCCTAGGATCATTTAGATTATTAGATCAGCCGTTTCAGGAATGAAAAAAAGCAATCGTTTGGGGATTTTAATAGAATCTCGGGAGAACCATTATGTGTTGGAGAAAACCACTGGACCAAAACCAGATTAAAGTGCCCTACGGTGTCATCCATATTATTGAAGAGCGCTGCAAGGGCTGCGGGTTTTGTGTAGAATTCTGTCCCCAGGAAATTTTAATCATGTCGGATCTTACCAATGCCAAAGGTTACCATCCCCCGGTACTAAAAGACGGCGCACATTGTGTCAGTTGCGGGCTATGTGCACTGCTCTGCCCCGATTTCGCTATTTATATTGAAGATAAAGGCGACCGGACACCCGAAAAGATAGAATCCAAAAGAAAAAAAAGGGGTAAATAATGACGGAACACAAAGGCTTGCTTCCTGGGGATCATTTCCTTCTAGGAGATTATGCCGCCGCAGAAGGTGCCATCCTGGTAGGCTGTCGATTTTTTGCCGGATATCCAATTACACCGGCAACAGAAATTGCCGAGCGCATGTCCACCCGAATGCCCCAGGTGGACGGCATCTATATACAAATGGAAGATGAAATTGCATCCATGAATGCAATTCTGGGCGCATCATGGTCGGGGATTAAATCCATGACAGCCACCAGCGGTCCTGGTTTTTCGCTCATGATGGAGAACCTTGGATTGGGTATCATGTTGGAGACACCATGCGTCCTTGTCAATGTGCAACGGGGTGGCCCATCAACCGGTCTTCCAACCCTGGTGGGACAACAGGATATGATGCAGGCCAAATGGGGATCTCATGGGGATTATGAAATTATTGCCTTGTCTCCCGGCTCTCCCCAGGAGTTCTTTGATCTGACAATCCGGGCTTTCAATCTGGCTGAAAAATACCGCACACCCGTATTGATCATGGCTGATGCTGAAGTGGGACATATGACGGAAAAGGTCGTCATCCCAGATCCTGATGATATTGAAATCCTCAATCGCCCCTTGGTTCGCAAGGGTGATATTGAACCGGATCTTTTTAGAATCTACCGGGATATGACTCAGTGTAAGGGAGATGCCTGTGTATCTCCCATGGCTCTGGCCGGGGAGGGTTTTCGATTCCATGTGACCGGTCTGACCCATGATGAACGCGGGTATCCCGACATGAGTGCCGAGGGGAATGCGTGGAATGTAGAAAGGATCATGAATAAAATCCGCGATAACCTGGAAGATATCATAATGATAGAAGAGATAAACCTGGAAGATGCAGAAGTCGTGGTGGTTTCATACGGTATTTCTGCACGGACATCTTTGTGGCCGATTGAACTGGCAAGAAAGGAAGGCATACGGGTCGGGCTATTGAGGCTGATTACGGTGTGGCCATTTCCGGAAGATAGAATTCGTAAACTGGCCGGCTCCATAGAGGCGTTTGTAGTACCTGAAATCAATATGGGACAGATTGTCAAGGAAGTGGAAAGATGTGCCGCAGGATCGGCGCGGATTTTGGGAGTCCATCGGCCCGGAGGTGAAGTTCTGGATCCGGTTACTGTTCTGGATACGATTCGGCGTGCTGCCGGTAGACCGACAAAAGACCATAATTAAGGAGACGCGGACCAAATGACTGGAAAAAAGGTGTCCATCGAAGAACAGGGTCATCTGTCAGGATACGAGCCACCCGACCAAAGTGACTGGGTAACCGGGCTTCACCCCATGGATAATCTGTTACGCGGGGAGCGGTTGCCGCATATTTGGTGTCAGGGGTGTGGGCTGGGAACAGCCCTGACCACCTTTATCAGCGCGCTTCAATGGCTGGAAAAAAATAAGAATTGGGATCTGGAAAAAGTGGCCATTGTCTCCGGCATCGGCTGTTCAGGACGCATTGCGGGTTACATCCGTCTTGATTCCTTCCATACGACCCACGGCAGGGCCATACCGTTTGCCACGGGACTGAAATTGGCGAATTCCGAGCTGAAGGTAGTGGTATTTTCCGGTGACGGAGACATCGCCGGCATCGGAGGAAATCATTTTATCCACGCAGCCCGGCGAAATCTGGATATCACCGTGATCTGCGTAAACAATTTCAATTACGGAATGACTGGGGGACAGGTGGGATCCACTACTCCCCATGGTGCTCGGGCAGTGACGAGCCAATATGGTAATTTTGAATTCCCCTTCAATCTACCTTATCTGGCCGCCGCTGGAGGGGCTTCGTTTATGGCCCGCTGGACCGTTCTGCATGCCCGGCGGTTGGAATGGACCCTTCGGGAGGCCATGGAACACCGCGGATTCAGTTTTGTAGAGATCATTGCCCCCTGCTCTACCGCCTATGCGCGCTGGAACCCTGACGGCAAGGGTCTAGATCCGCAAGGTTTAAGACGACGTGGTTTAGAGGTAATGAAGCATTACCAGACGGTGGGAAAAATTTCTCCAGAGACACACCCCAAAGACGCCGATGTAAAGGTGGATGAAAATGGTGTGATCACGGAAATTGTTGAAGGAAAATTCATCCATGACCCCAAGCCGGATCTTCAAAAGGCTATCAATGAGATGGCCCCAGCTGCAGAAAAGAGGTGGTTGGCGATAAGACAGGGCATGCAAAAAAGACCCTTGCTGAAGGCCAGAACCGACCAGGTCCCGCGCACCGAACTGCAGCTGGGTGGCTTTGGTGGCCAGGGCATTATCAGTGCCGGTAAAATCATCGGTCAAGCCGCAGCCATTTATGATAAGCTGGAAGCTTGTTTTACCCAGAGTTACGGCCCCGAAGCCCGTGGCGGGGCTGCAGGTTCCCAGGTGGTCCTATCCAGTGATCCCATCCATTATCCCAATATTACTGAACCGGGGAGTGCCGTAATCATGTCCCAGGGTGCCTATGAAAAGTATGCCCCGCTTTTAATAGTTGGTGGCATTTTATTGATCGACGAGGGGCTGGTAAAACTGCCGGATACGCATCGGGATGACATCACTACCCATGGCATCCAGGCCACGAAGGTGGCCGAAGATATGGGAAATGTTAGGGCGGCCAACACGGTGATGCTTGGGTTTTGGACGGCCGCTGTTGGGGCGGTTACTCGTGAAGCAATGCAGTATTCCCTAACCGAATCCGTGCCCCCCAAGACCGTGGAAATCAATATGAAGGCCTTTGAGTATGGATATAATGCGGGTTTGAATCTGACCTGATTTGAGCGTTTTATCTTTTGCAGGAGGGACCGATTTTGACGCAGGGTGTATTGATAATCGGTGGTAGTGAGGCCGGAATTCAATCGGCTCTGGATCTTGCCGATGCCGGTGTAGATGTGCACATGCTCGAGCCAAGGCCCTTTTTATGTAATATCCACCATTCAACATTACCTGTCCATCTGTACCGTACTCGCATGTTGGAAGCAGCCAGACATCCACGCATTACGTTTTGGACCCATACCGATTTGGATAAAATTGAAGGCCAGAGCGGGAATTATAAGGTCAAGCTTCGCCAAAACCCCCGCTATGTTGATCTATCCAAATGCACCGCCTGTGGTGATTGCATCTTGGTTTGTCCGGTGAGCGTTCCAGGGACCGGTCGGAAAGCGATTTATTTAAAAGATAACTGCGAGCCGGGTTGCGCTGTGATCGACAAATCCGGAATAGCCCCATGTTCCCATGCTTGCCCGGGTGGAATCCATGTGCAGGGTTATGTGGCCCTGATAGCGGACGGACGATTTCAGGAAGCCATCGATCTGATTCGGGATGCGATCCCATTTCCAGGCATCTGCGGGAGGATATGCACCCATCCCTGCGAAATCGATTGTCGCCGAAATGAAGTGGATTCACCTGTTTCCATTCGTCTGCTCAAACGGTTCGTATCCGACTGGGAACAGCGGCTGCCCCAAAAACCAACCGCATCCACTTCGATGAAACCCAAGAGAAAAGCCGTTGCCCAAAAGGTTGCCGTGATAGGTGCCGGTCCTGCTGGAATGACGGCTGCCTGTTTCCTGGCCGGCCAAGGGTATTCGGTAACTGTATTTGAAAAACTGCCGGTCATCGGCGGCATGCTGGCCGTCGGCATACCTGCCTATCGGTTGCCCAGAGATGTTATTGGGCAGGAATATGAAATTATCCGCAAACAGGGTGTGGATATACGGCTCAATACGCGCATCGGCCCCCAGGGTGATTATTCTCTGGAAGATCTTTTTGCAGACGGATTCGGAGCAGTTTGTCTGACCGTGGGCGCCCATAAAAGTCTGTCTTTGGGGATTCCCGGAGAAGAATTGCAGGGTGTGGTTCAAGGGATAGATCTGCTGAAAATGGTCAGTCTATCACAACAAACCAACGATCCGGTCTGGCAAAAGTCTCTGGAAAGCCTTTTGTCCCTTGGACCAGAGACCCGGGCGGCGGTATTGGGCGGTGGTAATACGGCCTTGGATGTTTCACGCACATTGACGAGACTGGGCTTGTCGGAAGTCCAGATATTGTACCGACGCACACGCGATGAAATGCCGGCTCAGGCGGAAGAGATAGAAGAGACTGAAAAGGAAGGCGTGCGGATTCAACTGCTAACCGCACCCAAAACGATCAAGGGAAACCAAGCGGGCCAGGTGACCGGTCTTGAATGCCTGCGTATGAATTTGGGATCACCGGATCAGAGCGGGCGCCGTAGACCGATAGTGGTTCCAGGCAGTGAATTTCACCTGGACCTGGATCTAATAGTTCTGGCCATCGGGCAGGAGCCGGACTTTGGTTTTATGAGCCCAGATAGCGAGATTGCCATCGATAAAGATTGGCGCATCCAGGTGGATAAACACAGTTTTATGACAGACCGTCCCTCAATATTTGCTGCGGGTGATGCCGTAACCCGTAAGCACATGTCAGCCATCGAGGCTATTGGCATGGGTAAAAAAATGGCTCAGGCGGTTGATCATTATTTACAAGAGGAAAAAGCCTGCCTCGAACCGCAAAAACCATATCGGATGCCGGTGGCCAAGCGGGAAATGGCCCCTCATGAACTGATACCCTCAGCGTCAATTCAGGTTCCTGTCCTTAACCTGAAAAACCGCCTGCAAGGGTTTGATGAGGTTGAGTTGGGGTATTCCCAGAAAGAGGCTATCGAAGAAGCCGGACGTTGCCTCAAGTGCGGTCCTTGTAGCGAGTGTATGGCCTGTGTACAGGCCTGTAAACCAGGCGCACTAATCCATGACCAAGCCGAAAGGGTGTTACACCTGAATGTAGATACCCTGATTTATGCCGATGATCCTGATAAAGCCTTTCAATACCGCGAAAAAACAGAAGGGCATATCATCGAGATAGCGCCTGATGATCCTGTTCAGGGATCGGCGGCAGCCGCCTGGGTCAAAACAAGACCTAAAACCGAAACAATCGTGTATGGCACCCAGAATATAGTTCCTGGGGCTCAGCCAGATATAAGGATCGGTGTTTATATATGCCGTTGCGGGGATGACATGGGTGGTGTCATCCAAACCGAGACCCTTCAAAAAAGAATCCAGGGGTATGACCCTGTGGTCTTTACGGATATTTTACCTTTTGCCTGCCGGAGGGATGCATCAACAAAGATAAAACAAGATATTTCTGATCAACGACTGAACCGAGTCGTGCTGGCGGCCTGCTCATGCTGTTCTTCGGAGCAAGTCTGTTTCAGCTGCACCTTTCAGCGGGTTCGTTGTAAGAAAAACCTGGGCATCTTTCAATCCCGGCAGGAAATCATCAGCCATCCGGAGCATGGTATTTCGTTGCCTGTAAATATTGAATTTATCAATATTCGGGAGCAGTGTGCCTGGGTGCACAAGGACAATCCCGGGTTGGCAATGGACAAAGCCCATATCCTGATCCAGGGGGCTGTTTCAAAAATATCCGCAACCATGGTTACGTCCTTGGAATCGTTCTCCAGGGAAAGGTCCGTCATGATACTGGGCCAAGGCCAGGCATCTAAAGTATGTCTCGAAGTGTTGCAGAATTCAGGTGTGAACACGGTGCACCTCGGGAAGGTTTTAGCTCCCATGCACTATTTAGATGGTTGCTATTTCTTGGTACAAAATGGCCACACCCTGAAATCACGCTCAATCATCATCACACCGGCAGATGAATCTGAAGCCGATCAAATCATGGATCGATTAAATGCGGGGAACTCGCGACCGGCCGTGGCATATCGTCCCGGCCAAACTGGAACCACACGGCCGGGGCTCTTTTTCTGCGACCCTCAGCATGACCCGGAACTAGTCGGCCGGGCCGTGGCGGCCCGCAGTCGCGGATGGCTGGGGCAGACCCAGGGGTTTCTAAAAAAGAATTCCGGGAAGGTAGATCCCCACCGATGCAGGATGTGCTATTCCTGTATGGATATTTGCGAAGCAGGTGCCCCACAGGTCATAAACCAGGTCGAAGACCGACATATATGGATTGATCCGGCCATCTGTACAGGGTGCGGCGTCTGTGCCGCGAACTGTCCCTCCAATGCCATTCGTGCCGGGGATATATCCGATAGACAATTGGAGGTCATGATCGAAGACATGCTATCCTTGGGGAGGGCGGATCGTGGAGAATAAGAAGCTCATTGTGTTCACATGTAACTGGAATGCTTATCACGGAATGGAAACAGCCGGGGTGGAAGGGATATCCTATGACTCCCGCGTGATTCCAATTCGCTTGACATGTATGGGGAGGATCAGCATTGGTATCATTTTAAAAGCTTTTGAACAGGGGGCCATGGGGGTTCTTATGCTGGGCTGTCCAAAAGATGAGTGCCAATATGATACGGGCATGCACCGTGCAGAAGAGGTTATGGGTAAAACAAAAAAGATACTGGGTTTGTTAGGATATTCAGAGGATAGAATTGGGTTGGATTGCCTGGAAGCAGGAAAGGGAAAGGCATTTGCTGATAGGGTGGGTGAGTTTATGACCCGTCTAACAGCCGGGCACCCCGCCAGTCGCGAAACGACGAAGGCGACTTTTGCTCGATCAGGATAAATCAACCGGTCCAAAAAAGAATGCCGGGAAAAAAGAACACAATGAAAACCATGGATGATATCGTCAAACAAAACCAGGTCATGTTATGCTTGACCTGTGGCAAATGCAGTGCCGTCTGCCCCATAACACGGTGGGAAAAACGGATCTATACCAGCCCGCGGCTGTTGGTTGAAAAAGCGGTGGAGGGAAACCAGACTGCTGTTTTCAATGACCTGCTTTTCTGGTCCTGTCTGAGCTGTCGCCAATGTACGGAATTGTGCCCTTCCCAGGTCGATTTTTGCGGGTTTATCAAGGGAATGCGTTCCCTGGCCAGAGCAGAAGATCTTGTGGGAGAGTGTAGCCATGGAAACGCCATTCATACCTGGTCGAAAATAATGACCCAACCGGATCTCAGGCAAAACCGACTCGACTGGTTAGGTGATGATCAAAAGGTAAGTGAGCAATCAGACACCATCTATTTTATCGGTTGTCTGCCGTATTATGATGTCCTGTTTCAAGATACGGACGTGGAAGGCCTCAATATCGCCCGTTCAGCTATCACCATCATGAACCGGGCCGGTATCGTACCACATGTGATGAAAAATGAACGCTGTTGCGGGCATGACCAGCTATGGGAAGGAGATGTTGATACTTTTCGCGAACTGGCCCGGTTGAACCTGGAGAGCTTTATTTCCACCGGTGCCAAACGAATTGTTACGACCTGTCCGGAATGTGCATTTACCCTGAAATATGACTATCCCCGTTATGCAGAAGAATTTGACATGGAAATTCTGCATATATCCCAATTAATTGCAGAACTGATTGATCAGGATCGAATTGGTTTTAAAGAACCGGAAAAACATTATGCGGTTACATACCAGGATCCTTGTCGGCTGGGCCGGTATATGGGTTTATATGATGAACCACGCAGGGTGTTGAAAAAATCGGGTTATGATCTATTGGAGATGGAGAAAAACAAAACCGCGGCACTTTGCTGTGGAACAAGCTGCTGGACGTCATGCGGCCAGGTTAATAAACATATTCAGACGGAAAGACTCATGCAGGCCGGAAACACCGGGGCCGGTATGCTGGTGACCGCTTGCATAAAATGCCAGATTCATTTCAGATGCGCCCAGAAGGATAGATCGCTGAAAGATGATATCGGCATAAACATCCGTGATCTGACGACCTTGGTGGCGGAGAGCCTGGAGAGATAATGCCCTACGACTTGAAACAGGAAGGATTATTTGACCCGACATTCCTTAATAGTGTCGTAAAACAGATGGCGCAACTGCTGCATCCGGCCGGTTGCGGGGTCTATCTTTTTTACCCGGAGAAAAAGAAACTGCTACCGGCCGCCGAATACAATCTGTCCGCCACCCCCTTGGATTCCCGAATACTGCAACAGGTGTATCAAACCCGGAAGCTGATCAGGCAGAAGCGCACCGGGCACGCTTCATTGATCGCGGTACCGCTGATACAATTCGATATCGCTTTGGGAATAATGGTGGCAATGGACGAAAATCCTGATCGTATTTTTGACAATCAGGAAGTAGATCTGTTACTCTCCATGGCAGACCACGTAGCTCTGGTAATCCAACAGGCTAAACGGTTATCGCGTATGACCGCTCAGTTCCAGGCGCTTCATGATATAGATCTCGCTCTGACATCCAGTCTTGAATTGGCACGCGTTTTAGATCTGATACTCGAAAAGGCCGTCGATCTGGTAGGGGCTGAATCCGGGTCCTTACGACAGATAGATCCCGACACCGGAAAACTGGTGCTAAAGGCACATATAGGCTCAGGCTGGACTCCCGAGGCCCTTGCTTTTATACCCGAAAAAGGGATTGTACGCTGGGTTGCCGAGCACAGGTATTCCTATCTTTGTCTTGATTTAAGTAAAGATCCTCAGAATATCGTTTTGTTTGAAGGCATGCGATCCAGTGTGGCCGTACCTCTGCTGGTGGGCCAGAAATCTGAAGAAACCGGTGATAAATTGCTGGGCGTTTTACTACTTGAAAGCTCCCAGCTGGCAGCGTTTGATCAACAGGACGTGCAACTTTTGGAGGCACTGGCCCAGGAAGCGGTGATTGCCATCCAAAATGCCATGCAACACCAGAAACTGCAGCTGGTGTATAAAAAGTATAAAAAAGAACAGGAAAAACGGGTGGCTGCAGAAAGGTGGGCGGTTATGGGTCAAGCGGCTACCGCCCTGGCGCATCGTATCAACAACATCATGGGTATTGTCCCGGCAAGTGCCGGAGAGATTAAAAGAACCCTCGAAGGGGTATCGATGCCCACGCTGGATCGCCGCTGGATTCAAGAAAACCTGGAACGTATCGAACGTAATTCCAAATTTATCCTCAAGTTGAGCGATGCCCTGTTTAAGCCCTTTAAAGAAACCGGTCCGCCCCTCAGGTTTAATGTAAACCTGCTTTTAAGCGAAGCGGTTGAGTCGGCGGATCTGGACAAGGATATCGAGGTGGTATGTCAGTATTTGCAAGATATTCCGGAGGTGGAAAGCAGCTCGCTGCTGGTGGATATTTTTGTAGAACTTTTCACAAATGCTCAAAAGGCGATGCAGGGGCTAAGTGCCAAAAAACTTATAATTCAGACCCGGACCGACTCAAATGAGGACGGTCTGTGGGTGACCGTTGCGATTTCAGATACCGGATGTGGGATTCCGCCGGAAAAAATGGAACACTTGTGGGGCATGTTCCAGCTCAGCCGCGGCGGGCTGGGATTCGGTTTATGGTGGCTGCGTACGTTTATCGAACGTCAAGGCGGGACCATTGAATGTGAGAGTCAACCGAATAAGGGATCAACATTTACTGTGCGTTTGCCTGCCATTCGTGAGGCGTTATAGCATCTACAGAAAAAATGCTACAATTGTATTAAATTCCGAAGGATTTTATCGAAACATATTTATGGCAACGAGAATTAAAAATAATCAACCAGACACGCGTAACCAGGATAAAATGATTAGACCATGTGGAGGAAAACATGAAAGGTAAGGTTCTCATTGCAGAAGATTATGAAGACTGGCGAGACCTCTTAAGTGGTTTGCTGCGAAGAGATGGCCATGAGGTCACTGCAACGGCAACCCTGGATGAAGCCAGGGAATATGTTGACCGGACCAAAGACCTGGACCTAGCCATCGTTGACATTCGTCTTGTTGAAACAGATGAAAACAATGAGGATGGCATGCATTTACTGGCGTATATTAAAAAAAAGCAGATGTTTACCCGTGTGATCATGATTACGGGGCACGGAACCATGGAAACACAGCGCAAAGCATTCAGAAAATTTCAGGCTTTTGATTTCTTCAGAAAAGAACAATTCGATTCAGAGGATTTCCGAAAAGGTTTTCGAGAAGCCATCGAGCAATCAATTTTAGATCGGCAGGCATGGAAAGAAAAAAATTATATGGCTGGGCGCAAATTTGAAATGTGGCAGCGCAATAATAAGGGATAGAAAAGGGGGTGTAGAAATTGAGTAGAGAAGATTTGCGAATCGGTGTATTTGTCTGCGACTGCGGATCGAATATTGCCGGTATGGTGGATACCGAGGCGCTATGGGAATATGCCGAGACACTGCCTCATGTGGTGCTATCCATCAGAAATAAATACACCTGTGCGGATCCCGGACAGCAGGAAATCCAGAGATCGATCTATGAGCATCATTTGAATCGGGTGGTGGTGGCGTCCTGTTCCCCGGCTTCATATGAATCTATTTTTCGGCAGTGTATCGCAGGCGCTGGTCTGAACCAGTATCTTCTGGAGATGGCCAATATCCGTGAGCACTGTTCGTGGGTGACCAAAGATCCGGTTTCCGCAACACAAAAAGCCAAGGACATCGTCAAAGTGGCCGTGGCGCGGAGCAAGTGGCTTTACCCGCAGGATGAAGAACAGATACCGGTCACCGATGCGGCTCTTGTGATCGGTGGCGGTGTGGCCGGCATCCAGGCTGCTCTGGATATCGCCGATGCAGGGCACAAGGTCTATCTCGTTGAAAAAAAACCGTCCATCGGCGGTATCATGGCTCAGCTTGACAAAGTATATCCGGATATCGAGTGCAGTATCTGAATTCTGGGGCCCAAAATGATGGATGTCGGTCGACATCCCAATATTGAGCTTCTGACCTACTCGGATGTTGAGGATATTACCGGATATGTGGGTAATTTCAAAGCGTATGTGCGCAAAAGGGCCAAATATGTGGACGAAAATGAATGTACCACCTGCGGAGACTGTGCGGCTGTCTGTCCGGTGGTAGTCCCTGATGAATTCCAGATGGGGCTGGGAAGCCGAAAAGCGGTCTATATTGCATTTCCACAGGCCGTGCCATCAGCCTATATGGTGGAAGCTCATGAATGTCTGGGACAGAATCCCATTGCCTGTGGTCGCTGTATTGAAGCCTGTGAGAAAAACTGCATCAGTTTTGAGCAAAAGGATACCCTCCTTGAGTTGAATGTGGGCGCTATTGTGGTGGCCACCGGTATGGATATTTATGATCCGACCGCCCTGAAGGAATATGGATATCATCGATTTTTGAATGTTGTCACAAGCATCGAGTTTGAACGGCTCATTTCAACCGGAGGGCCCCTGGAAGGGCATTTGGGACGGCCGAGCGACCAAAAAAAGCCGCAGCGCATTGCCTTTATTCAATGTGTGGGTTCGCGAACCCGGGACGCTGAAAAAGGCAATCCTTATTGTTCCAATATCTGTTGTATGAATACCATCAAGTCGACCCAATATCTCAAAGACAATTATCCGGAAATTGAGATTGTGGTTTTTTACATGGATTTACGTGCAGTTGGGAAAGGATTCGAAGAACTCCTCATGCGCAGTAAAGCAAACGGGGTCCGCTATATCAGGGGGCTACCCGGAGATGTAGAAGAAATCCCCGAATCTGGCAACCTGAAAGTCACCGTTGAAAACACAACGGCCAAACGCCTGGAAAACCATGAATTCGATATGATTGTGCTGGCAGTGGGTGCAAAACCGGCAACCGATACAGAGTCAATTCGTCGGCTGGTGAGTCTTTCAACATCACCCAACGGATTTTTAAAAGAGGCCCATGCCAAGCTCTTACCTGTCAACACACCCACAAAGGGTGTTTTTATCGCCGGATGTGCAGAGAGTCCTAAAGATGTGCGCGAGAGTGTCACCCAGGCCGGGGCTGCATCCTCAAAAACAAACATTCTTCTAAAAAAGGACCAATTTTCCATCGAAGCCATTACGTCGATATTGGATGAGGAAATTTGCAAAAAATGCGGGCAGTGTGCCGCGGTATGCCCATTCAATGCCATTGTCTGGGAAAAGAAACAGGTACCAGAACTTGTGAGCGCTGCCTGTGTGGGATGCGGGTCCTGTGCCGCAGAATGTCGCTACGGCGCCATTAAAATGCGTCATTTTTCGGATCAGGCCATTTATTCTCAAATTGATGCTGTCTTGGAAGAAAATCCTGCTGATAAAATTGTTACCTTTGCATGTAATTGGTGTTCCTACGCGGGAGCCGATACCGCCGGTGTTGCCCGCATGACCTACCCGCCCAACGCGAGGATCATCCGTACCATGTGTTCAGCTCGCGTAAACTCCGAATTTGTTTGGTACGCGTTTAGAATGGGAGCACCGGTAGTGCTTGTTTCCGGCTGCCATTATGTGGATTGTCATTATATTGATGCCAACCGGAGCACCGTCAGACGTATAGACGGACTCTGGAACGGGCTCGATAAGGCTGGACTGCGCCCGGACCGGCTCATGCTGGAATGGTGTTCTGCAGCCGAAGGCGCCCGGTGGCAGACCATCATGGAAGAAGTCGAAAAGAAACGTCTAACCGTGAATCTGGAAGAGATTGAGCGGACAAGGGAGGTGCTGGAACAAGGGAAGGTACCGCGTCCCAAAAATCCAAAACCGGTCGATGATAATACGGAAGCCGGGTTTACCTGTATGCGCTGTGAGAATCATTGGAATGATGTTTTTAACCCTGAAGTTGAACGAATCTGTCCCCAATGCCGTTCCAACAGTATCCGCTGGACTAAAGCCGGGACAGCATAAATAGGTATCACGGGGCCTATGCCAGCAAATATTCATGGCCGCAGATAGAGCATTTGATCCTGGCGAAACCGAAATGCAGGTCGCCGCAATCCAGGTATTTATAGATCACATCCATGATATATGGCCGCCGGTGGCCGTATCGGCGTTCGTAGCAGTCATCCCAGGCCATTTCCAGCTCCTCGAAATTCGCTTCGATGCATCTTTACTTTTGGTTGTGCTGGGTCTGTTTAATGGGAAATTCTGGCTGCCTGGCAAAATCTTAAGTTGGGGGTTTGAAATTGGTTACAAAACGCCATTTAGCTGTCTTTTTTTCTAAACAAAAGACTACAAATGTAAATAGCAATCGGACAATCAATGGCGAGTATGAAGCTTTGATCAAATCCGGGAATTATTAGAA
>Ga0316191_10001944_pt1 | contig 14880 bp, 17 predicted proteins | sample Eddworburr2cm_MG_FD_204928 | JGI IMG/M metagenome (GOLD analysis project Ga0316191, IMG submission 204928) | Coastal sediment microbial communities from Maine, United States - Eddy worm burrow 2 cm | ecosystem: Environmental > Aquatic > Marine > Coastal > Sediment | place: USA: Maine...
AGTAAAAGGCCGGGCCTAGTCTCGTTTACAGCAACGAGCTGGGGGCAGTTAATCAAACAGAAAAAAATGCCCCCAAATACACCGTTGCCTTCTGCCGGAGATTGTTATCGTTTCGTATTGGCTCGGGATGAAATCGATGTCTGTATGATGGGAGTCAGAGATCTGACCATGTTTGAAGACAATATGAAAGTCCTCGAAAAAGGGCCCATGACGCCTGAAGAACTAGACCGGATGCGGGCCATCGGCGACCACATTTACCGTTAAGCAGCCGTTGAGAACGGGCTTAATGTTTTACTAGACCCCGTAGAGGTAGTGGCAGACACGGCAGCCTGGCGGCGCCTCGCCCATGGATCGCACTGCCGTATCTAAAGCCTCGTTGAATTTCACCAGATCATGGCCGAAGTCAGCATTGGCGAGGTTGGCCTCGTACTGGGCCACTCTCTGATCGAAGCAGCGGCGAAAGCTCCGACAACTCTCTGCTGACCAGATTGCTTCAGGGGCGGCAATCATTACATCACCAAAATGGGTATCGGGCAGGTCCACCTGTTCGTTGAAGAAGGTGGAGGATCCGCCGTAGGCGAGATTGATGCAGGGAGCGGTAATCCCGTCAGAGCGTATAAACAGAGAACCGCGGGGATCCTGGTCGCAGACCGGCTGCTGATCCGGGTAGAACGAAAAAGCGGTGGTGCGAATCCCCAACTTTTTTGCCAGACGTCTCACTTTACCCAGCTTTTTCTGGAGTTTTGCGGCTTGTCTCGATTTAGTTTCTGCAAACAGACCGAGCGATCTGCCGCACTCCGCTCTGATGACGTCGCACTGTTTGAAATTGACCTGATCGACGCCCAGCGACCGAGCCAGTCGTATGATACCCTCGAGCTGATCCAGGTTGAGGTCCATAATCACGAAGTTGATCATCACCAGCGGACGTTCACCGCTCCTCAACTGGCAAAAAGACCGGATTGCGGAGCAGACTGTGCCGAAGTCTGAGCCTCTTCTGATCCTTTCATAGAGCTCTTTTTCAGCCGCGTCGACGGAAAAACCGATCCACTCAGGCGCTGCTTCGAGCAGCCGGCGGATAGCGCCACCATCGAGCAGCAGTCCATTGGTCAGAAACCCGGTCTGGCAGCCGTGGTTTCCTGCCTCTGTGAGCCAGTCGAAGAGGTGCGGGTTGAGCAGCGGTTCCCCACTGCCGGTGAAATCGATGGACTGGACCTCACCCAAATACGGGGCCAGGCGTCTCCAGGTAGCCTCCCGCATATACCTCACCTCGCCGGGCTTTGGTCTCAGTCCGTGCCAGGGGCACATCAGGCATCTGAGATTGCAGTCCCGGGTGGGCTCCACCTGCCAGAGACGCCATTTCCTATTCGAATTCGACTGGTTATTATCACTTAAGGCGACGGGTTCGCCGGTGAAAAAAGTGTGTAAACGTTGAAGCCAACTCATAGTAGAAAAATAATCATGCCCGGCCTGCTTGGTATCGTGCAATTCGTCCTGCCCGATGCTTGATTTAGACCATGGAGATGCATAAGTAAATTGTTAGTGGACAGAAGGTGCTCAGACAGGCATCGACTGCAGTTAATTACATTAAGAATATTGTGGAGGTTACCAGATGACACTCACCCCTTCAACCATGCTCGACCTTGGCACAGAAGCACCCAGCTTCACCTTGGCGGATCCCGAAGGCAACTCCTTTGATCTCAGCAAACAGCAGATCGAAAGGGGTTTGCTGGTGATCTTCATGTGCAATCACTGTCCCTATGTCATCCATATCAGGGAGCAACTGGTGCAGAGGATTAGGGAGTACCAGGGCCAAGGTATTACGGTCGTTGCGATTAATAGTAATGACTATATCACGCACCCCGATGACAGCCCTGAACGCATGGCCCAGGATGCAAAAAAATTCGGCTACACCTTTCCCTACCTGGTAGATGAGGCTCAGCAGGTAGCCCGAGCCTATCAGGCGGCCTGCACACCGGATCTCTACCTGTTCGACCAGGACCGGAAGCTGGTCTACAGGGGGCAGTTCGACTCCGCCCGACCGGGCAACACGACACCGGTTAGCGGGGATGATTTGACTGCGGCCGTGGCTCAGATGCTTGAAGGTAAAGAGATTCAGGTGGTCCAACAGCCCAGCATGGGGTGCAATATCAAGTGGAAAGCCGGCAATGAGCCCTCCTATTTTGGCAGTTGATCCCCCGCGGAGTCATTCCCCGTTCTGTTTTGGCTAGCGGGCGATGAACCTGGCCTACAGTTCTTTGGCGATTGGGCTGCCGGCTCAGCTTGTCTGTTATTTCCTTGTAATCGCCTGGCTGTCAGGTTGCGGCCAGGATACGGACAGTCAGCGCGGCGACAGGCTGCTGATTGATGAAGCCCATATCCTTGGTGATATAGCGGAATCGACCGAGACCTATCTCAGCCATATCAGAGACGACTATGATATTGAGGTCGTGCTGTCCACGATACTTTCAAGCGGAGGCGATGAGACGCTCAAAGAGGCGACTTCCAGACTCTTTACCGAGTGGGAGATCGGCCGTAATTACGGCGGCCGCGGACTGCTGCTAATGCTGGCGGAGCAGGACAGGGAGGTCAGGATCGAAGTTGGTTCTGCTCTTGAGCATGTGTTTACCGACCTGTTTACCGGCTATATTGAGACCAAACAGCTGAAGTCCTATTACCTGAGCGGCCAGCTCGAGGTCGGCCTGCTCGCGGTCATCGAGGAGATAGAGGCACGGGCTCAGCTGATGTCGCTCAACCAGGCGGATGAGGCGACCATCGGTGCCCTGGATCAGAAGTTTCTCTCGGGTGGTGGTGGAGCTGATGTCGATCTTGAGGAGTTCGAGAGTGAAACCGTTACCGACAGCGGTCGCAGTTACCCGGCCGGCAGCACCCCGGATGAGGCCTGGCAGACCCTGATCCAGAGCTGGCGCGAAAAAAACCGCAATCCGGACATCGGCGTCTACACCCCCGTGACCCGCCTTATCTACCGGGATTTCATCAATCAGCCGGAGCGGAGGTTCGAGGAGGATGTTCGCACCTGGGGAAATAAACCCTACGAGATAATCGACGACGGCAACTATGCGGTTGTCTTCTTCGGCAACAAAAAAGGTTGGGAGAACGCCCCTTTTCTGTTCTGCAGAACCGAGGAAGGATGGCAGTTCGATATGGTTCATCAGCGTAAGCTCGTGCGCATGGGCAGGGCTCCGGCATGGGGAATCGAGCGGGGTGAACACCCCTACATTGAACTTTTGTCGCGTTGTCCCTACTGGATGGGGCAGGATATCCCGCTCACCGCAGATGATATTTATGGCGTCAGCAGCGACAAAGATACAGTGGCGCGGATTTATCAGCTGGAAGAGCAACTTGAAGGCGACGCTGAAGACTTTCCCGCCCTCTACGAACTCGGCCGGCTCTATACCCTAACCTCAATGGGGCAGAAACGTCTCAAACTGCTCAACAGGGCCAGGGAACTGCGACCGGATCATCCAGGCGTTTTAAAACAGCTGGCAATTGCGCACTTGGATGCCCATTACCAGTATGAAACTGCGCTCCCCTTGCTGCAGCGCTACGTTGAATTGCGTCCCAAAGATCCGTTCGGGTATTTTTTTCTCGGCTATCTCCATCTGATGATCAACCAACCGGAGCAGTCCATTGCCGCGCTGACGAAAGGTCTGGTGCTGGATCCCGAAAATGTGTACGGTCTCTGTAAACTGGCGCGTGCTCATCGGGCCAGGGGAACCGGAGACGACTTGGACCAGGCCGCAGCAATTTTGGAAAAGCTGCAGGCGATCGACCCGGAACATCTGCGCGTTCGCTGGCTGCAGAAAGAGCTGAGCAGAGAGGCATAATCCGCCTGGGTAATGCTATGTCCCGGTCCAGCCGATTGGTTGAAACATTCACTTACAACTCTGGAAACCCACACGATAATGAATGAACAGGGAGCGGCTGACGACAATCCAGGACACCGCGGCCTGGTATTCTGTAACTTCTGCCCCGGGTATTGCTGCTACCGGCTGAAAGGAGCCACTCTTTACCTCGATGCCATCGATATAAACCGCATCGCCCGACATTTTGAAGTGAGTGACGGCGAGGTCAGAAAGCGTTTCCTCGAGGGGAAGAATACCTTCAGGGTAAAAACAGACGGGTCCTGTATCTTTTTAAGTGACAATAAAATGCGGGCACGATGTACTATTCATTTGGCCCGTCCGCAACAGTGCCGGGATTTTCCCTATGATAATCCCTGTCCTTACCTGAAGCGTGAAGATCTGCTTGAACAGATTGTCCCCCGGCTCGAAAGGACTTTTGGTTTCCGAGATTAACTGTGAGGGGGACACAATACTCAAGGTGGCCCTACTGCTTCGATCTCCAGCCCCACACAATGATCAACCGGGAGGGACACCTTGGGTATTGTGTCCCCTTAAAAAGGTCGCCGATCAGCGGATGATCAGGTTGTGCAATTCGTCCTTGTCGTCCGCTTCTATCGGGAAGTAGTCCTGCAGGATTGTGCCGATACGCTCGATACCGTCACAGAGCGCCCGGCAGGGGCTGCCCTGTTTGATACCATGGCTGACCAGGTCGACGATCTCCTGCCAGGCCTGCGGATCGATTTTCTCGTCGATGCCGTGATCGCCCAGCACCCACACCCTTCGTTCAAACACCGAGACATAGAGAAGAATACCATTGGCATCTCTGGTGTTATGCAGTGCTTCGCTGAAAAACACTGCGGCCGCAGCCTCCCGAACCGCAAGGTCAGCCCGTGCTGGAGAGAGGAACCATCGTTTGAGTGAGGGAAATTGTTTGACCGCCAGGTAGGCGAACCCATAGTAAAGAGAGAAAAAGAAAAGGAATATCCACATGTTGTCGGTGCCGAGCCAGAGCATGCCGCCAAACAACCGGGCCGAGAGCAGTGCTGTCGGCAAGGAAAAAAATACACCGCCGACGATGATTGCCAGCGGATAGGAATGGCTCTCGGAGACGATCATCGGGACGATCTCACCGGAGGTCAGTTTTTCCGCTGACTGTACCGCCTCGGTCACCGTGCGCTGTTCCTCATCGGTGAGAAATTTTTGAGCCAGAGTTTTCATCTCCTCTCACCAGCCTCCTGAAGCACCGCCACCACCAAAACCGCCGCCGCCGCCTCCGAAGCCCCCGCCGAAACCACCCGAAGAGCGTCCGAATCCACCGCCGTATCCTCCTGCCTGGCCGCCCCTGCTTACTGCGCCGCCAGCGGTCCCTGCCAGCGCAGCAGCCATCAGACCGCCGAACATGCCAATAGGTATAAGGGCGAGCAGAGCGAGTCCGGTTATCCCGAACAGCAGAAACGCCAGCAGCGGAGTGGCAATACCACCGACTGCAGCAGCAGCTACTTTGCTTTTTCTGAGCAGTGAACCAAAGATAAAAAATATGAAAATCATCGACGTCAGAAGTCCGCCGGGGTCTTCCCTGCCGGAACCATTCGGCTTCGCTTCGGCGGGAGCGGTGAATTCTCCCCGCACCGTCATGACAATGGCGCCGATGCCGTCAATTATTCCCTGATTGAAGTCGCCCTGCTTGAATCTCGGCCCCATAACGTTGGAGATGATACGGCCAGCGGTCATATCGGTGAGCTTTCCTTCGAGACCATAACCGACTTCGATCCTGATTTTTCTGTCGTCCCGTGCAACCAGCAGCAGCACACCATTGTCGAGCCCTTGCTGACCGATCTTCCAGTCTTCGACCACGCCCAGGCTGAACTCCTCGAGACTGTCGCCCTGCAGGCTGGTTATGGTCAGCACGACGATCTGGGTAGAATCCGATGACTCCAGGCTTTTCAGTACAGATTCAAGAGACGCTTCGGTGGCCGGGGAAAGCAGATCAGCATAGTCATTGACCCGGCCCTGCAGTCTCGGTACTTCGAGGGCGGACACCTGAACGGCAAGAAAAAGTGTAAGCGAGAAGAAGATGCAGAAAAATGATAATCCTCTTCTGAGACAAGACACGGCAGGCGGCTTAACCGAAGTTTACCTGTGGGGCCGCCTGTGCTCCTTCATCGGCCTTGTAATATTCTTTCCTGTCAAGTTTGAGCAGCAGCGAGTTGGTCAGGCTTTGCGGAAAACGGCGAATTGAACCGTTGAAATCTTCCACGGCTCCATTATAGCGCTGCCTGGCGACATTTATACGGTTCTCGGTACCTTCGAGCTGGTTCTGCAGATCCAGAAAATTCTGGTTGGCTTTGAGGTCAGGGTAGCGCTCTACCACCAGCATCAACTTGGACAGAGCCGAGGTAAGCCCCCCCTGGGCCGTCGCCAGCTGCTGCATGGCGGCCTGGCTGGAGAGGTCCTCCGGACTGAGCTGCACGGAGGTGGCCTTGGCCCGAGCGTTGATGACGGCTTCCAGTGTCTCTTTTTCGTGGGCTGCGTAACCTTGTACGGTGGCCACCAGGTTGGGAATAAGGTCAGCCCGACGCTGGAGCGTGGCTTCGACGTCGGCCCAGGCTTTGAATACCTGTTCCTCTTTCATCTGCAGGCTGTTATAGCCGCAGCCGGTGAACAGAAGCGACACTAAGAGAAGAAATCCGATGCGGCTGAATGGCTTCATAACGCCTCCTATGCTTGATTGTTTCGAACCACTAAAACACTCATCCCTCTTCGTCAGCGAGGTAGTCTTTGAGCTTTTCGGCCAGGCCGGGGGGCAACTCTTCACCATAGAGAAATGCCTGGGCCTCTTCCCCGGTAAGCTGTTGTTTGACCTCAACCGGCAGCGCTTTGAGAACCGCCATGCGCTCCGGGATAATCTTGTCTTTATCGAGCGGTGCTTTGCCTTCCATGTTTTTTTCCTGTTGTCGGTGGCTTTAAGTTAGGACCAGAGTTTCATCAGCGGACCGGTGGGCCCGAAGATTGGGTCGGATAGAGGTTTGGTGACGCTGGCAATATTTTCGTCTGCTGCTGGACGCTCGCCATCTTTGCCGTACATCATATCCCATTGCTGACCGGCAGGATAGCCGCCGACCACCCGAAAATCTTCGGATTGTCCCACATTGCAGTGCGACACGCCCGCCGGGATTATGATAATATCACCCGCTTCAGCCTTGAGTGTCTCTCCTCCCGGGCCGCCGAAACAGGCCTTGACCCAGCCCGCGTAAATGCCGAGTACCTCGTGGGCCAGGGAATGGTAGTGGTGAAAATCGTAGAGACCGTTGCGCCAGGCGGCCGGCCAGCCGTTCTGGGTGAAGGTCCTTTCAAATTTTTCCGGGCTCACGCTGCTGCGGTCCAGGGCGGCGGTAATGATGAGCAAGGGCAGGCTGTCGTTGTTTGGAAACCTGCCGTCATCTTCGAAATGCCTGACAATGATGTTCGATTCTTCGGTTGCCATTTGTCTATAGCCTGAGGTTCACGATTTTACACACCATTAATTGGAGGAATCACGAGTAGTGAATCGGAATCATATAAATAATTACGCTATCCCATGAGCCTCATGCTAACGTTTCCAATAGTAGCGGGCCTCCCCGCCGAGTTCGTGTTCGATCTCGAGCAGCCTGTTGTATTTGGCAATCCGGTCTGAGCGCGAGGCTGAGCCGGTCTTGATCTGACCGCCGTCCATGGCCACCGCGAAATCGGCGATGAAGGTATCTTCTGTTTCTCCTGAACGGTGGGAGATGACATAAGTCCATCCTGCATCCCGGCAGAGCCTGATGGCTTCAACTGTTTCGGTAACCGTACCGATCTGATTAAGCTTGATCAGCACCGAGTTGGCCGTCTTCCAGTCGATACCGCGCTCAATGTAGCGGGTGTTGGTGACAAAGACATCGTCGCCGACGATCTGCACCTTATCACCCACCTTGCTGGTCAGCATACTGAAACCGTCCCAGTCCCCCTCAGCCAGGGGATCTTCCCAGGAGACGATCGGATATTCGTTGACCCATTTCTGAGCCATCTCGACCATGTCCTTGCTCGACAAAGTGCCGCCGCCGGACCATTTGAGCTCGTATTCCGACTTCAGATCGGTGGAGAATGAACTGGCCGCACTGTCAAGGGCCAGGGCAATGTCGACACCGGGCCGATAGCCGGCTTTCTTGATGGCCTCCATGATAATGTCCATGGCTTCTTCGTTGCTGGCCAGATTTGGGGCAAAACCGCCCTCATCTCCGACGCCGGTTGCCAGGTTCCTGCTGTTGAGTAATTTCTTCAAAGCATGGAAAGTCTCGGCTATGGCCCTGAGGCCTTCGCTGAAGGTGCTAAAACCCAGTGGAATGGCCATGAATTCCTGAAAATCGACACTGTTGTCTGCGTGCTCACCACCATTTAAAATATTCATCATCGGTACCGGCAACCGGCAGGATCCGCTGCCGCCTAAATAGCGATAGAGCGGGATATTCAGCGACTTGGCCGCGGCCCGGGCAACAGCCATGGAGACGCCAAGAATGGCGTTGGCCCCGAGGTTGGCTTTGTTGTCGGTCCCGTCGAGATCGATCATCATCCGATCTATTGCCGCCTGGTTAAGAGCATCGAAACCTATTATTTCAGGAGCGATGATTTTGGTAACGTTGTCGACTGCGGTGAGGACACCTTTGCCAAGATAGCGGGACGAATCATTGTCCCTCAACTCGATCGCCTCGTTCTCTCCGGTGCTCGCTCCCGACGGAACTGAGGCACCGGCCCGGGTTCCGTCCTCAAGATCAACGAAAACCTTGACTGTCGGATTACCTCGGGAATCCAGTATCTCCAGAGCGTCAACCGCCTTTATCAGTGATGCCATATCCTCTTCCTCCCTGGTCAGCCGACCGGCTGAAAATCATATTTTAGTTAATAAAAACATGTGCTAGATGGTCTGCAAAAAATGTTAGTGCAAAGATATGCACAGAGATGCAGAAGTCAAAGAATTGAATCAGGATTTCAAGGGGCCCTTCAACTTTTTCGTATGGTTTGTCAACGCTGGCAGGAAGGACAGAAAAACGATGCTCTGCCCCCCAGTTTCCGATGTCTGATCAGGGTGCCGCAGGTGGGGCAGGGCTGGTCTTTCCTGGCGTATACCTTGAAGTGAATTTGGAAGTATCCTCTGGCCCCGCTGGTATCGATGAAGTCACTGATCGTCGAGCCGCCGCATTCAATGGCAGTGGTAAGTACTTCTCTGATTTTGTTGACCAGCTGACCATAACGTTTTTCACTGACAGCACCCGCTTTTCTGGTGGGGCGGATTGCGGCGTTGAATAGACTCTCGTTGGCGTATATGTTACCGACGCCGGCCACCACCCGTCCGTCCATGATGAAATTTTTAATCGGCTGCTGTTTTTTGTGTGCTTTTCTGTAGAGGTAGCTGCCATTAAAATTTTCTGAAAACGGTTCCGGGCCGGTGTCTTTGAAAACCGTCTGCTCCAGCGTTGCAATCTGCTCCGGGCCGATGAGCCGGACCGAGCCGAACCTGCGCACATCGTTGAACCTGAGATCATAACCGTTGTCGAGGTTCCAGCACACGTGGTCATGAGGGGCGATCTCGGCTTTTCTGGAAAACAGGCCGAGGATACCAGTCATTCCCAGGTGAAGTATCAGCAACTCTCCATTGTCGAAATCGATAAGCAGATATTTTGCCCGGCGTCTCACGTCGATGATCCGGGCCCCGGTGAGACGGGCCCTGAGCTCTTTTTCGGGGACTGGCAGTCGCAGCCTTTTACCGTCGGTGAACAATCCGGTAATAGTCCTTCCGGGCAGATGGTTGAGGAGCCCGCGCCTGACTACTTCGACTTCAGGGAGTTCGGGCATTGTCCTGAGCTCCGGGTACGGTGCAGACCCCGAGGCAGTAGTGGTTGTCGATATGCACGACAGTTGAAAAGGAGCAGCTCCCGGCCTGGGGGGTGTCGAGGTGAAAATCGAGCAGCCAGTAGCGCTGTTCACGCCTTACCTCGCTCAGGTGCATGCTCAGAAATCCAGCCGGACGACTACTTTCCAGAGATTTCCTTATCGCTTCTTTGGCAACCCAGAGCAGGCCGAGCTGGACCAGTTCATCTTCGAAAGTGGTATTGAGCAGTGCCAACTCGGTATCCGAACAGAAGCGATCCCTGACCTTGAACAGGGTGTCGGTCAATAGCTGGACGTCGATACCGCAGCGGCAGTTGCCGGCGAGACCGATGACTTTGTCGTGGGAGTGGGAAATGGAAATATCTGGAGTCCGCTCAAGCCCTTTCAACGCGGGGAGCTGCAGGTAAGGCCTGCCGGAAGGGCTGACGGAGATGGTTATCTCCAGAGGATCGATGGCCTCGATATCGAGGCACTGGAGCAGATCCATAGTTGACTGCTTGGCGCAAATGCGGCCCAGGAACCATTCGGTCCTGCGCTTTTCAAAAGAATAGCGCTCAAGCTGATTTTTTTCTTCGCTATTGAGCCAGGTGTTGACCAGCTCTGGGTGGTTGCCGTTCAGCACTCGGTGCCGGTCGACCAGGACCATACCCAATGACTGTTCGGGGGCTCGTTGACTGAGAAAATGATGAAGATCGTCGGGCATCAGTGAAGACGAGAGTTCCCGGTAGTGATTAGATAACATGGTAAAAAAATAAAATTTATTGCAATTTCAAGCCGTCTTGATAACTAAATGGTAGAGACAAACAAACCACACGGTATGACTACTTACCCTCTTCTGCAAGGGGTGATCATGGAAAGTATACATCTTAGCGCCTATGATTTCGTAATCGCAGGCATTGTTATTCTGCTGCTGGTACGAGGGATCTGGCTGGGAATGCTGCGGCAGATTATTCCCCTGCTGGCGCTCTACTTGGGTTACTTTACCGCCAGCAGATATCACGACCAGCTCTTTCCTTTCCTGAGAAATATCTCCGAGAACCCCAAGGTCATCTTCCTGGCGGCCTATGTGATAACTTTCGCACTCACCTATGTCATTGCCTTCCTCATTGGCAAGGCGCTGGCCATGGTCATTCAAGTGACCATAACTCCGTGGTTCGACAGAATCCTCGGTGCCGCCCTCGGTCTTGCCAAGGCGCTGATTCTGGTCGTACTGGTCCATATGCTTCTGGGCACCCTGATGGCGCCTGAAAATGAGATGCTCAGAACCTGTCAGACCTGTCCGGCACTGAATAAAATGTCTGATCTCACCAGAGAAATCATTGAGGATGAGGAAATACGCGATGCCCTGCGCCATAAAAAACCGGCCATCGCCATCGAACAGATGTCATCCATCCTTTCGCAGGAGGACGGTAATGAGCAGGCCTCGCAGGAAATGAAAATCGCACCCGAATAGCTGCAGCAATGAAGAAAGGGGTGAAAAATAGAACGCCCGATTCGTACCGCCGGAGAAGCTATCGCAGCCTCGCCAGTGAGGAAGAGCTGGTATCTACATTTTTCAAATTAAAGGAAACGGATCTGCATATCCTGGCCGCACAAGATGTATCAGAGGAAGCCGCTGAGCTGGCAACCAGGTATCGGCTGCAGATCGAGAACTACCTTTCCGGGCACCCCGACTTTGGTTCTTCGCTCACCCCGCTTGAGCCTGATGAACTGGCCCCGCCGGTGGTGGGCAGAATGCTGCAGGCCGCCAGGAAATGCGGAGTTGGACCGATGGCGGCCGTGGCCGGCGGGATTGCCGAATTTGTAGGGCGCGGCCTTCTTGATGCAGGGTACAAAGAGCTTATTGTTGAAAACGGCGGTGACATATATCTCAACAGAAGTGCAGAGCTCACCGTTTCCGTCTATGCGGGTCAGTCGCCCCTGAGTAATAGACTGGGACTTAACATATTGCCTGCCCAGATGCCGCTGGGCATCTGTACCTCGTCGGGAACTGTCGGTCACAGCCTGAGTTTCGGTCTGGCCGATTCGGTGACCGTGCTTGCCGATTCAGCCTTCCTTGCAGATGCCGCTGCTACCCGGCTGGGCAACGAGGTCGGCAGTGCTGGAAAGTCCGGTAAAGGCATTGAGCAAGCCCTTGAGGTATCAAAATCGATACCGTTGCTGCGGGGCGTGCTGATCATCTGCGGTGAAAAGATCGGCGCCGTCGGAGAAATCGAGTTGACCCCGCTGTCAGGAGACAGATGATGAAGAAAAAGAATCAGCCAAAGGATCAATCCCACACCAAGGAAAATCGAACGGTTGAACGCCGCCGTCTGGTTTTTTACCTGCGAGTGTTCGATCAGGACAGCTCTCAGATCATCGGGCATCTTACCGATATTTCAAGCGCCGGGATAAGACTGGTCAGTGAGCGGGAAATCAAAAAAGAGGCGGTCTACAACGCCCGACTGATCCTGCCCAAGGAGGTGCTGGGCAGAACTGAAATGCAGTTGAAAATCAGCTGTATCTGGTGTCGACCGGACCCGATTCCGGAATTTCATGTTGCCGGTTTCGATATTGTCGAGATCGACCTTGAACAGAAGAAATTGATCGATGCCTTGATCAGTGAATTCAGCCACGAAAACAGTCTGGCACCCGATCACTCCGAACGTCCTGCCTGTAATCTTACTCATACCACAGGACGTTGACTGATTATTGGGGACACAATGACATGTGTCCCCATCCCTCTTTCAGTTCAAGAAGCTGCCAATTCTGCTCGAGCCTCTTCAAGCAGCTGGTCTCGGAACGCGTCGATGAAGCGCTCCACATCGTCTTTCCAGGATGGAAAAACGGATAGACCATGGTCATCGAGCACCTTGTTGCGCAGAATCGAATTGGCAGGCCGGTGGGCCGGGGTGGGGTAGTCCTCGGTAGTGCAGGGAATGAACGAGTGATCGACCCCCATTTTGTCGAGGAAATAACTGGCTGCCTCATACCAGCTGGAATAGCCATCCGAGGTTGTGTGGATCACGCCGCTCAGGTCGGCCTCAAGCAATTTTTCGATCTGGGTGGCGAGGGTCCAGGACCAGGTCAGAGAGCCGAACTGGTCGTTGACGATGGTGAAATTTTTTTGGGGATCGGAAAGGGCCAGCCTGAGCATGGTTTTTAGGAAATTCGGACCGTTGGCGGAATAGAGCCAGGCCGTGCGGAGAATTGTCGCCTCGGGACAGCTGGCTCGCAGATGTTCTTCTCCGGCCAGTTTCGAACGCCCGTATTCGGACAGCGGGTTAACCGGATCATCCTCGACATAGGGGTTCGGCACCTCTTTTTTGCCGTCGAACACATAATCGGTGGAGATGTGGATGACTCTGCAACCATGGTCTGCGGCAATTTCGCCGATGAACCGGGGTCCGTCGGCATTGACGAGCCAGGCCGCTTCGGTTTCAGTTTCACACTTGTCCACCGCGGTGTAGGCGGCACAATTGATCGCCACCTCCGGCTTGTGGGCGGTCCAGGCTGCGGCCAGGCTGTGCCGGTCGGTAATATCTATTTCAGGGTAATCGACGGCGACAACCTGGTGGTCACCTGACAATGTTTTGATGCAGTCGCTGCCGAGCTGGCCGCCGCTGCCTATGATGAGAATATTCATGAATCAAGAATTCTGTTTATGTTCGTCGACCAGTTCCATGATGTATTGGCCGTATTGGTTTTTCAGGGTGTCATGGGCCAGCGCAGCCAACTCGTCAAGGGTTATGTAACCAAGCTGGTAAGCGATCTCCTCGATACAGGCTATTTTCAGCCCCTGTCGCTCTTGCACGGCCTCTACATAGCTCGAGGCCTGCTGCAGTGATTCGTGGGTACCCGTATCAAGCCAGCAGAAACCGCGGCCCAGCGGCTCTACTCGGAGATTGCCCTGCTGCAGATAGGCCAGATTGACATCGGTGATCTCAAGTTCGCCCCGGGGTGAGGGCTGCACCTGTTCGGCGATGGAAACCACCTGACTGTCATAAAAGTAGAGGCCGGGAACCGCGTATTTCGATTTCGGCACTGTCGGTTTTTCTTCGATCGAGACGACATTATTATCATGATCGAATTCCACCACGCCGTAGCGCTCAGGATCCCGTACCAGATAGCCGAAGATCAAACCGCCGGACTGAAGCCTGGCAGAATTGGTCAGGATCGAGGTAAAGCCGGGCCCGAAAAATATATTGTCACCCAGAATCAGGCAGACCGAGTCGTTGCCGATAAATTCTTTGCCGATGACGAAGGCCTGGGCCAGCCCTTCGGGGCGTGGCTGAACTGCATAGCTGATATTCAGGCCGAGATGGGCGCCGTCTCCGAACAACTCCCTGAAATAGGGAAGGTCATGGGGGGTCGAAATCAGCAGGATGTCTCTGATCCCGGCCAGCATCAGTACCGATAGCGGGTAATAGATCATCGGTTTGTCGTAGACAGGGATAAGCTGTTTACTGATGACCTTGGTGAGCGGATAAAGCCTGGTGCCGGAACCACCTGCCAGTATTATTCCTTTCATGAGGGCTAACCTGCTAGAAATTCTTTACTAAAGAACTTGGAAAGGGGTAGATTGTAAGCATTGATCTTTGCCAAATCGAATATAACAATCTTTTAGAAAAAGGGAATGAAAAATGGCTGCCGGAACACCGGCCTGTTTCAAGGCTTACGACATCAGAGGGAGAGTTCCAGATGAACTCAATGCGCAGTTGGCGGACCAGATCGGCCGCTGCTTCGGGGCCGTTTTCAGGCCGGCAAAGCTGGTCATCGGCCACGATATTCGGCTGTCGAGCCCGGAGCTGACCGAGGCTCTGGCGGCCGGGCTCAACCGTCTGGGAGTGGATGTCCTGCATCTGGGACTGTGCGGCACCGAAGAGGTTTATCACGGCGCCTTCAGCCTCGAGGATAAGGGAATTGACGGGGGCATAATGATCACCGCCAGTCACAATCCGGCCGACTACAACGGCATGAAATTCGTGCAGAAAGGCGCCCGGCCGGTGACTGGAGAAAACGGGCTGTTTGAGATCGGCCGCATGATCGTCGACGGCAGGGTTCCCGACCCTGGCGCCCGGCGGGGCGCCCAGTTGAGGATGGAGGACAAGACCGACTATATCGATCATCTGCT
>Ga0316191_10001945_pt1 | contig 14872 bp, 12 predicted proteins | sample Eddworburr2cm_MG_FD_204928 | JGI IMG/M metagenome (GOLD analysis project Ga0316191, IMG submission 204928) | Coastal sediment microbial communities from Maine, United States - Eddy worm burrow 2 cm | ecosystem: Environmental > Aquatic > Marine > Coastal > Sediment | place: USA: Maine...
GGAGGTCGGACCGAGGGAGCTCAGCGAGTGCGGCATGCGGCGTCTGAGCATTCACGTCTGGCCCGGGAACGTTCGCGAGCTCCGAAACGTGCTCGAGCTCGCGGCCGTCGAGAGCGATCTCGGAATCATCGACGGGGGCGCGGTCGAGCGAGCGATCCGGTGCGTGGGGGAGGTCGGCCCCGTTCGTGTACCGGTCGACACCCTGCAAGAGGTGCTCGAGCACTATGACGGCAATGTGTCCGCTGCAGCCCGCGCACTCGGGCTGCCGAGGTCGACTTTGCGCGACCGCATGAAAGCCAGTTCGCCCGGAAGAAGCTAGCTCTGCCGGCCGAACGCTTCTCTGGTTCGGCGAACTCGGAGGTCGACGAGGTCCTGCGCCACCCCGTAAATCCGCTTCAGGCCGGTTGACTTCGAATGCCCCGAGCGTCGTGGCCGGCACTCGATCGTCACCACGCTTGTGGGCACCCGAGCTCCAAGCATTCGGATCGGAAACTCGAAGTTTAGGAAGAAGGTGTCCGGCGCCAGTTTCTCTGGCTCGAAGAGCTCATGGCGAAAGAGGTAAGGGCCATCGCTTCGCATGCGCACCCCATGCACCAATAGGATCAACCCGCGCACTCCGGCTGAGAGTACCTTTCGGTGCCAGCCATCGTCGCGTTGGTCGTAGACGCTGAACACCACATCGGCACCCGTCGTGCGGGCCGCATGGCGCAAGGTCGCAATCGCATCGGGCGCGATCTGCCCGTCGGCCGGAAGGAAGGTGACCCAGGTTCCGCGCGCCGCTCGAACGCCCGTCTTCAAGGCGGCGCCAATGCCGCGATTCACTTCGTGGCGGATCACCCGATGGGGCATCCCCGACAAGGCCTGCGCGGCCGCAGACGAGGTCTGGTCGGATGAGCCGTCATCCACGAAGATCAGCTCTGCGGAGGGCTCGTGATCGCTCAACCAAGCGCGAAGCTCCGCCAGCACGGGCGCAATGTTCTCTTCTTCGTTGTACGCGAAGACGATGACACTGAGGGCGACGTCCGAGCTCATGGACGCTCCCGTGTGACCCTCGCAGGTACGCCCATGGCGACGCTATAGGGAGGCACGTCCTCGGTCACCACTGCGCCGGCGCCGACCTGCGCGCCTCGGCCAATGCGCACACCCGGCAAGATCGTGGCACCGACGCCGATGTCGCAATCGTCCTCGATGAAGACCGGCGCGAGCTCGATCGGCGAGCTGAGGATCGGCACGTCTCGACCCGCTTCCCCGTGCGAGGAAGTGATGATCCGGACACCGGGACCGATGCCCACGCGCGCGCCGATGTCGAGGCCTCCGGCGCTGTGGAGGAACGCTTGCTGTCCGATCCAGGTCTCGTCGCCGAGGCGCATGGTGTTCTTGTAGTAGCCTTTGAGGATGGCGTGGTGGCCGATGTAGACATTGCGGCCGAGCTCGATCTGTTCCGGATGGAATACCAGCACTCCGGCTTCGAACACACAATCGGGTCCGCAGCGTTTGAACTGGTCGGCCGTGAATAGGCCGTCACCGTGGCTTTGGTGCCGCATCGCTCAAATGTTATCAGGAGAGGCTTCGGAGGCCGCAAAGTTTGGCGTCCCAAGGCCGAAGGCTCGCTTACTCGACATCGCTGTCGGAGAGCGGCACGACCAAGTTGATGATGCCGCCGATGCCCGCCGAGATGAGCTGGGTCGCCCAGAAGCTCAGGGAACCCGCGTAGGCGGTGGCCTCGGGAACGCCTACCGTGCCGTAGAGTGCCGCGAAGGCGGCCTCGCGGACCCCGGCGCCTCCAACTGTGAGCGGGAAGAATGCGGATGCGCCGATGAGTGGCATGACGACGGCCGACTCCGCGAACGTCACGGAAGGGTCGAGTGAATGCATGATCGCATGGCCCGCCACGATATTGACCGAGTGGATGACGATCGAAAGGAGCACCGCCAGGAGGAACGGCCAAATCGAGTAGAGCCGCGGAAGCGCGCGAACGGGTTTGGCGAGCTTGTCCGGGAGTAGGGGGGCAAGTCTCGGCGCGAGCGCGATGCCGATGAGTGCGGCGGCTGCGGCGCACAGCCCGAGGCCTGCCCAAAGGCCCACGTTCTCCATCCCCGGAATCGGTTGGATCAAATAGGCGCCGGCCGCGAGCATCAAGAGGCCAGACACGCCGATGACGCGCTCGATGAACACGACGGCCACGCCCGTCGTGGCGCTGGCCCAGTCGAGCTCGCCGAACGCCTTGCGGCCCGCGACGCCTCGGATGACATCACCTCCGACGCCGCCGGGCGCATACGTGTTGTAGAAGTGGCCGACGAAATAGAGGTGCGCTGTGCGTGGCCAAGACGGAATGTCGATCGCCCCGTACGCGCGAAGGAGTAGGCGCCAACGGAGCATTCCGCACAAGAGGCCGAACAGCACCACTGTGATCGCGACAAGCGCTGCCCCGAGCGACAAGCGTTGAAACGCGGCGACCACGTCAGCAGGGTCAACACGGCTTGCGAGGTAAGCGACCGCAGCGACCGTCACCGCGATGCGGCCCCACTTCAGGTAGAGTTTTCGCTTTTCGCCGCTCCCGCGGCCTTCTGCCCCTTCGTGTTCCATCTCAGGTGCCGCAGCCTAGCGCGTCCTGGAGCTCGTCGAGGAGTTCTGGGGCCTGTTTGCGCACCCTTTTCTGGAGCTCCGGCAAACACTGGGCGACCCGGGGTTCGTCGGCCTCCGCGATGGCGAGAGCGGGTCGACTTCGTAGGGCATCGCCGAGACGCGCCAGCACGAAGCCGGGGTCGGCGTAGTCCTTCGGCGCCCCCCATCGATGGAGTCGCCCGCGAAGGACGCCGAACGCATTGCCTCCATCCTCCCAGTCGAGGACGTGCTTGGTCTCTACGGACAGGGCGGCGAGGTAGCCTTCCACCTCGCTGGACTGTTCGACTAGGTGTCCATCGAGAAACATCTCGCTTGCGATGTGACCGACGGCCCGCGCCGTGCCTCGTCGTACGCCGGCGTCCGTGAGCGCCCCAAGCGCCCAAGCGCTGAGGCTCACGAAGCCGCGAGCCCGATGAAAGACCTCGTCGGTGCGATGGTGCGTGTCGACGCCGCGTTGGATCGCAGGATCGCGCACGCCGACCAAGGGGACCCGGGTCATGGCTTCGAAGTCCGGCAACATGCTTCCGAGCAGGTGGTCGGCGCTTCGGTCGGTCCATGCCGCGACGATTGCATGTCCAAAGAAGTTCAACGCTTGAGCTCCCTGCCGAGATTCGCGACGGCGTCCGGTTCGAGGAGCTTCGCCTGCTCGGTCCACTGCCAGGCTCCAGGCTCGCCACGGAACCAGGTCCTTTGGCGCCTGGCATAAACGCGGGTCGACTTCCGAATCTTCCGGACGGTGTCGGCTAGCGGCACATCATCGCGCACATGCTCGAGAACTTCGCGGTAGCCGACGCTCCCGAACGGCCGGACCGAGTCGCCCCAGCGATCTCGAAGGGCGCGCACCTCGTCGGCCCAGCCCGCGGCGAGCATTCCTTCGCTGCGTCGCTCGATGAGTGCTGTGTGTGCTTCGCGTTCCATGTCGAGGGCGATGAGTTTCGCATCGTAGCGAGGCTGGCCGAGGGCATGCTGTGCTCGGAGCTTGCCGAGTGGCACCCCGGTTTGTTCGTAGACTTCCAGCGCCCGCACGATTCTCAAGGCGTCGTTCGGGTGAACCGCCTCGGCGCTGATGGGGTCGATCTCAGCGAGACGGGCGTGGAGGGCCGGCGCGCCCCGAGCCTCCACGTCTGCTTCAATTTTCGCTCGAAGCTCGTGATCCACTGGCGGCAAGTCAACCAGCCCGCGAAGAAGTGCTCGGATCCACAAGCCGGTCCCGCCGACTACGATCGGTAGACGGCCGCGACCCCGTACCGTCGCGATCGCCTCGTCGGCGAGGCCGGCGTAGCGCGCTGCGTCGATGTCTTGGTCTGCGTCGACGACGTCGATCAGATGATGCGCGATGCCACAGAGCTCGTCGGCGCTCGGCTTTGCGGAGCCGATGTCGAATCCACGGTAGACCTGGACGCTATCGGCGCCGATCAGTTCACCGTCGAGCTCTCTGGCGAGCTCGAGCGCCGCGCGGGTCTTCCCGGTGCCCGTCGGTCCCGCGAGCACGAGTAGGGGCGACTGCGGTTCAGTCATGCGCCCCCTGTGGAGCGCTCAGCGGGATGCGAGCGACGATGCAGGTCTCGTGATCGGGGTTCGACGGCTGAATCGCAGCGACGATGAGCATCGCCGCGTCTGTATCGAGTACCTGACCTCGCGCGATTGCGCTCGCCTCGGCGAGGGCGCGAAGGACGGCTTCGATCGGCGCGTTGCCGGCGGCGCTTGCTGCGTCGATAGCCCTCTCGAAGGAGGTCGCGCCGCGGACGTCACCGATGGCGGCCGGTACCGAGCGAACCACGTACGACCCGGGACCGAGGTCGGACCAGTCGAATCCGATCGCCTCGAGGGTAGGCGCGTGGGTCGCGAGCGCCGCCTGGAGTCGCTTCGGCAGCTCCACGCGGTCGGGAAACAAGAGGTTTTGCCGAGGGACGCGATCGGCGTCGACGCCACTGCGAAGCAAGTCGTAGCGGCGAACGGCGTCTGCGCGCGCGCGGTCGAGGACGACTAGCGCCTCAGCTCCCTCGCACACGATCACCTCGTCGCGCGCCTGCGCGATGAATCGGAGCTCGTTTGGTGATGGGGCGGCATAGGCGGTTCGGGTCTCCGAGACACGGGGCGTTTCGCCTCGCTCCGGCTGATCGCGAGGACCGGGGCCTCCGAGCCGGGCATCCCAGTAGCGGTCACCGGGCGATGTGCTGGGCAGGTGTGCCGCGAGCATCCGGGTGACGCGATCGAGAAGCTGCGCCGCTTGTCGGAACCGCACTTCCGTCTTCTGAGGGTGTGCATTGACGTCGACATCCTCGGGCGCCAGCTCGATCGACACGACGCCGCGCGGATAGTGGCCCGGCGGGAGGCGCTCCCCGAAGGCGAACGCGATCGCCCGAGCGAGGCCTCGGTCGAGTACCGGGCGTCCGTTCACCAGAAGAAAAAGCTGTCGAGCTCCCGGGCGTGCCGATTCGATCGGGGCGAACACGGCGTCGAGGCTCACGGAGTCCCGCTCGGCATGAATCCGCTGAAGAGGGGCATCAGCGAAGATCTGAGCGGCACGCTCGGCGAGGTCGCTCGCGGGAAGGTACCGCCGCGCCGTTCGTCCGTCGCTGGTAACGGTGAGCCGAAGTTCGGGGTGGCTGAGGGCTACTCGCTGGCAAACCTCGAAGATGCGTGAACTTTCCGTCTGTCGCGCCCGCAGGAACTTCCTCCGCGCGGGGACGTTGTAAAACAGGTCCGCGACCTCGACGCTCGTGCCGGGCGGGCATCCGACTGGCGACGCTTCGATGAGCGCTCCCCCTTCGACGCGGAGCCGGGTTCCCTCGAGGTTCGCCTTCGGTCGGGTCGTGATCGTCATGCGCGAGACGGAGCCGATCGAGGGCAGCGCCTCGCCACGAAAACCTAGGGTCCGGACTCTCAGCAGATCGTCGAAGCTGCGGATCTTGCTGGTCGCATGGCGCTCGATGGCCAGCGTCGCGTCCTCCGTGGACATCCCGACGCCATCGTCGGAAACGCGCACTTGGCTACGTCCGCCGTCTTCCACTGACACGGTAATCGCCGTTGCCCCGGCATCGAGGGCATTCTCGAGCAGCTCCTTGACCAAATTCGCAGGACGTTCGATCACCTCGCCGGCCGCGATTTGGTCGACCAGCGTGTCGTCGAGCAATCGTACCGTTGTTCCCACGGCGTGCGCCTATCAAAGCTGGTTTCGGTTCGCAATCGGTTAGGTAATCGCCCAGCGTTCGTTGACCCCCCGAGAATCGCGATGCTACCGTGATTTTGGGGGGCTAGCGCGCATTTTGTCGTCATGAGGGTATGTCCTGCATGCAGAGCCGACTACGGTGGGGGCGAGGTGTTTTGCCCGGTCGATGCGACGAGGCTCGTGACGACGTCGCAGATGAGCGCCAGCCCCCTCGACCCAGACGACCCGCTCATCGGCACGGTTCTGGCGGGCCGCTACGTCATCGAGCGCCGAATCGGCGAGGGCGGCATGGGGCTCGTGTACGAGGGCCTGCACCGCGACATCGACAAGCGCGTCGCCATCAAGGTGCTTCGAGACGAGCTCTCACGGCGACCGGAGGTCGTCGCGCGGTTTCGACAGGAAGCGAAGAGCGCGTCTCGCATCGGTCACGATAATATCGTCGACATCTCGGACTTCGGCGAGACGACCCGCGGGTCGAGCTACTTCATCATGGAGTATCTCGACGGCGAAGACCTCGCCAACGTCCTCGGCCGCGACGCCACTGTCGACCCCGGACGTGCATGCGAGATTGTTCTTCAGTGCTGTCGTGCGCTATCCGCGACACATGCCAAGGGCATCGTTCACAGAGACATCAAGCCGGAGAACATCTTCCTAACGACCCGCGACGGGGTCTCCGATTTCGTCAAGATCGTCGACTTCGGGATCGCCAAGATGAGCGATGTTGAACTGGATGGAGCGCCCGGCCGAAAGCTCACGAAGACTGGGATGATCTTCGGCACGCCCGAGTACATGTCGCCCGAGCAGGCGGCGGGCAAGGACCTCGATCACCGGGTGGACGTCTACGCGCTCGGTATCATCTTGTACGAGTGCATCTCCGGGCGTGTTCCGTTCGAGGGAGACACCTTCATGGGTGTGTTGACCCAACATCTGTTCTCGGAGCTCCCGCCGATCCGCGAGATCAATCCGCACGCAAAACTAAGCACCGAGGTCGAGCTGGTCATTCGAAAGGCGCTCGCGAAGGATCGCGACCAACGCTACCAAGATTGCGACGAGCTGGCCGAAGCCATCGAGCATGCGATCGAGGGGCGCGTGAGCCCCATCACCGCTCAGGCCCCGGTGGAGGTGAAGTCCGAAAGCTCCCTCAGATACCTCGACCCGGTCCCGCGGAGGCGTTCGCCGAAGCTGCTCTGGGCGACTGCGATTCTGGGCGCTCTCGGCGCGGTGGGCTGGGTGGCGCTGAGCTCGAGTCAGGGCCCGAGCGAGGCCCCAGCGCCGATTGTGGCGACCGCGGAGCCTGACACGGCCGAGTCGCCGCCTTCGAATGACGCGCTCGAGGCTCCGGCGGAGCTGCTCGAGCCGAGTCCGGTGCTCGTCCACGTGGCCACCGACCCGAGCGGCGCCTCTCTGGTGTTCGGCGACGGCACACCCGGATGCGACCGAACCCCATGCACCCTCGAAGCGCTTGCGGGATCCACACTGCTGCTTCGCGCGAAGCTCGGGAGGCGCAGGGGACGTTTGGCGATCACACCGACCGAGGAACAGACCGTGCTGATCGAGCTCAAGGCGCCCAAGAGGGCCGCAAGTGCCGCGAACACTGGCGGCGAACCACCGAAACGGCGGCAACCAAGCCGATCGCGGAGCTCCGATCTCAAAGTGCCCGAGTGGGCTCAGTGAATGAGACCGAGCAGAAGACGCTTGCCGACCTCGAATGGCAGCAAGTGGAACGTGCGGTCGCGGAGCGGTGCCTAGGCCCTCTGCGAGAGAGCCTCGTGCTGCGGATCGAGGACAACTACGACGACGCCGCTCGAGCTCTCGCTGAATCCCGGGAGGCCTGGAACCTGCTCGAACGAGGCGAGTCCATTCCGCTCGACGGGATCTGCGACATCGCCTCGTCGCTCCGACACCTCGAGCGCGAGGGCGTGCTAGACGGATCCGCGCTCCGCGATATTCGCAGGACGCTTCGTGCCGCCTCGTTGCTTCGGCAGTTTCTCGCGAAGCGAAGGGAGAGCGTTCCGTACCTCGAGCGCGCCTGTTCGATCGACCCGACGCTCGATGGTCTCGAAGAGGAGCTCTCGCTTTCCATCGGCGACGACGGTTCGATTCTGGATACGGCGAGCAGCGAGCTCGCACGTCTTCGCGAGGAGGTGGCGAATCTCCGTGGTCGCATCGTTCGCAAGCTCGAAGACATCATTCTGAAGCGGAGCGCGATCCTGCAAGACTCGTTCTACACGATTCGAGAAGGTCGCTACGTGCTCCCTGTTCGCGCGGACGCTCACGAACGTTTTCACGGGATCGTTCATGGATCGAGCGCGAGCGGCGCTACGATTTTCGTCGAACCACGGGAGCTCGTAGAGCGCGGAAACCGCCTCAAGATGGCCCACGCAGAGCTCGAGCGGGAGGAGCGCAAGATTCTTGCTGCCCTGTCGGACTTGGTCCGTCAGTACGTCGGGCAATTGGAGTCGGCAGCGGCCGCGCTCGATCACGCCGATGTGCGGAGTGCGAGCGCGAAGCTGGCGATCGATCTCGGGGCGCGCTTCGTCGAACTTTGCCAGGAGCCAAGCATCGAGCTCCGCGCGGCGCGCCATCCACTTCTGGTCATTCGCGAGGGCGATGCAGTTCCGAATGACCTGTCGCTTCGCGGAGGTGAGGCGCTGGTCATTTCGGGGCCGAACGCAGGCGGTAAGACGGTGGCGCTCAAGGTGCTCGGCCTTGCCGCTTTGATGACGCGCGCCGGTCTTCCGGTGCCCGCCGAAGAAGGCAGTCGATGCGGGTTCTTTTCGCCCGTGCTTGCTGCCGTGGGCGATGAGCAGAGCCTGGCCCGGAGCCTGTCGACCTTCTCGGCCCATCTCGTCACCCTGAAGGCCGTCCTCGAACAGGCCGGTGAGCGAGTGCTGGTGCTTCTCGACGAGCTTGCCGGAGCGACGGACCCCGAAGCCGGCGCAACGCTTGCCTGCGCCATCGTCAAGACCTTGGTCGAGCGTGGTACTGCGGTTGCGGTCACCACCCACTACCAGGCGCTGAAGGCGCTGGCGGCGGAGCGCGACGACATGCACAACGCCGCAGTCGGGTTCGATTTCGAGAACATGGCGCCGACCTTCCGGATGAAGTTCGGCGTGCCGGGAAGCTCGAATGCGCTCGAGGTTGCGCGGCGATATGGCATTCCGGCGGAAGTGGTCGAAGATGCGCGGAAGATGCTTCCCGACGAGTCGCGGAGCTTCGATAGCTTGGTGGCCAAGCTCGAGGCGGCGACCGAGGCTGCGCTTCGCGAGCACGCGACCCTCGAAGAAGAGCGCGACGAGCTAGTACGTGACCGAGCGAAGCTGGACGCGCGACGCGAGGCCTTGAAGGCTCGCGAGGCGAAGGGGCTAGGCGCGGAGGCGCAGCAACTCGTGGACCGCTCGAGGCAGCTTCAGCAGCAGTTCGAGCAGGCGAGGAAGGCGCTCAAAGCACAACCGGAGCCCAGCGCGGTCGAGACCGCCGCTGAGGTGCTGCGCGACGGAGGGGCACTTCTCGGCGAGATCGACGCTCATCGAATCGAGATCGAGCCGACGCCTGTCGAGACGACTTCGATCGACCCCGATCGCGTGCGCATTGGGGATCGAGTCTGGGTGGATCGACTGAGGAGCGTCGCGGACATCATCGAGGGGCCCGCTCGGGGCAAGGTGCGTGTCTCCGCGGGCATGATGAAGCTTTGGGTCGACGTGGCGGACCTTCGTGCGCTCAAGGACGCGCCGGCACCGGCGAGACGGGAGGCCAAGGTCTCGCGGGCCCATGTGAAGGCTCGCCCGAGCGTCCGCACCACCGACAACACACTCGACATTCGAGGGCTCCGCGCTGACGAAGCGGTGGCGCTCGCCGAGTCGTTTCTCGATCGCATGTACGGCAACGCCGAGCCATGCGCGTACATCGTGCACGGAATCGGGAGCGGCGCGCTACGAGACGCGCTTCATGGCCACCTTTCGCGCGACGACACCTACGTCGACGGCTTTCGCTCGGCGAACCAAGACGAAGGCGGGCCTCAAGTCACCGTGGTCTCTCTCAAGTGAGCCCTAGGCGCTCGCGGGCGGCGCCGGTTCGTTAGCCATACGGGGCTTGACCCCAAACTGCCAGACCGCGAGTCCAACGCCGAGCATCAGGATGGACGCCCACTGAGCGGGCGTGAGTCCACCGTATCGGACGTCACCCCCTTCGAGTGGCGCGGCACGCAGGAAGTCCAGGAAGAATCGAACGGGAGCGTAGGCGATGGGGAGCAGGGCGCAGTAGAAGCCGACGGGGCGCTTCTTGCGGCTCTCGAGCCAGAAGAAGAGGGCGATGATCAAGAGCGAATAGAGCACCTCGTAGAGTCCGAGGTCGTGCCGCGGATGAAACGGGGGCGCGCCAAACCGATACGCATCGACTGCCAGAAAGAAGTCGGTGACTTTGCCTGGGTGGTCGTGAACGACGAAGCAACCGAGTCGACCGAAGAGCCAGCCAACCGGCAGGCCGAAGCAAATGGCATTCGCGTAGGGAAGAAGGTCTTGCTTCTTTCGCCAGCGCCAAATGAAGCAGCCCAGGATTCCCCCGAAGAAACCTCCATACGAGGAGAGGCCCAGCCAGGTGGACAGGAACAGAGACGGGTCGCGCATCGCGGCCATGAACGTTTCTCGCTCGTAGAGGATGCCGTTCAGGAAGTAGCCCGCGATGAACCCGGTGACGACCGCGTAGGTCACGAGGTCGCCGGTGGCCACCGTGTCGAGACCGTTCCGTTCTGCAAAACGACCCGCCACCCAGGCGCCTAGCAAGACACCTGTGGCGACGAGGACACCGAACGGCTGAATCGAAAGCGTGTCGCCGAGGACGGGCAATGAGAACGGTAGCGGGATGTCCCAAGACGAGAGACGGAACCAAGGAATAAAAAGAAGCGCGTACATCGCGGCCGACCCTAGCACCGACATGGGGGCAGGCACCCACATCCTTGCGTCGCCGCCGGACAGCCGCTAAGGCCCTCGCGAGGTGAAATCATGACCGAGATCATCGGCGTAAGCGCAAGAGAGATTCTGGACTCCCGCGGCAACCCCACGGTGGAGGTCGACATCGAGCTGATGGGCGGCGCCATCGGTCGGGCCGCCGTTCCATCTGGCGCCTCGACGGGCGAACACGAGGCGCTGGAGCTGAGGGATGGCGACAAGAGTCGCTACCTCGGCAAGGGCGTTCTCAAGGCCGTGCGAAACGTCGTGGAAGAGCTCGCACCCCAGGTAGTCGGCTGCGATGCGCTCGACCAGTACGAGGTCGACCGCGTGATGCTCGACTTCGACGGCACGCCATCGAAGTCCAAAGTCGGCGCCAACGCTGTGCTCGGCGTCTCGATGGCAGTTGCTCGGGCCGCTGCTGATGCAGTCGGCCTGCCGCTTTGGCGCTACCTCGGCGGCGCTCAGGCCTGCGTCTTGCCCACGCCGCTCATGAACATCGTCAATGGCGGCGCCCACGCGGATAGCGGCCTCGAGATCCAGGAATTCATGGTCGTGCCGCACGGCTTCGACTCGTTCCGTGAAGCCCTTCGGGCCGGCGCGGAGACGTTCCACAGCCTGAAGACGTTACTCAAAGAGGCCGGCCACGCGACCGGTGTCGGCGACGAGGGTGGTTTCGCGCCGCATCTGTCGACCAACGAGGAGGCGCTCTCGTTCGTCGCTCGCGCGATCGAAGCCGCCGGCTATCGTCCGGGGGAACAGATCGGCATCGCTCTCGACTGCGCCGCGAGCGAATTCTACGACAAAGGGAAGGCCGTTTACACGTTCGACAAGAAGCCCGTCGATGCAGCAGGGCTCGTCGACATCTACGCCGATTATTGCAGCAAGTATCCGATCGTCAGCATCGAAGACGGGATGGACGAGAACGACTGGGACGGCTGGAAGGTCCAGACCGACGCACTCGGCAGCAAGGTTCAATTGGTGGGCGACGACCTCTTCGTCACGAACACCGAGCGCGTTCAGATGGGCATCGACCGCGGCGTCGCAAACGCCATCCTGATCAAAGTGAATCAGATCGGTTCGGTCTCCGAGACGCTCAGCACGATTCGACTCGGCGCGCTTCACGGCTACGCCTCGATCATCTCGCACCGAAGTGGTGAGACCGAGGACACGTTCATCGCCGACTTGGCTGTCGCTACTGGGGTCGGTCAAATCAAGACCGGCTCTGCATCGCGGTCCGAGCGCGTCGCGAAGTACAATCAGCTGCTCCGGATCGAAGAGCAACTCGGGGACGGCGCCGTCTACGCGGCCCGCTCCACGTTCGCGGCCTGATCGGAAACAGGGGACGGCCTCAGGCGATGCCGAATCGGGCAACCGAGTCGTTATCGTACTGGCCCGCCCGAAACGAGTAGTCGCCGAGGATCCGACGGAGCATGTCGATGTTCGTCGCGAACGGCTCGACATGCATCTCGGCGAGCATCCGATCCATCGAAAGAAGGGTGCGATGGCGGATCGGTGCGTGCGCGGTGAGTTTCGTGATGAGAGGGCGGTCATCTACCGGGAGCGCCAAGCCGACGGTCGCCGACGTGGTAGCGCCGATCAAGCCCTGCGGAGCGGGGGCGACCGAATACGAAGCCACGGGCGCATCGAGTTGGTCGAGCGCCAGGACCGAGACGTCGAGTGCGTGGCCGCGAGGCTGGATGGCTTCCACCTCGTCTGGGATCGGTTCGCCGGCCGCGATGCGAAGCTGAAGCCCCACCAAGTCCGTCCCTGTCACCGACTCAATGAGTGTGTGGTGCCGAGGCAGCCCGACCTTCACGCCGGACACCCACGAGAGCCCGTGCGGATCGACGAGAAATACGATCTCGAGCAGCCCCGCATAGCGCAGCTCCGCCGCCAGTCTTCTCGCGCTCTCGAAGAGCGCCATCCGAAAGGCCTCCCCGTCCGGACGGAACAGCAGCTCTGGCGAAGGGGTCTCGTGAATGAGCGTATGCCCTTGCGCACTCAGGCTGCGATCGCACTCCGCGATCGCGGCAGTCGCCCCGAGCGAGTCGGCGATCACGACCACGCTGATCTCACGTGGACGATGAAGTCCTGTGGCATCGCTCGTCGTGCGAACGTGAGCTCGCTCCGCCGATGCGTTCACCGTCGTCGAGTCCGTCAGGGCGCCGAGCACATCCAGATCGGTACCGACGACTGCCACGTCGGCCTTTTCGGCGGCGCTGGCGAGCTCGAACATCTGTGGCTGGCCCTGATAACCGAGATGTGCAGCGTCGGCGCCGGCCTCTTCGAGAATCGAGGGGAGCAGCTCTGCGGGGATGGCGTCCGCGTCGCTGAAGTCGACCTCGATGACCCTGTCCGCTGCCTCGATGTGGCGGCTCGCCGGCTGGTCCTTGGGCGCCACCACGATGGATTCCACGCCTAGGCGCCTGCAAGTACGCGCGACACGAGTCGCTGCTTCGCCTCGCCTGAGGATGAGAACCTTCTCGAACACGGCGCGAGCATAGCAACCACTTGGGCGGGGGCATCCCCACACCGTTTGACGGAGGCCGGGCGGGGCGACAGAAGCATTGTGATGCCCGTTTGGCTTCGATCCTCTGGTCTCGAGCGGCGCTCCGTGCGGCACGCCCAGCTCGCCTGGCGCGCGGAGGCGATGCTTGATCTGCTCGACCTCGAGAAGGCCGAGCTCTCGATTGTCCTTTGCGACGACGCCACGATCCAAGACCTGAACCATCGATATCGAGGCAAGAACAAGTCGACGGACGTGCTCGCCTTTCCCATGCAGGAGGGGCCCGAGCCGTCCCCGAACCCCGGTCTCTTGGGAGACGTCGTCATTTCGATTCCCACGGCCACTCGACAAGCGCACGAACACGATCGCCCGATCATCGCCGAGGTGACGTTTTTGTTGGCGCACGGCCTGCTTCACCTCATCGGATACGATCACGCGACCAAGCGTGAAGAGCGCGAAATGAGCGCCGAAACCGAGCGTTTACTCGCCGCCGTGGCGGCCGCGCGTTAGGGGTCGGGCTTGTGGATAAGCCAGCTTTCGAGCCCCTGAGCGAGGGTTGAGAAGTTCGGGTGGTTTGTAGGATCGACTCGGGAGAGATATGAAACCCTTGCGAATTCGCCGAGACGCCGAGATGCCGTTGATGCTCCAGCCGCCTAGCTCAGCACGCTGTGGATGGTCTGTGGGTAAACCGGGTGAGCTTCGCGGGCACCGGCCGAGACGCTCCTCTCCGATCCACTCGGGATCGATTAACCCCTGAAATTTTCTTCGTGAAAGCTCACAAAGGCCCTTGTCAGCGCGGAAAAGCACAGGCATAGATGGCGCCGTGCCTGTTCAGGGCTCCTTTTCGGGGGCTTTTGATCATACCGACGGACAGGCCACGGAGTTAGGAGGGAACTATGGTAGCGGGCAAGCGAATGACAAAGGCCCAGATCATGAGTGAGCTGGCCGATAAGAGCGGCCTGACCAAGAAGGAAGTGACGAGCGTCTTCGGAGCGCTTCAAGATCTCGTCAAGAAAGAACTTGGTCGCCGTGGCCCGGGGGAATTTGTCATTCCGGACATGATTAAGCTCAAGGTGCGTAAGATTCCGGCGAAACCCGCTCGGATGGGGCGCAATCCGGCAACCGGCGAAGAAATGATGCTTCCGCCCAAGCCAGCGTCGAAGAAGATTCGTGCAACTCCTCTCAAGAAGCTCAAGGACCTCGTCCTCTGAGTCACTGAGATTGTGAATCGAGTGAAAAGGGGCCCCTGCGGGCCCCTTTTTTACGTCTGGCTACCATTGCTCGCGTGGCTGCCGAGGCTTTGTCGCGCCTCCCGAGCCGCGCAGCCGGCCTTCGGCGTAGCTCAGGATGAAGCGGATCTGGTCGGCGTTGAGCTTGAACGTGACTCGTACGCGCTCTTCATCCGGCTCGACTTCCATTCGCCGGATCGTCTTTCCGAACCCCGCGAGCGAGAGAATGAGCTGTTTCGAGTAGAACGTGGCGACCTTGTTCCAGTATGCCGCCGCCTCCTTGGCCTCCTCCGCCGAGCCATAGGTTGCCAGCGCGCGGACGGTCGCTTGGTCGGCGCCGGTTTCCGAAACGGCGACACGGAGCCGCTCTGGGACGTGTTTGACGCTTCCG
>Ga0316191_10001948_pt1 | contig 14862 bp, 10 predicted proteins | sample Eddworburr2cm_MG_FD_204928 | JGI IMG/M metagenome (GOLD analysis project Ga0316191, IMG submission 204928) | Coastal sediment microbial communities from Maine, United States - Eddy worm burrow 2 cm | ecosystem: Environmental > Aquatic > Marine > Coastal > Sediment | place: USA: Maine...
GAAAGCGCCGCGGCGGGTATTGGCGCGGCGGGTATTGGCGCGGCTGACATTGGCGCGGCTGACATTGGCGCTGCAGCCGGACTGTAGCGCACGCAGATTGCTGAATATTCAACGCCAACATTCGTCCATTACCAGATCGGCTGACCTTCGGACTGCAGGGGCGGCGCAATTCCGAGTAGCCGGCTGACTGTGGCCGCCACATCAATCTGGCGGACTTCACCAAGCTTTAAAGAAGCATCTACCCCCCGGCCCATCGCCATGAACACGCCGGCCATGTCAGGATGGTTCGGGTCATAACCGTGACTGCCAAATCCCCAGCCGAGATCTGCCAGCAGGTTTTGCGTGTAGCCGCCAAACCCCTGTCGACGATTAAAGTTACACGGTGGGGGCGCGACCACCACCAGATCACCCGTCCGGGTGGGATGGCGAAGTCGCATCTGATCCGGCAGTCCGGCACCCGGATAAAGTTCAGCCCCCGGACACTGTGTCGCGATCACCTCCTCAATCACAACGGACGCCGCGTCTGCGCGCTCCGGATCTTCCAGAAACACATGAGCTATCGCGCCGCCAAACACCCGAGCCGGGATGTTTGCCCGATGCAGAGTTCCAGCCAGATCGATACCTGGGGCGGTCAGGGTCATACCGTGATCGCTGACCAGAATCAGCGTCGTCGCAGCCCACAGACCCAGCTCGTCGATACCACGCATCAGGCGCTGCAGCTGATAATCCTGATCCGCAAGCTGACCGCTTAAGCGCTGGCTGTCGGCGCCGTAGTCATGCCCTATCGAATCAACCCCCGCCCAGTAACTCATGATCAGCTGGGGTCTCGCTGGCTCCGAGAGTCCGAGCCACGCCAGGATCTGTTCGACTTTCAGTGCTTCAAGCCGACCGCCGTCAAAGGGTGCAATTCGATAGCTCTGCTGCTGGCCACGCCAGTCCGATTCAGACCCCACCCAGAAGTAGGTGGCTGCACGGATACCCTGTCGTTCGGCAGCAATCCACAGTGGTTCCGCCTCCATCCAGTCTGCATCAGAGCTGTAGCTGAAAACGCCGCGCGCTCTGTCGTAGAAACGATTGTCGACAATGCCGTGGCGATCCGCATAGGTTCCTGTGGCAAGACTGACATGTCCGGGAAAGGTGTTCGACGGCCATCCGGCACGCAGACCCAGTGCCCGAACGCCCTCCTGCTCAAGCCGCTGCAGTCCGGAAAAATCGGCCAGGTCAGGGTAGTCGTGGCGCAAACCGTCCCAGGACAACACGATCACTATCGGTTTGTCCGCAAATGCAGCGGCGCTCAATAGCAGACCCGCGAGCAGCAGCAGATGCTGCCATGCCACGGACTTAAGCAGCGTTTTGTAATATTGGCTGTCGTTCATCCTCAGGCTCTAACCCCTCCAGCCGATGAGACTGGCTGCTCACGAAACTAACGGCTTATGCTAAGTTGCCGCAATGACGACCCTCGACGGCATGGTACACGGACGCTGTAGAACCGTCAGGATTTACCCGCGCAGCAGAGCGACGCCCGAACCATGAGTAATTTTGTCACCAGTCGTTACCCGGCTTTAGCCTCTGCGCCCTACCGACGTTACTGGTTGGCATCATTCGCTTCGGTGGGCGCAACCCAGCTCATCACCCTGGGTCAGGGATGGTTGATCTTTGAGCTCTCCGGCTCAGCGATGGCGCTCGGTTACCTGGGCGCGGCCGCGGCGTTACCAAATATTCTGCTGACGCTGCTCGGCGGGGTAATTGCAGACCGTTTCGATAAGCGCCGGATCATGATGTTCACTTCGGCAACCACGACGGTGCTGCTGTCGCTACTTGCGTGGCTGGACTTCAGTGGCCAGGTGGCAGTTTGGCATGTGCTGACCATCGCAGCCGCCGTGTCGCTGATCACCGGGCTGGACTGGCCCGCCCGGGTATCTTTCTACCCGCTGCTGGTCGAGCGACCGGCGTTCATGAGCGCAGTGGCGCTGAACTCTTTCATCTGGCAGGCCACGCGGATGGCCATGCCCGCAGCCGGCGGTCTGATCATCGCGATCGCCTCCGGCACCTGGATGGTGTTTGCCCTTGGGGCCGCAGGTTTCCTGGTGATGTTTCTGGTGATCTCGAGCATTCGGGTGGCAGCACCAGCGCAGGTCACCCAGTCCGCGCTGGAACAGTTGCGTGAGGGCGTGATCTTTATCTGGAGAACCAGCCTGTTCCGCTACATGCTGGCATTGACCTTCGTGGGAATGTTCTTCGCCCAGTCTTACGTTCAGATCATGCCTATCTTTGCTGATCTTTTGAATTCCAACGAACAGGGTTACGGTTATCTGCTGTCGGCCGGCGGCATAGGCTCTGTCGTCGGCACGCTGATCGTTGGCAGCGTGCATCGCTTCCAGCATCTGGGCAGATTGATGCTGGCAGGTGCAGCGGGCTCTGTTGCGCTGCTTTATGCGTTTGCACTCGCCGCTGCGATGGGCTCGTTCAACCTCGCGCTTGCGAGCGTTTTCGTCGCGGCTGTTTTTGCGTCTGTGTTCATGATTACGTCGATGACGGTCATGCAGCTTGAAGTACCCGATCACCTGCGTGGTCGGGTAATGGGCATCCATACCATGGGTTACAGTCTGATGCCGATGGGTGGCCTGTTCGTCGGTGCGCTGGCAGAGCAGACCGGGGCGCCTTCAGCGGTCGCCATCGGCAGCAGCATCTACCTTGCGGCAATCGTGATCATCGGCTTTTCAGTTCGGGAAGTGCGCGATCTCAATGGCAGACAGCTGGAAGGCTCGTCTCAGTGAGGCACTGCCCGCGGCAGCTCGTTGTCTGCCACCACCGCAGACGCTGCCGCACTACGTTCTCGTTCGAGCTCAAGCTGCTGATGCAGTACCTGCAGCGATTTGTTCTGAAGTTCCCGTTCGCGTTCAAGTTCGACAACCTTGCGTTGTTCAGTGTCGAGCGCTTTGTTAAGCCGTTCCTGATCCTGCGCCTGCTGCCGAACCCGGGCTTCAAGTTCCCGCACATCAGTAGCTGAAACGTCAGCCTCCGGTGCGGACGCAGCCCGCAGTGACACCACCTGCGCCTCAGCTGAAGCGGCCTCTGCAACGGCGTCCGCCAGAGCGGCCCTGGCTTCGACCAGCTCAGCGTTGAGCCGCTCGACATCTGCCTTCAGCGCGACAATTTCTGCCGGATCAACAGAGCTTCCAGCACCACCCAGATCGACAATTTCACCACCCATCAGTATTGCGGTTTCTTCATCATCGCCACCAGGTTCCAGGGCTTGATTGCGCGAGGACAGGGTGTTGATCTCCCGCTGTGTGCTGCGTATCTGCTCTTCTTTGCCGTGCAGTTCACCTGAAAGCTCGGCGATGCGGGCATCTTTACCACTCATCTCATCACGCAGTCGCTGTACCTGTTCATCCCGGGTACGCATCAGTGACTCGAACTGAGGAACACGGGCACGGGCTTCCGTCACCGTCTTCTGCAATGCTTCTTCCCGCTTGGTGCTGGCAATGTTGCGCGTCAGCCAGCCAGCGGCAAAGCCGATACCCAGGGATAACAGCAGATAAATAAAAATTTTGAAGATCAGATAGATCACGCAGCGCCTCCCAGCACCCGGAATTCGATGCGTCTGTTGGTTTGTCGACCATCGTCCGTAGAGTTATCGGCAATCGGCTGAGTTTCTCCATAGCCGCGCGCTTCTACCCGCTGCTCAGCAACACCACTGCGGACCAGATATTTGCGCACAGCGTCGGCACGCCGTTGACTCAATTTCATATTCACCGTGGCATCACCCACAGCATCGGTATGCCCGGCAATCTCCAGTTTCGCGCCACAGTTGCGGGCGATGCTGGCGAGCATGTCGAGAATCGGGAAACTGGACTCGTGCAGCTCTGCGCGGCCGGGCTTGAAAGAAACCCGCTCGCGCGAAAGATAACCATCAATTTCCTGCTGGCAGGTGCCCGCTTCGCCGATGATCGCAATGTCGTTTTGAACCAAAGTGACGCCTTCGATCGCTGCCGCAATGTCACCCGCTTGTTTCTTAGCCTGATAGTGAGGTGCAGCACCGGTCAGATGAATGGCCTGCCCCTGGGGCTCCACGCCAGCCCAGAACAGATCCTGCTTACGCACCGCCTCGAGCGCGCGGGCGCCCAGATCTTCTTCTATAGCTGATGCCTCCGAGAACACACAGACAAAAACCAGGCACAGGAACAGCGCGCCGGTCGCCGTGAGAATCTCGAATTGGGAAAAACGTAAGTCCATGTCGCCCTATAGCCAATTCGGTCTTCCCAAGTATCGCTTTAAGGTGGGTAGAGTTTTGTTAACTGCTTCTCAACGCACGGCCTTCGGAGGCGGTGCGATCTTGCGATCTAAAGGTAGAACGGATCTGCTTTGTCGAGATCAAGCTGCTGCTCCCGGGCAAAGTCCAGCGCCTGATGCGCATCCGCGAGGTTGTGCTGAGCCAGTGTCGATAAAGCGGCAAAGGCAATCCAGGCAGCAGATACTTCAAAATGGTTACGCAGTTCCGGACGCGCTTCAGACAGGCCAAAACCATCCGTTCCCAACACCGCACAGGGGCCCGGCAACCACTGGGTGATAGATTGCGGCAGCGCTTTCATATAGTCACTGGCCGCAACAAAGATCCCACGCTGACCTTCCAGCAACACCTCGACCAGTGGCCGCGGTGCGCTTTCATCAGCACCGAGTGCCAGCAATCGTTCCCGTTGTGCTGCCTGGCCCTGGCGAGAAAGTTCGTTGTAACTAGTCACGCTCCACAGATTGCAGCGCAAACCCCGTTCTTCTAACAGCGTTTTGGCAATCTGGACTTCGGTCATGATGGCCCCGCTGCCCAGCAGATTGACGTTGGCATCAGCGTGTTGTTCCAGGCAATACATACCATCCAGAATGCCCTGCTCGACACCATCAGGCATCGCCGGCATCGGATAGTTCTGGTTGGTGAGGGTCAGATAGTAAAAGACATCTTGCTGCTCTGTGTACATGCGCCGGATACCGTCTGCGACGATCACCGCCAGTTCGAAGCCGAACGCAGGGTCATAGCTTTTCAGATTGGGTACCGTGCTGGCGAGCAGATGAGAGTGCCCGTCCTGATGCTGAACGCCTTCCCCATTGAGCGTGGTGCGGCCTGATGTCCCACCGAGCAGGAAGCCTTTGCACATCATGTCACCAGCCGCCCAGATCATATCGCCTACCCGCTGGAAACCGAACATCGAATAGAAAATATAGAAAGGAATCATCGGCAGCCCGTGGTTGGCATAGGCTGTACCTGCAGCGAGGAACGACGCCATCGCCCCTACCTCACAAATACCTTCCTGCAGAATCTGTCCGTCTTCGGCTTCCCGATACGGCGCCAGGCTGCCGGCATCCACCGGCTGGTAGCGCTGACCCTCGGGAGAATAGATTCCTGCCTGAGGAAAAAGTCCATCCATACCGAAAGTGCGCGCTTCGTCGGGAACAATCGGGACGATGTAAGGGCCGAGCTGGGGGTCGCGCAGCAATCGCGACAACATTCGCACCACAACCATCGTGGTGGATACCGCGCGCTCGGAACCCTCGAGCAGATCCTTGAACATCGACAGTTCAGGCGCTTCAAGCTTTGGGCAGGTCACCTCACGCTGGGGCAGGAAACCACCGAGTGCTTCACGGTGTCCAAGCAGATACTGTAACTCTTCGCTTTCCTCCTCCGGGCGGAAAAACTCTGCTGCAGCAGCTGCAGCGTCATCCAGCGGTACCTGCCAGCGGGCTGCCAGCTCCAGCCGCTCCGAACGGGACAACTGTTTCTTCTGATGAACAGTATTGCTGCCTTCGGTACCCGGCCCCAGGCCGTCGCCTTTGACCGTTTTCAACAGGACAACACACGGCTTTCCCTCCAGCTGAGCCGCCTGCTGAAACGCCGCATAGATTTTCTGATGGTCCTGACCACCACGTTTTATCGAACGGATCTCTTCGTCCGTGAGTGTCTTCATCAGTTCACGAAGCTCCGGCGTCTTTTCCACCCAGTGTTCGCGCACTGCGTCACCGGATGACACTGTGTACATCTGGTAATCACCGTCCACCGCCTGCTCCATACGCTCCTGGAGAATGCCATGTTCGTCACGCGCCAGGATCTGATCCCAACCGCCGCCCCAGATAACCTTGATCACATGCCAGTCAGCGCCACGGAAGGATCGTTCGAGTTCCTGAATGATCTTGCCATTGCCGCGCACCGGTCCGTCGAGCCGCTGCAGATTGCAGTTAATCACCAGCACCAGGTTGTCGAGTTTTTCCCGACTGGCGATGTTAATAGTGCCAAGCACCTCCGGTTCATCCGCCTCACCATCGCCAATGAAGGTCCAGATCTTGCCGCCCCGGGCGGGCTTGAGACCACGGCTCTCCAGATACTTGGCGAATCGGGCCTGGTAGATGGAACTCGGGGTCGACAGTCCCATGCTCGCAGTTGGCATCTGCCAGAACCCGGGCAGGCGTCGGGGGTGGGGATAGGAAGGCAGTCCGCCTCCCGGAGCGAGTTCACGGCGGAAATTGGCGAGCCGGCTTCGAGACAGGCGCCCCTCCATGTACGCCCTGGCATATACCCCGGGCGCCGTATGAGCCTGAAAGTGGACCTGATCGCCACCATAGTTTTCGCTGCGCGCTCTGAACACATGGTTGAAGCCGACTTCCATCATCGTGGCGGCAGACAGATAGGTCGCGATGTGCCCACCAACCCCCGAGCCGCTGTCCTGGGCCTGCAGAACCGCAGCCACCGCATTCCAGCGGATCCAGTTGCCGATCCGGGTTTCCAGCTCAATATTGCCCGGATAAGCCGGCTGTTCGGCAACACTGATGGTGTTTTTGTAGGGCGTATTCAGCGCCGCTTCGGAGATCACCAGACCGCGCCGACTCAGATGTTCATGCAGGGAGTGCAGCAGTTCTCTGGCGCCCTGATCACCGTGGTGCCCGACTATGTCATCAAGCGCATCCAGCCATTCCTGCTGTTCTTCATGCCAGGCGCTCTGATCGGCAGGGTTGGCGCTGTTGTCAGCGCTTTGACCCTGGGCATCGCGAACTGCCCGATGTGCATCCTCCGCCGTCCTGCTCACCTGATAAATCCTGATCATTAGATGCGTTGATGGTAACGCGCGATGCGCCCGACAACACGTTGTAGAAGCACCACGGCAATGCCAATATCTGCGCGACATAGTCAATCGCAGATCACCAGGGGGAATTGATGCGGTACACGCGGACCAGAGCGCTGCTGAGCGTGCTGACACTCTTAGTAGTAAGCTGGGGATGCAGTGAAGCGCCTTCCAGCGTTTCACCAGCACAGGCGCCATCGGCTGGCAACGGCACCGAAGCTGCAGACCGCGCAGATCCCAGAGTTGCGACAATTCGCGCCAGCACGGGAGACATTGATACCGCGCGCATCGCGGCCGCCGATACAGAGCCGCACAACTGGCTCGCCCATGGCCGCAGCTACGACGAGCAGCGCTTCAGCCCGCTGACCAGCATCAATGCGGACAATGTCGGAAAATTGAGTCTGGCCTGGTCCTGGGAAACCGGCACTACTCGCGGTCTGGAAGCGACCCCCATTGTGGTCGACGGGGTGATGTACAGCACCGGATCCTGGTCGGTGGTGTGGGCGCACGATGCCCGCACCGGTGAACTGCTCTGGGAATACGATCCCCAGGTTCCCCGCGATTGGGGCAAGTTCGCCTGCTGTGACGTGGTCAATCGCGGCGTCGCAATCTGGCAGGGACAGATTTTTGTTGGCACTCTGGACGGTCGCCTGGTGGCACTGGATGCGGCTACCGGCAGCCCGAACTGGGACGTTCAGACCACAGATCGCTCCAAGCCCTACACCATCACTGGCGCTCCGCGGATTGTCAAAGACAAGGTCATTATCGGCAATGGCGGCGCGGAATATGGGGTTCGCGGGTATGTGAGTGCTTACCACGTTACGAACGGCGAGATGGCATGGCGCTTTTATACCGTGCCCGGCAACCCATCTGAGCCATTTGAGAACGCGGCAATGGGAGCCGCCGCGGCTACCTGGCGCGGTGGTAAGTGGTGGGAAGTTGGCGGTGGCGGCACCGTCTGGGATTCGATGGCTTACGATGTCGACCTGAACCTGCTCTATGTCGGCGTCGGCAATGGTTCACCCTGGAACCGCTACCTGCGCTCCCCGGGTGGTGGTGACAATCTTTACGTGTCATCAATCCTGGCTTTGAATCCGGACAACGGTGATCTGGTCTGGCACTACCAGACGACACCAGGTGATACCTGGGACTATACCGCCACTCAGCACATGATCCTGGCAGACCTGGAGATTACCGGCGAGCCCCGCAAAGTTCTTATGCAGGCGCCGAAGAACGGGTTCTTCTATGTTATCGACCGAACGAACGGTCAGCTGCTTTCAGCCGAAGCCTATGTGCCGGTGACCTGGGCCACCCACGTCGACCTTGAAACCGGGCGGCCGGTGGAAAATCCTGAGGCTCACTATGCCAATGAGGCCAAGGTCATTCAGCCTGCGCCTTACGGCGGGCACAACTGGCATCCGATGAGCTACAGCCCGGATACCGGGTTGGTCTACATTCCGGCGCTGGATCTGTCATTCAGCTACGCCCAGAGCAATGCTTTCAAACACCAGCCGGGAGAGTGGAACACCGGCACTGACTTCACCGAGATGGTCCCGGCCAAAGATCCGGATCAGATGATTGCCGATCTTCGCAACGTGCGTGGTCATCTGGCCGCCTGGGATCCAGTGACCCAACAGGAAGTCTGGCGAGTTCAGCACCAGATGAGCTGGAATGGTGGCCTATTAAGCACCGCCGGTAATCTGCTGTTTCAGGGCCGGGCAGACGGACAGTTTGCCGCCTATCGCGCTGATACCGGCGAGCTGCTCTGGGAATTTCCGACGCAGGTCGGCATCATCGCCGCGCCGGTGACATTTGCGGTCGACGGTGAACAGTATGTGAGCGTGGTTGCAGGTTGGGGCGGCGCCTTTGGCCTTGCGTCCGGGGTGCCCCGGCACCGCGACAATGTGCTCTCTGAAGGTCGCATCCTGACATTCAAACTGGACGGCAAAGCCACGCTGCCTCCGGTCAATGTGGCCTATCTCGATATTCCCCAACCACCGCCGATGGACACTACTGCCGAACAGGTAGCGCATGGTGAGGGCCTCTACCACCAGTATTGTGCGGTCTGCCATAGTCCTGGCGTCACTGCTGCCGGAGCTGGGGTGGCCGATCTGCGTTATGCGGCACCGTCGACGCATGAATCCTGGGATGCCATCGTCCGCGGTGGAGCGTTTGTCGGTAAGGGTATGCCGAAATTTGATCACGTTATGGCGGCAGGTGATGCCGAAGCCATTCGTGCTTATGTTGTCGAGCAGACCAAAACCAGCATCGCGTTCTGCCAGAGTGCCTATCGAGACAATTATCCCGAGCTGCTGGATACCGCCTGCACCAGACCTGAAGTCAGCGCGATCGACTAGATCCGCAGGAGGCCCGCTGCCTACATCGCGATCGGGAGTTTCTCGTCTGCCCTGGTCACGGTCACGGCAATGGGCCTGTGGTCTGACAGTCGGCAGTCGAGGACTTCATATTCCGAAATCGTCAGCGACGGAGAAACCAGCACATGATCCAGCGCCATTGAGGGCCGCCAGGAAGGGTAGGTGGGTTGCACCCCGTCGGCCGGGCGAAGATCGGTGCGAGCTAGCGGCGAGTCAAACAACAGCTGCGCAAGGTGGCTGTTCATGTCACCCATGACCACCACATAGGGCTCGTCCTGGATCAGCTGGGTCACGTATTCCAGCTGCCGCTGCCGAGAGCGTTCACCCAGCGACAGATGCAGCAGTACCACCAGAACGCTGGTATCCGCGTAGGGCAGCCGCGCCACAATGGCACCACGACCCGGAATTGCGCCGGGCAATCGGTGATCTTCCATGGAGTCGGGCGCAATACGCGACAGCAGGCCGCTGCCATGGCGGGCAAACGGTGCCAGGTCACGGTTGAGCTGACTGTACCAGTAGGGGAACTGGGCCTGATCAGCAATATATTCAACCTGATTGATGAAGCTGCTGCGTAAACTGCCCGCATCCACTTCCTGCAGAGCAACAAAGTCGTATCCGGCTACCACATCGGCAATGCGCCGCAGATTATCGTTGCGACGCCCGTGGGGGAGTACGTGTTTCCAGCCGTTCGTTACATAGTGACGATAGCGGGTGGTGGTGATACCAACCTGAATATTGAAGGTGAGAAAGCGCAATCCGCGCTGCAGATCAGCATCTTCACTGCGGAGGTTAAAGTCACCCACCGCATGGTCGGGTTCGTGGTGTAGGTGTACGTTGACCTCGGGGTCGGCAAGTGTCCTGTCCCCCCGTCGCGACCAGCTCAACATCTGCGACTGCTCCAGTGTTCTCTGCTTCAGTTTAGCGAGTCGGGGTGATCGTATCTGTGGACTAGCCGTCATTTCTTTTACCGCTGATTTTCGTTAACGCTGTGCTGCCGTTGTTCTCTACGCTGCTGATATTTAGATAGTCGAAGTCAGGGTGCCGGGCTATCGGCCGAGGTTTCCTGCAGACGCTGCGCCACCAGCAGTTCAACGACCGCCAGCATATTGCTGTTGTTGCCCGCCATGCGACCATCAACTTTATAGCGCCCATCGACTACCAGGGTAGGGACGCCGGTGATGCCATAGGCGCGACCGTGAGCTTGCGCCTGCTGAACCCGGCTGCGCACTCCGAAAGAGTTCACGACCTGGGTGAACTCAGCAGGCGGCACGTCGGCCGCCTGCTCAAAAAGCGCGGCCATCAGGGTCGGATCGCGCAGATCTACACCCTGATCATGTATGGCCACAAACATCGGCGTATGCACCTGATCGCTCACGCCAAGCACTTCTGCAGCATAGTAGGCCTGCGCAAACCACTCCCAGGTCTTATCGAAAATGGCCGGAACACGACGGAACTGCACACCTTCTGGCAGGCCGGTTTTCCAGGCTTCCAGGCTGGGGTCAAAGGTCTTGCAGTGGACACAGGCATATGAAAACACTTCCACCACTTCAATCGCGGCAGCATCCTGTGTCTCCACTGGCACGTCGAGCTTCTGATAATGCACCCCTTCAACAAACTCCTGGGCATAAGCCGGGCAGGAGATCAGTGTGGCTGGAGCAATCACAAAAACGGACACCAGCAAAACGGCAAGCAATCGGGAAATAATCATCAACACCCAGTCTCAGTCACTATTAGAGTTCATGTTCTTGTCTTTCAGCTGATGGGGCCAATACAGCCCATCCAGCCAACCTGACCAATCGAGCCGAATCGGCGTTTAAAGCAGAGCCATTCAGCACGCCGACATCACCAGCATTCACTGAATTAGACCTCGCCAGGGCCGAATGGTGCAATGAAGATTGCACCCGGCTATCCATCGGAAATCGCCTTATTGTGAGATCTGAGACGCTCTTAGCACCTCAGATCTAACACCTCAGATCCTCGCCAACAACAAAGCCCGCCAACCGGAGTGCGGCCGGCAAGGGTAGCTAATTCAGACCCTGAAGATAATCGGCGAGGGCTGCAATCTCACCATCGGTGAGGCCCTGAGCAACACCACGCATCATGCCCCCGAAAGCTTCATCCGAAGTTCGCAGTCCTTCACGATATGCGGTCAGCTGAGCAATCGTATAGGCACTGGACTGGCCACTGATTGCCGGAAAGCCGGCGGGCGCATTGCCGTTACCTTTCGGGGAATGGCAAGCGGCGCAGGCCGCGACACCCTTGCTGGCAATGCCACCCCGGTAAATCTTTTCAGCCCTGGCGATCTGTTCGTCGTCACCCTGGGCTTGAGACAGCTTCGCCGGCAAAGCTGCATAGTAAGCAGCCAGATCCTGGAGATCCTGATCCGACTTACCGGTGAGCTGGCCCGCCATCAGCGCAATATTGCGCTCATTGCTCTGAATCATGCGCAGCTGCCCGGTCAGATAGGCTTCATTCTGGCCCGCCAGATTCGGATAGGTGGGGTCGAGACCGGTCGCACCATCCTGGCCGTGGCAGGCACTGCAGGCGGCTACCTGAGCTTCACCCCGAGCGGGGTCTCCGGCCGCGAATGCTTGCGTTGCCGCGACTACTGCCCAGATCAGGGCAACCAGCTTCAAATCAGTCCGCACTTGCATGGTCTCGTCTCTTAGTTCGGTATAGTGTCTTGGTTCGGTCCACTGTCTCTCTAGCGTCTCTTTGCGTGCGATCCACGCTTCGAGCCACGCTTTATCGAGACTTCTACGCTTCGATCCGGTGCCCGCATCGGTTCTGGAAGCGTTCGTGCCGGAAGCCACAAATCGGAAGATCCTGGACTCTCGGCAGAGCGGTGCGGATTATATACGAACTCAGCCATCTAGACAGGCCTTGCGTTGACCAACAAATCGACAGCCCGATCAGACGCGGAAGGCCCCCGGCTCCAAGTCACCTTTCTGAAAAGCGCGCCCACCCTGGACGATTGCCCTCCGGCCGATCAGCCGGAAGTCGCCTTTGCCGGCCGCTCCAATGCCGGCAAATCCAGCGTGCTCAATCGTCTTACCGGCAGCCGTCAGACCGCTAAGGTCAGTAAAACGCCTGGTCGCACCCAGGTACTCAATCTGTTCGACGTCCGGGATGGCGGGCGTCTGGTGGATCTGCCCGGCTACGGCTATGCCAAAGCTTCAAAATCCGCCCAGGCTGCCTGGCAGAGGAATGTGAACGAATATCTGTCCGAACGGGATTCGCTGGTCGGTGTCGTTCTGGTCATGGACATCCGCCACCCGCTCAGCGACTACGACCTGGAGCTTGACGCCTGGGCGCATCAATCTGAGCTGCCCCTGCTGATCCTGCTGAACAAAGCTGACAAGTTGAAACAGGGTCAACGGCAGAAAACGCTGCTTGCTGTGCGCAAAGCGCTGCAGGATCGGCCGCTCACCGACGTGCAGCTGTTCTCGGCTGCGTCCGGGTTAGGCTCGGCTCACCTGGTGGCTCAGATTACCAACCTGCTGCAGCAACCGTTCGACGCCGAACCGGAGTCCGAATCGCGTTAAACCTATCGCTTGAGCGGTGGTGCCTGCAGTTCAGATGAGCTCAATGAGCTTCGTCCCAGTTGGCACCCACGCCCACCTCAACAAGCAGGGGGACTGACAGCTCAGCGGCAGCATTCATCCGTTGTGTAACGCCAGCGATCAGATCATCGCTATCCGCATCTGCTACCTCAAACACCAGCTCGTCATGGACCTGCATGATCATCAGAACATCCAGCGAGACGTCTGACAGCCACGAGTCCACCTCGATCATCGCGCGTTTGATGATGTCCGCCGCGGTACCCTGCATCGGAGCATTAATTGCCGTGCGCTCCGCGGCCTGCCGACGCGGCGCCTGGCGGGCGTTGATCTCCGGCAGATACAGGCGGCGTCCGAACACCGTCTCGACAAATCCCTGCTCTCGCGCCAGTTCCCGGGTTCGTTCCATGTAGGCAAGCACTCCCGGATACCTATCGAAATAGCGGTCGATATAGTCCTGGGCCAGAGTCCGGGATATTCCCAGCTGTTTGCCAAGCCCGAATGCTGACATGCCGTAGATCAGGCCAAAATTGATCGCCTTGGCATTGCGCCGCTGCTCATCGCTGACCGTGTCGAGGGATGAGCCGAACACCTCCGCAGCCGTTGCCCGGTGGATGTCCTGGTTTTCAGCAAAAGCCTTCATCAGGCCTTCGTCGCCGCTCAGGTGCGCCATGATCCGCAGCTCGATCTGCGAGTAGTCCGCGGCAACGATGCGTCGACCCTGGGGTGCCACAAACGCCTGGCGAATTCTTCGGCCTTCCGCCGTGCGGATTGGAATGTTCTGAAGATTGGGATCAGACGACGACAGTCGTCCCGTCGCTGTCACCGCCTGGTGATAAGAGGTGTGGACGCGGCCGGTTTTCTGATTGATCTGCAGGGGCAACTTATCGGTATAGGTGGACTTCAGCTTGGCCATACTTCGGTAGCGCATGATGATCTGAGGCAGCTCATAGTCGATGGCCAGATCCTGCAGCACAGGCTCTGCGGTCGACGGTTGACCCTTAGGGGTTTTTTTCAGCACCGGCAAACCCAGGCGGTCATAAAGAATCTCCTGAAGCTGCTTGGGTGAATCCAGGTTGAACTCACCTCCCGCCAGCACATAAGCCTGCTCCGTCAGCTCCGCCATACTCAGCGCCAGTTCCCGGCTCTGTTCGCCAAGCAGCCCGCCGTCGATCAGAGTTCCGGTGCGTTCCACTTTGGAGAGCACCGGCATCAGCGGCAGCTCGATGTCCTGATAGACACTCAACAGACTGGGGCTCTCCAGCAGTTTCGGCCAGAGCACCTCGTGCAGCTGCAAAGTCACATCCGCATCTTCCGCGGCATAGTCCGTCGCTGCTTCGAGCGGGACCTGGTCGAAGGTAATCTGCTTGGCACCTTTACCGGCAACGTCGGAGAATTTAATTGTCTGCCGATCCAGATAACGCGCTGCCAGATCATCCATGTTGTGGCGGCTGCCAACACTGTTGACCACGTAGGACTCAAGCATGGTGTCGTAACTCACGCCGGCCAGCTCAACACCGTATTTCGCCAGCACACTCTTGTCATACTTCAGGTTCTGGCCGATTTTCTTCAGCTGCGGGTCTTCCAGCAGCGGCTTGAGCTGCTCGAGCGCAACGCTGAGGCTGAGCTGTTGGGGTGCACCGACGTAGCCGTGCGACACTGGCAGGTAAGCGGCAACGCCAGCCTCAACACAAAACGAAAAGCCCACCAGTTCTGCGTCCATATAGGAAATGCTGGTGGTCTCGGTGTCCACCGCAAACTGACCTGCAGCTTTGAGCCTGGAGATCCAGTCCTCCAATGTGGTCTGATCGAGGATGC
>Ga0316191_10001949_pt1 | contig 14860 bp, 12 predicted proteins | sample Eddworburr2cm_MG_FD_204928 | JGI IMG/M metagenome (GOLD analysis project Ga0316191, IMG submission 204928) | Coastal sediment microbial communities from Maine, United States - Eddy worm burrow 2 cm | ecosystem: Environmental > Aquatic > Marine > Coastal > Sediment | place: USA: Maine...
GGTCTCACCGCATTCAAGTCGAGCAGCTGGAAACCATTTCCGGACTTTCTGCTGAGGAAGCCAGAGCACAGTTGGTAGAATCCCTGAAGGAAGAGGCCAAGACCGAGGCCATGTCTCTGATTAATGAGATTGTGGATGAGGCGAAGATGACAGCCAATAAAGAGGCCAAAAACATTGTGATTAAGACCATCCAGCGCGTGGCCAGTGAAACGGCCATAGAAAATGCAGTGACCGTCTTTCACATTGAATCAGATGAGCTTAAAGGGAGGATCATAGGCCGTGAAGGGCGCAATATAAGGGCACTTGAAGCAGCCACTGGAGTGGAAGTTATCGTGGATGATACTCCCGAAGCCATTATTCTATCAGCCTTTGATCCCGTTCGACGGGAAGTGGCCAGGTTATCGCTGCATCAGCTTGTGACCGATGGACGTATACACCCTGCGCGAATCGAGGAAGTAGTAGCCAAGACCAAAAAGCAAATCGACGAGGAGATTATTGAAGTTGGCAAGCGTACCGCCATTGATCTCGGCATACATGGACTGCACCCAGAGCTCACCCGCATGGTGGGGAAAATGAAATATCGTTCATCCTACGGGCAAAACCTGTTGCAGCACTCAAGGGAGGTTGCCAATCTTTGTGCCATCATGGCTACTGAGCTTGGATTGAATGCCAAGCTTGCCAGAAGGGCTGGATTGCTTCACGACATAGGAAAGGTTCCAGATGATGAGCCGGAGATTCCTCATGCAGTTTACGGAATGAAGCTGGCCGAAAAATGCAAGGAAAAAGCAGAGATATGCAACGCCATTGGATCGCACCACGACGAAGTGGAGATGACCACTCTTTTGGCACCCATTGTACAGGTTTGTGATGCGATTTCAGGGGCCCGCCCGGGAGCTCGCCGCGAGGTGGTTGAATCTTATATCAAGCGTCTGAAGGAGCTTGAGGCAATGGCATTGTCTTATCCTGGAGTTCTGAAAACCTATGCCATTCAGGCAGGACGTGAGCTCAGGGTGATTGTTGGAAGTGAAAAAGTGTCTGACAAAGATGCTGAAAGCCTTTCCTTTGATATAGCCAGGAAAATCCAGGATGAGATGACCTATCCGGGTCAGGTGAAGATTACCGTAATTCGCGAAACAAGAGCCATTAGCTACGCCAAATGATGAAAAAAGTTCTTGTGACTGGTACCGCAGGTTTTATTGGTTTTCATCTGGCCAGAGAGTTGGTGGATCAGGGCTATAATGTATTCGGACTTGACATCATTAACGACTATTACGATGTGAATCTCAAATATGACAGGCTCAAACTGTCGGGGATCGATCGCGACCAGGTGGCTTATAAGAAACTGGTAACCAGTAGTGTATCTGAGAACTACCAATTTATTCAATTGAAGCTTGAGGACAGGGATGCCCTCTTTGAATTGTTTGCCAGCGAGAAGTTTGATGTGGTTGTAAACCTGGCTGCACAGGCAGGGGTTCGTTACAGTCTGACACATCCCCAGGCTTATGTGGACAGCAATATTACAGGTTTTCTGAATCTTCTGGAAGCCTGCAGGCACCATCCCGTGGAGAACCTGATCTACGCAAGCTCCTCCAGCGTATATGGTCTCAATAAAAACATGCCATTCTCCACTTCTTCAAATGTGGATCATCCTGTGAGTCTGTATGCTGCCAGTAAGAAAAGCAACGAGCTGATGGCCCATACCTACAGTCACCTCTTTGGGGTGCCCACCATCGGACTCCGTTTCTTCACCGTGTATGGTCCCTGGGGAAGGCCGGATATGGCCCTCTTCCTGTTTACCAAAGCGATCCTGTCTGGAGAACCTATTGAGGTTTTCAACCATGGAAAGATGGAAAGGGATTTTACCTATGTAGATGATATTGTAGGGGGGATTGAACGAATGGTTGGCACTGCTCATCCTGAGGGTGAAACATGGAATCCGGCTTCTCCCGATCCTTCATTTTCATCTGCCCCCTACAAAATCCACAACATTGGCAATAGCAGTCCGGTGAAACTTACCAGCTTCATTGAAGCCATTGAAAAAGCATTGGGAAAAAAAGCGGAATGGAAGATGATGCCCATTCAGGCTGGCGATGTAGAGAAGACCTGGGCCGACGTAAGTTCACTGAAAAGAGACTACAACTACAATCCCGACACTCCTGTCGAAACCGGTATTCAGCGTTTTGTGGAATGGTACAAGGAGTATTATAAAGTCTAGACTTTTGCTCAGCCTTCAGCTTCACTGAGTTCGGTTACGCCTCAGTTACAAACTTACCTCCGGAGTAAGAGTTTAAGGGATTCTGCCTTTTCGCTTTGTCCCGATTTTTCATAAGCATACTGAAGGTTGATCACAAGCCGTTCAATGATATCCACGTTAGAACAGGGGGTGAAATAAAAGTCCTTCTCTTCGATCTTCAGATGGTTCAGGAAATGTTTCAATTCTTTCAGCCCCAGTACTGCTCCCTTATCCGATGGATTGATGTAGAAAAGAATGCCATTGGGATCTTCCCTATACTCATCATCGTAATAGCATAATACAAAGTTCCTGGGCAGATTGACTCCGAAAATGGGCAGACCCAGCCTTCTGGCCAGTTCTGCATAAATCAAACCCAGCATGACAGGTCCTCCCTTATGCGTATCCACCACATGATTCACCATGTACAGTTGGGGAGTGTGAGCCTTTTTGCTGCTTTTGTCAAAGCTGTAAATATCGTACAGGAAGTAATTAATGACCTTTACCTTCTCAAGGGCTGTCAGTTCATTATTCAGTTCCAGCCATATGTCCTTTCTGATTTTCTCAATCTTTTCATTTAGAAAATCAAATTCCAGATCCGGGTAATGAAAGCGGGCAACAAGGTAGGCGCCAAATAGGAGGTCAGATCCTCCGCCGGTTCTCCAGGAGTCCATTCCCCGTTGTAAAGTGTTGAACTGGATGGTTTTGATGACATTTTCGATTCTGACCTGAAGATCCGGTTTCAAAGTAATCTCCCATCTTTTTTCAAGGGGGGGCACAACTTCTTCGCCAAGTTCGATTAAACGATCCGACACCGTATCAAATACCAGGTGGTCAGGATCCTCCAGCAGGCTGATTAGGGCTTCCAGTTCTTTATGCACATTCTCAGCCATTCCGGATCAGTTTATTTAGTACCGTTTCAATCAGCCCATCTACGGCAGTATGATAATTATCAAGAAATTCAAGAGAGATGCGATTGGCAACTGCCACACAAAGAGTGATGGCATGGTGATTCAGCATGGCTGCCAGAGCATAGAGGGCAGAACTTTCCATTTCGAAATTATTGATCCGCATGTTTTCAAAGCGGAAGGACCCAATTTTTCCAACCAGCTCGGGATCCACGGGTGGAAGCCTGAGCGAACGAACCTGTGGGGCGTAGAATCCGGGGGTGGACAGAGTTATGCCTGACAGCATTCCAGGCTCGGAAAGCATTTGCAGGAGTTTGTGGGATCCTCTGATAAAATAGGGATCGGCAAGTTTCGTAGGCCAGGCGGTATGTGAAGTAAAAGATTCCGACAGGGGCCAGAGCATGTGATCCTCAGCATCCCTATAGAAATGGTACAGTCCATCCAATCCCCCTGCCACTTCAGCGATAATCCTTGCTCCGGGAGAAATATCGGCATGCAGGGCACCGCTGGTTCCTATCCTGATGAAATTCAGAATTTTATGTTCCCTGTGAGGCTTGCGGCTTACCAGGTCAATGTTTGCCAGAGCATCCAGTTCATTAATTACTATGTCGATGTTGTCGCATCCGATGCCCGTAGAGAGAACCGTAATCCTCTTTCCACTGCAGCTTCCGGTATGTGTCACAAACTCCCTGTTCTCCTTTACCAATTCGACCTTGTCGAAGTGTGTAGAAACCATGGATACCCGTCCGGGATCACCCACCAGAATCACTGTGTCTGCTATATCCTCCGGCAGCAGGTGAAGGTGGTAGATGCTTCCATCGGTATTAAGTATTAAATCTGTATGTGAAATGGGCTGCATGTGTTAGGTCCTGTAAGCTATTCAATAAAAATAGTGTATTTTTGAGGCAGCAATTGAAATACTTACTCACAACTAAAAATATTCAAAATGAAAAGAACTCAATACGTGATTATTAGTGTGGTTGCCCTGGTGGTGCTCATGCTGATTTTTGGCAGCCAGATGTTTTATGTTCTGAGACCTGGCGAACGCGCGGTCATCTTTAAGAAATTTAGCGGAGGCCTCGATAAGGAAAATATCTTTGTTCCCGGTTTTCATGTTATTGCCCCCTGGAACGATTTGATCCGCTACGATGTAAGAGAGCAGAAGGCAGAAGAAACCATGGATGTGCTGGACAAAGGCGGACTCTCCATCAATGTGGACGTGACCATTATTTTTAATCCCTTCTACAACAAAATTGGGGATCTCCATGAAAACATTGGAACCAACTTTATTTCTGTGATGGTGATTCCAAACGTAAGATCTTCGGTAAGGGCTGTTACCGGACGTTATACAGCCGAAGAAATCTATTCCACCAAAAGGAGTGAAGTGGAGGCTGAAATTATCGAATCCACCAGGAGAGCACTGGCTGATAAAAACATTGAGATGAAAGACCTGCTGATTCGGGCAATCACGCTTCCCGAAAAGATCAAAGCTGCCATTGAAAGCAAGTTGCAGCAGCAGCAGGAAGCTTTAGCTTACCAGTACAGGCTTGAAAGGGAGACCAGTGAAGCGGATCGTATGAGGATTCAGGCACAGGGTATTGCCGATTATAACCGAATTATCAGCGCCTCCCTTACTTCAAATATTTTGAAACAGAAGGGGATCGATGCTACACTTGAGCTGGCCAATTCAGCCAACGCTAAAATAGTGGTGATTGGAAGCGGAGACGATGGAATGCCACTGATCCTGGGAGGCAACTAATTTTTTTTAACTATGCTACAACGTTCTCAGACTCTTTATCTTCTGGGGGCCTTTGTGCTGTCGCTCGTTTTGCTGACAGGACCTCTGGCTCGTTTTACCCTGGAGGGAAGTGAATTTGTGCTAAAGCATTCAGGCCTGTTTGCTGCTGCAGGTGAAAAAAACGCAGTGGCCACCTGGCCACTCACCATCTATTTTGTCCTGGTGGCTGTGCTGGCATTTCTTAATATATTTTTTTACAAGAACCGGATGCGGCAGATGAGAATTTCGGTCTTTCTGATCCTGCTCTATGGCGGCATGGTGGGGATGATGTTTTACTATGTGGCTGTGGCTAAGAATCAGCTTGAAGGTGCCATTGTAGTTCACCAGTGGCGTTTTGTCGTTCCGCCCATATGCATGATTCTGATCTACCTGGCCTTCAGGAGAATCCGCAGGGACGAGTTGCTGGTAAAAGCCTACGACCGTATCAGATAGAGGCAAGCTTAAAGTTTAAAGTCCGTGATGTTCAGTGGAACATTGCGGACTTTTACTATCCACTATCCACTATCTACTATCCAATTTTAAATAATATCAATGTTATCCTGATCGGTGATTTTCTCACAGTAATGGCACTTCAGTTTTACTTCTGTCTTTGAGACCACATCGAAACGTGAATTCACCTTCTCATTGTTAGTGATACATTTGGGATTCACACACTTCACAAGACCAATGATTTCGTCGGGAATTTCCACCACTCTTTTTTCCACCACGTCGTACTCCTTGATAATATTGAGCTTTGCACAGGGTGCCACCAGGGAAATTTTATTGATTTCATCATCTTTGAAAAACACCTTGGAGAGCTTAATGATTCCTTTCTTTCCCAGTTTATTACTTCCCAGATTGTTTCCGATGGTAATCATGGTATCAAGTGTATCCAGCTTAAGAATAGAGACTACTTTGAAAAGGGCTGGAGCAGGGATGTGATCTATCACGGTACCTTCTTTAATTGCTCTGACTGATAGTTGTTTATCTTTCATCTTTACTTGCTTTTCTCTTTGGTCGTGAATTATTTGATACCTAGTATGGAGCTGAGGATGGCCATGCGGACATATACTCCGTTTCGTGCCTGATCGAAATAGTAAGCATGGGGACTTGCATCCACATCGGTATGAATCTCATTTACCCTGGGCAAGGGGTGTAGCACCTTCATGCTTGGTTTGCAATCCTCAAGCATCTCCCGTCTTAGAATGTAGGCATTTTTAACCCTTTCATACTCAATGGGATCCGTGAAGCGTTCCTGCTGAACCCTGGTCATGTATATGATATCCGCTTCCGGAAGAAATTCGGTGAGGTCCTTTCCTTCGTGGAAATTAAGTCCCATTTTCTCCAGATGAAGTTTGTAAGCCTGAGGCATTTTTAATTCCTCCGGGGATATGAAATAAAAGGTGGGATTGAAAAGCGACATGGCCTGCAGCAGAGAATGCACTGTCCTTCCGTATTTCAGGTCACCTACCATAAAGATCTTCTGCTTATCAAGGGTTCCCTGGGTTTTCAGGATGGAATACATGTCGAGCAAGGTCTGAGTGGGGTGCTGGTTGGCTCCGTCCCCTGCATTGACTATGGGAACAGAAGAGACCTCACTGGCCAGTCGCGCTGCTCCTTCCAGGGGGTGCCTCATCACAATCAGGTCCGCATAGTTGCTGACCATTTTTATAGTATCGTGAAGAGTCTCTCCTTTAGAGGCACTGGTGGCTCCTGAATCACTGAATCCAATGACCCTGCCACCCAGCCCGTTGATGGCGGTTTCAAAACTGAGGCGGGTTCGGGTGGAAGGCTCAAAGAACAGGGTTGAAATCACAAATCCCTTAAGAATATCCTGACGGGGTTTTGCTTCAAATCCGGCAGCCAATTCCAGGATTCGCAGGTATTCCTCCTTGGTGAAATCTGTGATCGAAACGAGGCTTTTGTTTTTCATAAGTTATGCAATTTATTACGAATATAATATAGTGACTATTCTTCTATTAGTGATATTTTGCATCCTTCGATTTTTGAAAATTCACGGAAGACTTGTTCACTTTTTCGCTTCCATACCCTGAGGATGAGTGAACAATTCAGGTCAAAGAGCTGATCCTCAAAATCCAGGTGATAATCCTTGATCAATTTCATTACTGAATTCATTCTCAGGTATTCGAATTCCAACTTCATTTTGTCGAAGACCCGGCGTTCTGCAAGTACATTCTTATCAAGGGCATCTGAGGCTGCCGAACGGTAGGCCCTGATTAAGCCGCCTACTCCCAGCAAAGTCCCGCCAAAGTAGCGTACCACTACCAAAAGGATATTACTGAGATCCCTTGATTGGATCTGGCCAAGAATGGGTTTGCCCGCACTTCCTGACGGTTCCCCGTCATCATTTACCCTGTACCTTAGTTTTTCTGGTCCCAGACGCCAGGCATAGCAGTGGTGGCGGGCATCGTGGTATTGCTTCCGGATATCTGCCAGGCATTGACTGATCTCTTCTTCCGAGCTGACTGGATAGGCAAAGGCCAGAAATTTACTCCCTTTCTCCTTGTAGATTCCCTCGGAATGATTTTCTATGGTCCTGTAAAGATCAGTCATCTATACCAGTGTAAAAAGCAAAAGTGCCAGGGCCGATAATACAATGCCAACCCAGTTTATTAATTTCAGTTTTTCCTTAAACACAAGAAGTCCCACCAGAACGCTCAAAGCAACGATGCTTATGTTGTTTGCCCCGAAAACAACCGAACCATCCAATCTAAAGCCTGTTGGCGAAACATAATTCAGTGCCCTGACAAGAAAAAATATGGATCCGAAATTCACTGTTCCAAGCAACAGGCCCCATCCCCAGACAGGTCTCCGTAGAAACTGCTTGCTGTCCTTCCGGTAGAAGATCAGGGCCACCAATCCGGACAGGAAAGCATTTAAAAACAGGATGGCACTAAAAAGAGCCGTTTCCTTATCCATGACATAGTTTTGCTGCGCCAGTTTTACCAGGGAATCCACCACACCCATTCCCACAAATAAGAGAAGAGGGAATAATACTACTGACCTGTTCACTTTCCCTCTACCCGGTTTATAGATGGTCAGGATTACCCCACACAGGGCCACTGCAATGGCAGCTGTTTTCATCAATGTCAGGTGATCGCTTGGATCTATGATCAGGGAGAAAACAATGGGGAAAACTACCGACATCTTGCTTGCTACAGTGGTGACCGAAATGCCAGCCATCCTGGAAGAAAAGGCGATCAGGAAAAACATGAGTATGAACATGACTCCTATGAGGATACTCAGCGGCAGCCACCTTGAGTCCAGGATGGAAAGCAGGGAGACTTCTCTTGCATTGATAATGAAACCCAGGAGGGTAGCCGTCAGGTAATTGATAACTATAACCGGGAAGGAGGGGACCCCTAAACGATCGATGGTTTTAAAGATGATGAATATGCCAGTGGAGGAGAGTATGCAGAGGAGCAGAAAATGCATTCAGTGGTTGCGGTTAAAAAAAAACAGGTCCGCCGGGAACCTGTTTCTGTTTCTTGTTACATTTTTAGTTTCTTTTCTATTTCATCGACCTGGAGTCGGAACCGTTTATCGGTTTCAATCAGGTTGTTTACTGTTTTACAGGCATGAAGTACCGTGGCGTGGTCCTTTCCACCAATCTGAGAACCAATGGTAGCCAGGGAAGACTTTGTCATAGTCTTTGAGAAAAACATGGCTACCTGGCGGGCCTGGACAATTTCACGCTTTCGTGTTTTGGATTGCAACTGCTCAAGGCCAATGTTGTAATAGTTGCAAACCACCTTCTGGATGTAATCAATGGAGATCTCCCGCTTGGTGCTCTTAATAAGCTTGTCGATCATCTCCTTGGTCAGATCCAGGGTGATCTCCTTCTTATTTAGAGTCGACTGTGCAAGCAAGGAAATCAATGCCCCCTCAAGTTCCCTTATATTATCAGAAATATGTGTGGAAATATACTCCAGCACTTCTTCGGGCAACTCAATACCGTCGTTGTAGGTTTTCTTTTTCAGGATGGCCATCCTGGTTTCAAAGTCAGGAGCCTGCAGGTCAGCGGAAAGGCCCCATTTGAAGCGGCTCAAAAGCCGAGATTCCATTCCCTGCAATTCCACCGGAGGCTTGTCGGAAGTTAGGATCAATTGTTTTCCACTCTGATGCAGGTGGTTAAAAATATGGAAGAAGGTATCCTGAGTTTTCTCTTTGCCGGCAAATTCATGTACATCATCAATGATGAGTACATCAATCATCTGGTAAAAATGGAGAAAGTCATTTTTATTGTTGTTCCTGATGGCATCCACAAACTGTGTCTGGAACTTATTGGCATTCACATAGAGAACCGTCTTCTCCGGGAACAATTCCTTTACTTCAATGCCGATGGCCTGTGCCAGGTGTGTTTTTCCAAGACCGCTTTCACCGTAAACTAGAAGGGGATTAAAAGCAGTGCCTCCTGGATTTTTTGATACTGCAAAACCGGCCGATCTTGCCAGTCTGTTGCATTCGCCTTCTATAAAATTATCGAAGGAATTTTCAGGATTCAGTCTTGGATCAATGTCCAGTTTCTTTAAACCCGGAATCACAAAGGGATTCTTGATTGTATTCTCACTGGTGTCAAGAGGTACAGAAACAGGTGTGTTCTTTATTTCCTTGGTGTTCCTGGCAGGAAATTTCACCGTATAGGGTTTGCTGTTGCTGTAGGAATTGTTTTGCATGACCACATTGTACTCAAGCTTGGCTTCCGGACCCAGTTCTTTTTTGATAACCTTGCGCAGAATGTCTATGTACTGCTCCTCCAGGTACTCGTAAAAGAAGGGGCTGGGAACCTGAATAGTCAGAATATCATTGTCAAGCTTAAGTGGAACAATAGGCTCAAACCAAGTACGAAAACTTATTGAGGGGACATTGTCTTTGATTACGTTCAGACAATTGTTCCATATACGTTCATGCATTGTAAACGTCGGTTTTTTCAGGTTCTAGATTACATTTAGAGCTAGCGATATTCTCAAAGCAAAGATTGTGAAAAAAAAGTAAAAAAAAAACTCGGCCGGACTTGAAATTCTCAGAATAATTATATCAGTGTTATGCTCAATTATTTAGAAAGTGAAAAAAAATGGTAATTTTATAACGTGCTGATATTCAAGTAAATAAGTATTATTACTGATATTACAAGCTTAATAAATTGTTATTTAAACCTTTAGCTCTTCCAATTCAATATAAGGTTTAATAAGGATTACCTAATATAGGGGTAATCTTTGCCGAAATAGGTTTTTTTTTGATTTATTTTTGCTGCGATTTTGCCTGAAACGTCGAATCTATTTCTGTGATTTCCCAAACAGTGATAAATGCACATATTTCTTGGGATTTTCGTTCAGATCGATGATCAGGCTGTCCAGGTCGGAAACCAGATTTTCAAGATGATAATACAGGGTATCGGAATAAATCAGTTTCCCAACAGTTCCTTCTCCCGAATTCACGTGCTCCAGAAGGATTCTGAATTGCCCGGTGGCAGCCACCAGTTCCTGGGAGAGTTTGTCGATCCCAGCACTATCCAGGGCTTCACTTACCGAATTGAGATGTGAAGTCATGGAGCTGATCTCATCCTCCTGGGCCGCCAGCATGGCTGAAAAGGACTCCAGATTGTCAAAGCTCTTATAAAGCGATCCCCCTGGTGCCAGGGAAGCATGCAGGAGTGCTGAGATGTCTGAAATGTGTTCCAGGCTTGAATTAGCTGCATCTGATTCTAGCAGTTCGTTCATCCTGATGGCCAGGCTGTCAAGCGACGAGGCCAATTTCCCAATCTGTTGCAATACTGGTCCTGCCTGTTCGCCAATGGATGAAATAAGATCCAATTCCAGTACAGAACCTATGGTATCCCCGTCGACCAGGTATTCTTCCTTCTGAGAAGGTTCTATGCGAAGGGCTTTACTTCCTAAGAGGTCAGTGCTGAAGAGATAAGCGATGGAGCCGGCCCTCAAAGGATAGGCTGTTTCTATATGCAGAGTAACCTCTACAGGGGGATTGGCCTCAGGCATAAGATCGATGGCATCAATGTAACCGATTTTAATTCCATTCAACAGCACGGGGGCAGAAGTTTCCAAACCCCTGGAATCTTCATAATGAGCGTATAATGAATAGGTACTGTTGAGTATGTTTCTACCCTTCAGGTAATTGATTCCCCAAATCAAAACCACCAGGGTGACAATTCCAATCAATCCGACTTTGGCTTCAATGCTGATTTTCATACTAGCGATTTATTTCTTCCAGGGCATCCTTTAGCGGTATGATCCTGCTATCTTTCGATGCCACCACAAAGGCATCTGGGTAGTCTGCTTTCACGTTCTTGCACATTTCAAGTGCCATATGGTAACTGTTTTCTTTTCCCACCAGGTATTTGTACCATCTTCCGTCCTGGATCACGACTACCTGGCTGTAACCTTTAAATGATGACGGTTCCGTGGCTATTTTGTTCTTGGACGAAGCTATTTGAACGCTGAATAATATCTGATCTGTAAGCTGCTCAGTAGCAATGTCGGTTCCTGTTATAACAGCAGGAGAGGGATCCTCACTGACTACCACCGACAGGTTGCTTCTGCGGTCAATTTCTTCCTTGTACTCCCTGAATCCCCGGTAGATGGCCGAGGCAATAATTTCCTGACCATCATTGGTCATCAGGTATTTTTCTTCCTCGGCATTGGTAATAAAACCTGTTTCCACCAGCACGCCTGGCATGGCTGTTTGTGCCAGTACCAGAATTCCCTGCTCCCTCACTCCCAGGTCCTTACGTTGAGCCCTTTCCCTGAACTGATCCTGTACATGATCCCCAAATTCAATGCTCTGTTTGAAATAGGTCTTCTGCATAAGGGTAAACATGATATAGGATTCGGTCGATGTGGGATCGAATCCCTCATAAGTGATTTCATAGTCCTCTTCAAGCAAAATCACGGAGTTTTCCCGCATCGCCACATCAAGATTTTCATCGGCCCGGTGTTGACCCAGAACCAGGGTGAGGGTCCCATGAACATTGGGCTTGTGCAATGCATTCACATGGATTGAAATGAACAAGTCTGCTTCTGCTTCATTGGCAATTTCAGCACGCTTCCAGAGCTCCACATATACATCCTTCTTTCTGGTATAGATGACATTAACTGAAGGAATGTTTTCTTCTATGTAGCCACCCACCTTCAATGCAATGTCCAGTGCAATGTCCTTTTCCTTAGCTCTTTTACCTACCGCGCCAGGATCCTTGCCTCCGTGTCCTGCATCTATCACCACCGTGCGAATCCCTTTGGGCGGATCATCCACGCCTTTCCCTATTGCCTGCTGAGCAAGCAAAAAAGCGAAAATTGTTAACACAAGAAACGGGCGAATGGACCGTTTTATATTTATTGGCATTACCTTTGTGTTTAGCACAAAAATATAAGTTTATCCAGATTGCTCTACAACCGCTTTAAGATACTTTTCATCATCTTACTAACTGTACCGGTTTACAGCTTATTGTATTCCCAGCAGCTTGACACCCTTACTATGGCTGACACGGCCCGGCAGGAGTTACCTCAGTTCGCGGTTCCCGATTCGCTGTTCGCGGTTCACGATTCGCTGTTCGCGGTTCCCGATTCGCTGTTCGCGTTTCACGATTCGCTGTCTATGCTTCTAGATTCCTTACTGGTGGCCGATTCTGCTCTGACAGACAGCACCCTTACAAGTCAGGCCCTTGGAAGTGATATCGAGTCTACGGTAACATACAGTGCCACCGATTCATTGGTGTTTGCCCTGGATGGGGGGACTGTTGAACTCTATGGAGAGGCAAAAATTGTTTACGAAGAAATTACCCTGGAGGCAGACTACATTTTATATGATATGGATTTGAACACTGTAGTGGCCAATGGTTTGCCCGATTCGGCGGGCACAATTCGGGGGAAACCGATATTCACCGATGCCAGCGGCACCTTTAATTCCAAAGCATTAGAATACAACTTCAAAACTAAGAGAGCCTATGTGGAAGAAGTGGTCACAGAACAGGAGGGAGGCTTTCTTCATGCCGAGGAAACCAAGTTGCAGAAAAACGGACATATCCACCTGAAAAACGGAAAATTCACTACCTGCGATGCTGAGCATCCCCATTTCTATCTAGCTCTTACCAAGGGGATCAGCATGCCCAACGATAAAATAGTATCAGGACCTGCCTATTTAGTACTGGCCGATGTCCCCTTGCCCATCGGAATTCCTTTTGGCTTTTTCCCAAACACTACTACCAAGACCTCAGGAGTGTTGATTCCCAGATATGGTGAGGAGGATCGAAGGGGCTTTTATCTTCAGGATGGAGGTTACTATTTTGCCATGAATGAATTTGTGGATCTGAGAGTGACCGGAGATATCTATTCTAACGGCACCTGGGGTGTGAGGCTTGGTTCCAATTACAAGTTGAATTACAAATTCAGCGGCAACCTGAATGTGAGGTATTTTAAGAACATAAATGGATATAAGGGCATCGAAGGTTTTTATGATGTTAGCCGGGATTACAACATAGGCTGGAGCCACAACCAGGATGCCCGGGCCAATCCCAACAGTTCTTTCAGGGCCAGCGTGAACCTGAGTTCTTCCTCATATGATAAGAACCATACCCGGAACATAAACAGTGTAATGACCAACACCAAACAGTCCTCAATCTCCTATCAGAAATCATTTCCAAATTCTCCTTTTAACCTGAGCGCATCCTTAAACCAGAGTCAAAACAGTAAGACCAACGGAGTCAACCTGACTCTTCCAAAGATCTCTTTGAACATGGCCCGGATCAATCCTTTCAAGCGCAAGGTGGCCACGGGACCGACCAAGTGGTACGAAGATATTCAGTTAAGCTATACCAGTCTCCTGGAAAACCGGATAAATACCACTGACTCATTGCTATTCACCAGCCAGGTATGGAATGACATGGAGAATGGCTATAAACATAACATCCCCCTGAATCTGAGTATAAGGCCCTTCAGAAAGACCCCCATGCTTCAGACTTTTGCCATTACCCCTTCCTTCAATTACAACGGGGTGCTTTATACCAAGCAAATGTATAAGGAATTTGATAGCTATGACGCTAACGGTAAGGCGATTATTACCGATACCCTGGTCAATAAGATTTCCTACGCCCATTCACTTTATCCAAGCATCAGTTCCGGCTGGTCGCCTAAAATTTATGGGATGTACCAGTTTTCAGGCAAAGGCAGGATGGAAGCTATAAGGCATGTGATGACTCCATCGGCCTCCTTTTCCTATGTGCCCGATATCAGCGAGTATATGCCGGATTACTACCGTGATGTGGTGGATGAAAACGATTCCGTGCTGACCACTTATTCCATCTACGAGGGTCAGCTCTATGGTACCCCAACACTGAGGGGAGCTTCAGGATCCCTAAATTTTTCCATTCGGAACAACCTGGAGGCAAAAATGAGATCAAAGGAGGATACCATCGACGAATTGGAAAAAGTCAAAATCCTGGACAACCTGAGCTTCAGTACTTCTTATAATCTGTTTCATACCGATACTGTGACCCCTGCCTGGTCAACCATTAATCTCAATGGGAGCACCCGTGTTTTTAAAGACAAACTGAATCTCTCGTTCAGGGGGGTGCTTGATCCCTTTGGATATGATACTGCTACAAACCGCAGCCGTGTCCGTGAAACCTGGTTTTCCCAGACAGGCAAACCGATTCGACTCACCAATTTCAGTGTGTCTGCAGGCTTCAGGCTAAGCTCCAAGAAGGAAACTGCTGGCAGAAAGGATGACCAGGCAAACCTGGACCGGGAGTCTCAACTGAACAACAGGGAAATGCTGGGGGATGACCCTATGGATCAGTACGATGTAAACCAGGAGGAGTATTATGGTTCTTACGTGGATTTTGATATTCCCTGGTCCCTTAGGGTGGATTACTCTTTCTCTTACAGCAAACCCATGGATGAAGGGAGGGTGGTT
>Ga0316191_10001951_pt1 | contig 14851 bp, 9 predicted proteins | sample Eddworburr2cm_MG_FD_204928 | JGI IMG/M metagenome (GOLD analysis project Ga0316191, IMG submission 204928) | Coastal sediment microbial communities from Maine, United States - Eddy worm burrow 2 cm | ecosystem: Environmental > Aquatic > Marine > Coastal > Sediment | place: USA: Maine | collected...
GACACTTTCAGTGGCGCGTGCCAGCAGTGTCGCACGCTACCTGGAATCGCAGAAAGTCGTTCCGCAGCGCATTGTTACACGCGGCATGGGAGAATCCCAACCGATTGCAGACAACGACACACCCGAAGGTCGCTCATTGAACCGCCGTGTTGAAATCATCCTGACGCCTATTACATAGCAGTCCTCTACCCGGACAAGGATTAATTATGAAAAGCCGAATCATTCTCGCGCTCATGCTGGCTGCCAGCTCACTGTCATCCGTATCCGAAGTGCTGCGCTCGGTTGACAAGAACGGTAATGTCACCTTCTCCGACCAGCCGGTGCCCGGCAGTGTTGAAGCAACCCCTGTAGTGATCGATGCCCCCCCGCCTTCACGGCAGGAAGTCAGCGAGAGTGAGCAGGAGGCACAGGAAACGATCAGAAAGGCCAACCAGATAGGACAGGAAACAGAAGCGGGCAGCTTCGACAGGGCTGCAGCTATAAAGGCTGCGCAGATGAACCTGGACAGTGCCACCGCACACCTGCGTGAAGCCCAGGTCGTTGGCGAAGGTGACCGCCAGGCACTGGCCGGTGGTGGTTCCCGGCTGACTCCGGCGTATCTGCAGCGCGTGCAGGACGCCGAGCAGCAGGTCATGGACGCGCAGCAGAAGCTTGATGCAGCCAAGCGGGCGCGCTAGCCGCTAGTTTCCCCCGCTTGTTGCAGCAGCGCTTCGCAAGCGCCATCATCGTGATTCACGACAGCTTCGCGGATGCGATCCGCTCCTGCAGGAAATAGAAATATTTTGCAGGAGCGCCCTACAACTGACGTTCGGGGGCAATCCTCATGAACCAGGCCTTGAAGCGCAGCCAGGGGGTCGTGAGCGGTTCCCTGGTCTCGATCACCTCTTCACCATTGATGCGGCCGTGCCATTCGAGATTCCCCTTCTCGTTCACTGTAACCCGGTAGGTCACTGCGGCGAGACGCTCGTCGATGTCATAGGTCAGCTCAGTGACCATGTCCTCTGAATCAATAAGCAGTCCCATCTCGGCATTGATCTCTATGGAACGGGGGTCGAGATTCAGGGAACCGACAAACAGGTACCTGCGATCGATCAGAAATGCTTTTGTATGCAGCGTCAGTGTATCCGTAGCCTCGTTTGCACCCTGTACCTCGCTCGCAGCATTTGCTCTTGCTTCATACAGTTCCGCGCCGGCCGCGATGACATCCTTTCGGTAACGCGCGTAGCCGCCATGTACCGGAACATGGTTATTGGATGCCAGTGAGTTGGTCAGGATAATCACGCGTACCCCCTTGTCCACGAGATTACGCAGAAACTGAACACCGCCGTCTCCAGGGACATAATAGGGCGATATGAAGATGATTTCTTCGTCGGCGCTGAGTAGCACTTCCCGCAGGTCTGTAGCCAGCCGCATCTGCTCTTCACTGATTTCATTAATCAGCTTGTCGGGGCTGTCGGACAACACCCGTGCCTCGGCAGGAAACAACGGTTGGCGATCTGCTATAAGATCCTGCAGTAACTGACTCTCTAGCGCCTGTTGGTAGACCGTGTCATAGGTAGCGTCGAATTCTTCCGCGATGTGGGCGCGCACGGTCTCCAGGTCCTCATCAATACCCTTTGTGGTGATCTGCTCCATCGGTACCGCGCGCGAATGGTTCCAGAATTCGTCGAATGACTCCGAGATATCAGCGGCAATCGGTCCCATGGCCAGCACGTCGAAATCGACGAATACAGAGCCTGTCTTCAGCTGGAAATACTCATCGGCGATATTGCGTCCGCCGACGACGCTGATCTGGTTATCAACCGTAAATGACTTGTTATGCATGCGCCGGTTGGCCTGTCTGAAATCGCCAACGAAATTCAGCGCGGAAAAGCCACGACGCGATACGGGGTTGAACAGACGGACTTCGATATTCGGGTGCTCGTTGAGCAGGATCAGGCCGTCATCCGACGCAGTCGTAAAGATGTCATCAAGCAGGAAACGGACCCGTACGCCCCGGTCAGCGGCCTTTAGCAGCGCGTTCATCATGACCGAGCCCGCGGTATCCTCTTTCATCAGGAAGTACTGCAGATCGATACTCTGCTCTGCGATTTCTGCCAGCCGCAACCTGACGCCAAGGGCATCCATCCCCTGGTTGAGCGGATAAAAGCCGGAAAGCTCGCCGTGTTCATCGACCCACCTGGATACCTCCTTGCCCAGCCGGGTATCTGCCGTATCAGTGATGGTTTCACTGTAGGTCTTGTCTTCATCAAAGGACACGGTCGCGCAACCGCTGAAGGCTGATGTGAGCAGCAGCAGAATAAAAACCCTGCAGAGTCGATAATCAGTCACATTCAATTCCTTATGTTCGACAGGGCACCCTCCTACTCCTTATGGAATCGAGTTTGCCGCTCAATTACTGGCTTTTGCCTTGCGGTTGCTCAGTGAAGGCGCGTACCGCATCAGAGACCCGATTATAGATCTCATCGTCAGAAAAAATCGGCTCCATGCCGACGTTCAACTTCACCTCGCGCAACGGCAGGTGCGTGATGCCTTGTCGGGATAGTGTTTTGCCCTTCTGCTTGGTGTGTTCCTTCATGGTGACAGGCACACTATTTCAGGAATTTGTCGCAGCTGCCCGGCTTGGGTTCTTCAGGCTTGACGATCAGGCTGGTAATATTGTCCAGCAAACTCGTGGATATGGTTAACGGCGACAGCAGCCACGCTCTGCCGGTCTCCTGGGCTAAATCCTTGGCAGACACCAGCTTGTATTGCGGGTTGGCGATTGGCCCGTAAATTCTCATGGGGTCTTTTTTCGTCTTGAAGAGCCTCACTTTATGCTCGGGAAAAATCGCAACATCCATTGTTTGGTCGACCAGGTTGACCTTGGCATCGATCTTTATCAGGGTGTCGGGTGTATCGATGATATGAAGATCGGTTGTACCCATACCCTTGTTGAAATGCATGATGAGGATGGCGCAATCAATATTGACATCCTTGTTTGGTGAGAGGACGTTCGAAATAGCCCAACCAATGACATCCACCGTGAGAAGATTCATGGCGCTTTTTTCGATCCTTGCGTTTTCGGTCACGAAATTAAATGTGCCATCCAGGTTAGCCGCCAGTTCGGCAGGTGACTGACCACGGCTTGTCAGGTCTGTCCTGGCCGTAATGGTCCCCTTGATCGGGGAGGCTTTACTGTCCGAACTGGCCAGCAACAGCCCCAGGTCAATATCATCACCACTGACCTGTAGGCTCATCGTGGGTGGCTTTGTTGATGAATCAACCATGACATCATTATTGAGAACATCGTTATCAACCGAATATTTCAGCGGCTTGATGTCGAGCTTGCCATCCTCTAGTAAGATATGACTGTAAATTTCCGAAATAGCTTTAGCCGTTGAACTCAGCTTGTTAATACTGAACTCAAGATCCAGGTCAATGGCCTGTAACCTGGAAAAATCAATCGGCTGCTTGCTAAACATCTCCTCTGCCTCAGCAGCCTGTTGATCGGCTACCTCATCAAATTCTCTGGGTGCAGAGGTGTCAGCAGACAGTTCCCGTTTTTCCGGATAAATCCCGATATCATGTAAATCCAGATCCGGGATAGTTATCGATCCTGTAACGCGTGGACGCTTGCCGGTAAAGCTTGCAGTTAACTCGGTGCCAATCGTCGTGTTCCTGAGGTTGGCACGTCCATTGTAGCGGAGGTTTGCCATGCTGCCCCTGGCGCGCGCGGAGTACTTGACCGCCCCCTCTCTTGGCAGATCCAGGTCGTACAGCTGACCAATGGTGTTCAGGTCACTGGCAGACAGCTCAAGCGTCATATCAATACCATCGAGTTTTTCAAGGTCGGCAAGTGAGCCATTCACGGTGAGCTGCAAATCCTTGTCTTTGTCGACCTTGACATCGAGCGCGGTGATCGCGGTGAGTCCACCGCTATCACTGACATGCGCCGCAGCCGTGATGCGACCCAGTGCAGGTATATCGGTGCCGGTAAGCGTGGTGAGGGATGTGGTGCTGGGCGCTTGCAGGCCAAGATCAAGTGTCAGGCCGGCAAGCATGATTTTATCCGCTGTCACGCCCAGTTTAATGTCGCCCCTGGCGTCGATCTGCAGTGTTTGCTTATCTCCTGCTGTCAGCTTCATTTCGTCAACTAGCAGCACGTCGGAGACCATCGATAAACGTGCTGTTCCCGTCAGCGGACCCATTAGCGGGATCGCCTCGTTGAATTGCCGCGCAAATGCGCTGTCCGGGGATACAATTGACAGGGTTGCTTTCAGATCACGCAACGGCTGGGGTGCCTTGATAAAGCGGACACTGCCGGCAACTTTCAGCTTGTGTCCCCTGGGGCCCGAGGCGTCAAGCGTGTAATCACTGAGCAACAGATCACCACCTGACCCGGAGAACTTTCCGGCGGTCTTGAGGCTGTTGAATTGCGGGCTCTGTTCAGGCAGCAGTGATGCCAGCACTTCTGCATTGGTTATGTCGCTGGAAAAATCGAGCTGGATATCCTCTGCTGTGAGCAGGTTGCCCACGCTGCCGGACATCAGCAGTGCGACCTTTTCTTTAGATAGCTTGAGTTCGAGATCATCCAGTCGTGGTGCAGCCAGGGTACCGGCCAGTCTACCTGTTGCCGACAGCGCGACATCTGGTGCAGTCGTATGCAGCAGTTCCAGCAGGCCCTGCAGATCGGGTGCCTCTACTTGCAATGCAATATCGAGATCAGCCGTTTCGCGCGTGTTGATAATCCTTCCCTCGGCGTGGATGGTTGCCTGCATAACATCAAATTGGTATTTAAACGGGAACGGTTTGTCAGTCTCTTGCAGGTTCGCGGCTGTCCCGGACTCCCCTTCAAGCTTGAAGGCTATAGCGTCGATCGTTCCGGCACCTGTCAGCACAACCGTCTCTGCACCGGCCTGATCATCCTTCTTCAGCGACGCCAGCCTGATCTCCAGGGGCTCTGATTCATTTAGCAGCAAGTAATGAATCACGAGATTTTCAATATCCAGCCTTTCGACGAAGGGTATTTTTAGTTTCACGGCATCGTCATCATCTTCCTCGCCTTCATCCGGCATCTGTCGGGCACTGATAACACCATTCTTGATCACAATCTCGTTCACGATTATGTATTTTGTCAGCAAGGACGGCAGATCAATCTGCAGGCTTAAGTCAACCGCGCTGAATTCAAAATCGTCAGTCGCGTTTTTGAAGTGGATATCGGACACCTTGACGGACGGGGACAGCGACAGGTCCAGCGCCAGTGGTCCGTTGATCTGCAGCTGATTGTCGCTGCTCCGGTTGACGATATGGACAAGTCCATCACGCAACTGATTCGTGTCTAGCAGCAGGACAAGAGTAAGGAGCATCGCTACAGAGGCAATGACCAGACTGGTCAGACCGATGAAGATGTATTTAAGCCAGCGCATGGCTAGAGTTTAACCAATAATTCCATTGTCTGCTTGGTCTCCATTACCACATAACAAAAATGTGTTGCAGGAGCGTCTTCCCCGGCGAGATCAGGGGCATGACAAAAAACAATCGCGCCGGGGACGGCGTTCCTACCGATGCTTCAATATTGCAGCAGCAATTTTTATCAGCGTTCAAAACTGAACTGAATCTCTGCGGATGAGTGTTCCACGCTGGTGATGGTGCGAACACTCCAGCGTCGTGTCAACTCGTAACGCACCTCGAATTCGTTAATCGCGTCGTACAAGCCGGTTCGGTAACGTACATAGAGTTTCGGTGACAGATAGGTACCCAGCACCATGGAGGCCTCTTCCAGCGTTTCACCGCTTTCCATGCCAAATTCTTCCAGCCCCATCGAGGTTCCCAGAATACCGGTCAGCATATTGCCACCTGCGACCAGTCCGGCATCGGTCATGCTGCCCTCGCCCTGTCCGATCCCGGACTGTGGTCTGCCGAATGCAATATAGGAAATGATGTCAGATTCGGGCATGGTCGGATCGGAATACAGGGTTATTTCCGGGACCTTCAGGGTACCCTTTGCGCGTATTCCCGCAGTCACATTTTCAACCCGGCGGCTGGCCTCAAAATCCAGTCCGGGATTGTCGACCGGTCCGCCGCTGAACAGCAGCCGTCCACGGCTAATATCAAGTCGGCGGCCGTAGACTTCATAGCTGCCGCGTTCTATGGAAAGTTTGCCCCGCGCCGTAGTTGCCTGCCCCGGCCTGTCCAGCAGATTGACCGAGCCGAGCAGGTCGCCCTGTAAACCAAGCCCCCTGATATCCACATCATCCCCCAGCGACAGACGGATGTCGCTCGACACCTGCCAGCGCTCCGCGGGCTCGGTTCCGGTGTCCTGTTGGGCTTCGATGATGATGACGTCGCTGGAAACCCCACTGCGAGTGCTCACATCCTGTGGACGCAGGCGGGCAAAGGGTACGCGCACTTCACCGCTCAGCTGTAATTTCGGCGGCGTGATGCTGGCTTGCAGGTCCGGCGACACCTTGATGATGGCCTCGGGCAAATGCATGATTTCGAAATCGCTGCCCTGCAGGCTTACCTCGGCCTCCCAGTGCGCGATATCAACGATGTTCACATCGCCGTTGAGTTGCACACTGCCCTCACCTGAATCAGCGCTGCCGGTTATCACCAGCCCATTGGCCTTGCTCTGCAGCTGCAGGTCAAGATTTGTCAGCCGGATACCCAGGTCATCAATTTCAAAGGTGCTGTCTGTGATGCTGGCACTGCCGGACAGCCGCGGCTGACCCAGGGTACCCTTCCCCTCGAAGTCCAGTACCACAGTGCCCTCGTAGTTGCCGACCTCATTCAGCAGGTATTCCACAAACAGCAGATCATGCAGCTCACCGCTGAAGCCCAGGTCCAAAGGCTGTTCCTCCCAGGGTGTAATGCCCGGCTGGTAACCCGGCAGGTGCAGGTTGGCGCGCAGGTAATCCGCGTCGCTGATATCCAGTACGGCATTGCCTGTTACCCCCTTGTCATTTAGCAAGGCACGCAGCATGCCCTGCCTGATATGCGAATCCGACGGTGCGATCGGATCATCATAACTGACACTGCCGGCACCAAGGTTGACCAGCAGGTCAGCAAAGGTAACGTTGCCGGCCTCCACTGTTGCAGCCAGCGTGGCATCCACCAGGCTGGTGAATGTCAGCGGTGAGCCGCTTAGTGCACCCAGTGTCGCCAGCGGAAAATCACTAAGTTGTACCTGGGGTGATAACTGCTTTTCCGGGTTGCCCTCTGCCTTCATGCACAGCCGGGCACTGTCCTGCTGCCAGCAGGTTTCCGGGAGCAGCACGCGCTGTGCCCCCAGTTCGGCCTTGACGGGCTGTTGCAGTGACCAGGACCCCGTTCCGGGAAACTGCCAGTCTGCTGTGAGGATCTCGCCCAGCCAGACGTGATCGAGCCAGCCACCGGCGAGCTGCAGATCGATGCCGGTTTCCTTGCCGCTTGCGGCCAGTGTCAGTTGGTGGCTGTGCACTGAACCGGCAAACTCCAGGGAGGCATCTGCGTAGCGCTGACCGGCCAGTTCCACAGCCTGCATCTTTATCGTGGCGGACTGCCGCGCCGATTCCGACCACTGCAGTTGCAGCTCGCCAGCAAGTGCATCGATTGTCAGCGAGGGCCCTGCCAATTGCTCAGCAGTGACGGTTGCAGCAAGCTGTGGCTGATCACGTTTGCCCTGAATTCGGCCCGACAGTGAAAAGGCACCTTGCCAGCCGGGCAACAGCGCTTCCATGTCGGGCAGCGTAGCCTCTGCAGTGATATCCCAGGATTTCTCGATGCTGCCGCTTGCCGTGATGCGGTTGTCAGCGGATGTGAGGTTTAATTGCTGTATGTCCAGCCGCTCGTTAGCCAGCTTGACGTCGATCTGTCCGGCAACCGGGTAGCCTCGCAGATCACCCTGCAACTGCTGGAGTTGCAGCGCTACTTGCCTGTCGCTATCTAGCAGGCGACCGTTGCTGGCCAGCTGCGTGGTCAGCTTGCCGGGCCATTCCGGCCAGTGTTTGCCCGGATTGATCTGCTGCAGGTCCAGCGCGAGTTGCCAGCCAAGGCCCTGTTGCCAGTCGATTGTGCCGTTACCGGTAATGCTGCCGTCCAGTGTTTGCACGTCCAGATGGCTGATCGACAGACCGTCAAGACTGCCATCCGCCGTAAACTGCCAGTGCCCGGCCGGTATATCTGTGCCTGACAGGCTCGATTCACCCTGCAGGTTATAGGCGTGTAACAGGCCGGTCAGCCTTGCCTGCCCGGCAGCCGACACCACGGTGTCAGCGCCTGTATCGATGCGCCAGTCAAGCTGCAGGTCACTGGGCAATTGCGGTTGCAGTCCAAAGCGACCGGCAAGTCCTGCCTGGTAACCGTTCGCAAGCAATTCAAATGAACTGATATGCAGTTGCGGGCCTTTGATGCGGGCAGACAGGGCGATGCGTTCGAAACGGATGGCCTCTTCGCTCAAGCCGGCAATGCTGAGTGACTCAATAGCCGACTCGGTCAGTGTGATATCGATGGGCAGATCGATGTCCACAGAAAAGCTGCCACCCTCAGTGGCACTGGATGGCGCAATGGCCACGGTGACTGACTCTGCACTCAGGCGATTGACCCTGAGTTCGCCAGAGAACAGTGCCAGCGGAGACCAGTCCAGCCGCGCCTGCTTGAGACTGTAGACATCCTCTTCGACCTGGATGCGCAGATCGGTCACCTCAATGACAGAGACCAGGCGGCCACCCAGTCGACCGATTTGCACCTGCTCACCAAACTGCGACTGCAATACCCGCCCGGCGAACTGCAGCCCGCTCTCTGTGCCGGAAATGAAATACAGCAGACCGGCCAGCAGCACGACAAGCAGCAGCAACGCGGTAAACAGTTTTCTGATGAACTTCAGCAGATACATGGTCAGAAGTCCGGACCAAAAGTGATATGCAAGCGCCAGGGGTTACCATCTTTGCTGAGTGCTGAGGCCACATCGACACGTACCATGCCAACCGGCGATGCCCAGCGAATACCGACACCCGCGCCACTGGATGCATTGATCGGTGAGTCATTGAAGGCACTGCCGACATCATAGAATGCCGCCAGGTACCACTTTCCGTAGACGTTATAGTCATACTCAACACTGCCCACGAGCAGGTACTTGCCACCGATCAGATCGCCATCCTCGTTTTCGGGAGCGATAGACTTGTATTCATAGCCACGCACGCTGTTATCTCCACCGGTGAAGAAGCGGTTGGAAGCCGGCATGCTTTCGAAGTTACCGGTCGCCGTTGCACCGGCATCCGCGCGCATGACCAGGCGTCCCTGTTTGCCGAACGCCCGCACCAGTTTTCCGCGCATAACTCCCTGCAGGAAGGTGGTGTCAGATAGCAATGCCTCGGCAGAACCCGAGGTCTCCAGTTCAACCCGGTAACCGTCAGTTGCAATCAGGCGGTTATCCGCCCTGACCAGCGTCCAGGTGGCCTTCGGTATCAGCAGGTTCGATATGCCATCACTGTCCGCAAGATCATCTACCTCGTGCTTGTATCCCAGTGACAATACCTCGCGCCAGTCACCACGACTGAAATTGCGGCTGACACGCAGCTCGGTGATTTCACTTTTGACATCCGTGGTATCTTCCTTGCGAAACATGCCGGTGACCTCCAGCACATCGGTGCGCGGCTTGGACAGCGGGATGCCATAGGTCATGCTGACATCCTGCCGCACCTTTGAGGCACTGACCCCGGCACTGAGCCGGTGGCCGTAACTGTTGATTCTGCGGTGCAGCCAGCTGAGCGAACCCTGCACGCCGAAGTTGGTCGAGAATCCCAGTCCAACGGTATATTTCTGGGGTTTGTTCGCTGTCAGGATAATATCGATCGGGATTTGATTGCTGTCGTCAGCTGCTGGTTGCGGTACGATGTTGACGTAGGAGAAATAGCCACTGTCGACCAGGCCGCGCTGCAAAACGAGCAGTTCAGCCGCGGACCAGACATCGCCTGTCTTGAAAGGGATGTAGCGACGCAGTAGTTCTTTATCCATATCGCCCCCCTCGAATCGCACCGGACCAAAGTAGGCCTGGTTACCGGTATCCAGGTGCAGAAAAATACCGGCCTGGTTTTTTTCTCGATAGACCCTGACCTCGCTGCGCAGATAACGCGCATCCCGGTAGCCATTATTAAGCGCCGCTGCGCGGAACCGGGTTTTTGCCAGTTCATAATCGGCGTGTACCAGTTGTTCGCCGACCTTTACGGGGAGTGACTTCTCCACCCTGGTAACGTCCGGATCATCCTTGCCGGCACCCTCGAAACGCAAATCGATTTCGCTAATGATGACCGGCGGGCCGGGTTCGATTACATAACGCGCCACCCATTTATCACCATCTTTCTCCAGGCTGGATTCGATCACCGGCTGGTAATAACCATACGGCTGCAGGGCAGTCTCTATCTCCTGAATTGCACGGTTGTGGTAGCGGCGTATGCGGCGTTCAGTCAGGTCATCGGCCTTGCGTTGTTGTTCGATGGTCAGAAAGGCAAGCACATTCCTCTTTTGCTCCCGGTCCAGTCCGTCCAGTTTGACGTCGATGGACACGGCGGCCTGTACGGCTGTCATGCCTGACAGCAACAGGACAAGGATCAGGAGTTTATGCATGGCAAGAATTATACAAGCTGCCTATAGATAAAGGTTCTTGTGCAAGCGCCGTGAGCTGTTTGGCTACAGCAGTAAAAAATACGAAAATAGCTTGGTCAGACCGTCCCCTCTCCCTCCGGGAGAGGGGCAGGGAGAGGGGCTACAGCGTGAGACAAGCTTGATATTCTATCGAGTAGATAAAAAAAGCCCACCGCCGTGTATCGGCCGGTGGGCTTTATGTAGCGACCGTGGCTACCTAGTTTGACGCTTGCTCTATACCGACATTGATATCCACGCGGCGGTTCTCGGCGCGGCCTTCCGCCGTGTCGTTGCTGGCAACGGGGTTATTCTCACCTTCACCGCCGACATCGATGATGCTCGCATCGATGCCCTCGCTGACGATGTAATCGCGGACGGCCTCGGCACGACGCACTGATAGCCCCATGTTGTACTCAGCAGATCCGATGCTGTCGGTATGACCGATGATGTCTATATCCACCACCCGTGCTCCCTTGGCCTTGATGGCGTCACCCAGTTCATGCAGGGCCACCTTGCCTGCTTCCTTGAGGATGGCCTTGTCAAAATCGAACAGTGCAGCCGTGGACATAGTGTTCTTCTCGTACTGGACGACAGCGCCGGGCGGTGCCGGTGCCAGCAGCACGGCAGTCACGTAGTCAGCCATGTTGTCCGGCGAGGCAATATCTGCGGCATTCACCGCTGAGCCACAGTGACTGCTGGCCGCAATCTCCTCGGCAAGTTGCCGGTCCCAGGACTGATCGCCGGTATTAATGGTGTGGATACAGAGGTGATTCCCTGATGCGGCCTGCGCCTGCTTGACGGCCGCAACCGTACTGCTGGAATCGATACCGTGGAAGTCGCTGACAATAATGACGGCGGCATCACCCAATGCGGTATCAAGGCTGGCGACACCCGTCTCGAAAGTGCTCGCCAGCGGGGTGGTGCCGCCGGCACATTTAATGGAATTCAGGGCACTGGCAAAGTCGGCGCGCTGATAGGGCGCCATACCGTAAATCATTCCGCTACTGGCACCATCAAGGCAGGTCCCGGAGCTGAATGTGGCCAGTCCCGCCTGGAAATCCAGCGGCGGAATGGTCTGGTTCATACGGCTGGCGGTATCCATGGCACTGTAATGCTTAACCTCCCCGCCGACCTTGTGGTTCATTGATGCAGAGGCATCAACGATCACCACGAATGAAGCCACCTTGGGAACATATGCCGATGGAGCCAGTTGCACCGGATCGAAGGGTGACGGGCTGTAGGGGGGGTTGCCTGAACAACCATAGAGAAGACCGGAGGTAACAATGACGACCAGATACGAACGAAGGTGTTTCAACATGACGCGCTCCCTTTATTACCACATCGTTGCAAAAATAATCACCGCTAGGAGCGGCGTCTCGCCGCGAATCGTGCCGGGGACGGCACTCCTACAGTACGTGTCAGAACCTCACCTGTCGAAACCGGAGTTATTTTACCCGCCAATCACAGCAAGATACTGTTCCAGTGTTGACTCTAGTGCTGGATCAGGAGACTGTCAACGGGACGCGAACGATATTCAGGCATCTTGAAGCGTCTATTTCTCTGCAACCAGGAAACAGACCCAGCTGGGATCGGCATCACCTGACGTGGCCGGTGAGTAGTGCCCGTTACCCTCGCCGCTCTCTTTATCCGTCCCCTCCCAGTAGACCGACACCCGGGAATAGCCAGCTCCGGCCAGCAGTTCCTGCAACTCCGGCAATGACCACAGGCGCCAGTCATAGGTAAAAGCCTTCTTCATCTTCGAGCCATCCGGGAAGCTGAAGTGGATATGGCAGAGAATATCGCCATTGATCGGGTTATAACTGGCATGCTCCCAGATATATTTAAAATGTTTGAATTTGCGTTTTTCCTTTATTTCCCTGTACGCCTCATAGCCACCAAAGGAATCCATAAAGAGAATGCCATCGTCTGCCAGGGCTTCGTGTACCTTGCGGAAATAACGTCCCAGTTGTTCGCGCGTCTTGAATATCTGGTAACTGAAATTCATCGCGAGCACCACATCGACCGGCTCGGTCTGATCGACGTGAAAGACATCCTCCTGTAGCAGACGAACCCGGGTGCGTTCATTCGCTTGCAGCGCAGCCAGATTATGCTGGCGTCCCCATGCCAGCACTTCGGCGTCAATATCAACACCGGTGGCCGTGTTTTTCTCGTCACGCCTGACCCATTCGCAACACATACTGGCGGTACCGCAGAAATCTTCCCTTACCGAGTGTGCCTGACGCTGGCGCAGTTTGCGGAATGTCTCGCTGACAAAATCGTACTCCTCAGTTACACCCTGAACCGATTGTTCATAGAGACTGTGACGATCTGCACTCTCTGCCATGGTCCTGCTGGCCGGTTTTCTTTTGTCTTTCATATTTCCCCCTGAAAATGACTGCAGCAGCTCATAACCATTCAGCAAACCACAGAGACACAGAGTACACAGAGTGTTCATAAGCAACACACATTGCTCTATGTTCTTCGTGCCTCCGTGGTGAATAATTAAAGCAGCACAAAGGCCACGACTGCAATGATGATAAAAGCGAGTACGTATTCCGCGGCATGGCTGGTGCGAGCTGCGGGTGTGTGTTCTTCGACGTGCTCGGCACACTGGGAAACCAGTTTTTCGATGGCACTGTAGCGTTCCGCCATTTGTGATTTTGCGATCAGCCGCTTTTCATCGGCTTCGCGGGTAACAGCGTCACAAGCGAGGTGATACTGTTCTTCATTGGCGTCGTCATCTTCACCGTTCTCGACTTCCAGCCACTGCTCTTCCAGCAGCAGTAACTGCTGTTCTTCCCAGCCGGCAATATTCCCGAGCTCGTCTTCATAAACCGTTTCACACAGATCACGCAGTCCCTTGCCATGATCGAACCAGTTAATCAGCCGGTCATGCAGGTAGGTGACTTCGACCACCTCACCGTCCTCGTTCAGCGTCTGCCGGTACAGGTGCTTTGGCAGTTTTAAATCCAGTGCAGCCATGGTTTTTCCAAATCAGGTGTTTGTCATCGCATTGACGTCTTGCCTGCCACAGCTGAACTGCGGCCGTGAATTATCCGGGATGTACGCGCCAAGACCAAAGCTTTCTCGAGGTCCCGGGAACGACAAGCGCGCCATTGTAGACCCGCACCCGCTGCAGTACAAACGGGGTTTTCCGGATGACAACGACCCGCCAGTCCAACGGGCAACAGCGTACCCAACGAGGTCTACATCAACAGGCACCTCTATTGATAGATTAGCGACTGGTGGTTATTCTCTGGCCTGCTTCGCCCCGGGTTACACGCTATTTCATTCTGTTGGCCACCACGCCATCTCAGTAGAGGATACCAATGAGATCAACACACGCCGGACCTGAGTCCGTAGTATTAATCCGCTCCCATCTGCTTCGAACGGGACTCGCTGTCCTGTTGCTGGCGGCTGCCTTTTACGCCTACGCGGTAGATCTGGATGTCACGGTGGCCTCGCCGGACTGGCTGCAGTTATGCCTCGGCCTGTTCGGTGGCCTGGCGCTGTTTCTCGGTGGACTGCAAATGCTATCCGAGGGAATGATAAAAGCGGCCGGCCAAACCATGAAAACGGTGCTGGCAAAGCTCACCACCAACCGCTTCAAGGGCGCCTTGACCGGGGCCTTCGTGACCGGCGTACTCAATTCTTCGACGGTCACCACCTTGCTGGTTGTTGGTTTCATCAGCGGTGGCCTGATGACACTGGCGCAGTCTGTCGGTGTCATCATGGGTGCCAATATTGGCAGCACGGTGACGGCCCAGTTACTGGCGTTCAACCTGTCCGCCTATTCCCTCGGTCCGGTCGCGCTGGGTTTTTTCATGACGTTTACTGCCAAGCAGGAGAAGGTGAAGTACTACGGCATGATGATTATGGGTATCGGCCTGGTGTTCTATGGCATGGGTCTGATGAGTGAGGCGATGACACCCATGCGTAGTTACCCGCCCTTTCTTGAAATACTGGTAACACTGGAAAACCCGGTGGCTGGTATTATCGCCGGCGCAGTGTTCACTGCCATTGTGCAATCCTCCGCCGCCACCGTGGGTATCGCCATCGCGATGGCGAGTGAAGGCCTGCTGGCGCTACCGGCAGGTATCGCGCTGGCGCTGGGGGCCAACATCGGCACGGCCGTGACCACCGCCTTCATGGGTATCCTCAGTAGCAAATCGGAGGAAGCCGTGCGTGCCTCTGTGGTGCATGTTGTCTTCAATGTGCTGGGTACCCTGATATGGCTGCCACTCATCTG
>Ga0316191_10001953_pt1 | contig 14848 bp, 13 predicted proteins | sample Eddworburr2cm_MG_FD_204928 | JGI IMG/M metagenome (GOLD analysis project Ga0316191, IMG submission 204928) | Coastal sediment microbial communities from Maine, United States - Eddy worm burrow 2 cm | ecosystem: Environmental > Aquatic > Marine > Coastal > Sediment | place: USA: Maine...
TCGATAATGCCATTATCATGGTGCGCTACCCGGGCGAAGACAGTGGTGAATTATGGGCCGCTGAACTGCGTGACTGGTTGATATCGCTGGGAGTGCCCTCAGATAACATCTTTATGGTTGCTGGTACCCAGGCGGCCGACGAAATCAGATTGCTGGTCGGCAATCGAGACGAACTGGAGCAATAACAAAACATGTCATCAATTCTGGAAACGGTTGGGAAAAATCTGCTAGAGCCGAGTGAGCTCGGGATCGATCAGCTGGGCGGGTATCTCGGCGCTTTGCAGGGCAAGTTCATCGATGCGGGTGATTTGTACTTTCAAACCAGCCAGCAGGAGTCCTGGGTGATGGATGATGGCATTCTGCGCGAGGGTAGTTTCAATATCGAAAAGGGTGTGGGTATTCGCGCAATGTCGGAAGAAAAAACCGGCTTCGCTTACTGCGATGATCTTAACGGCAATGCAATTACTCAGGCGGTTAACAATGCGCGCGCCATTGTCAGGCAGGGGCAATCGGGCAATAGCGGGATTGTGCTGGCGAACCAGCCGACGCAGGCGCTGTATACCACGCATAATCCGGTCGATGGCCAGCTGGCCGAGGACAAGGTGGCGCTGCTGAAAAAGCTGGATGTCTACACCCGTTCACTCGATGAGCGCATTGAGCAGGTCATCATATCGCTGTCAGGCGGAGTCGATCATATTCTGGTGGCTGCCACCGATAACACCCTGGCAGCTGATATTCGTCCGCTGGTGCGCCTCAATGTTACCGTGCTGATGCGCCAGGGGGAAAGGCGTGAACAGGGCAGTGCGGGTGCCGGTGGGCGGCACGCTTATGACATCTTTTTCAATAGCGATCGTCCTTATGAACTGGCGCGTGAGGCGGTGCGCCAGGCATCCACGAACCTGGAATCAGTGGCCACACCTGCCGGGGCCATGCCGGTCGTACTGGGGCCGGGCTGGCCCGGCGTGTTGCTGCATGAGGCCGTTGGTCACGGACTGGAAGGCGATTTCAATCGCAAGGGAACCTCGGCATTCAGTAATCGTATCGGCGAACAGGTCGCCTCCAGCCTGTGCACCGTAGTTGACGATGGTACTTTGCCCGACCGTCGTGGCTCGCTCAGCATCGACGACGAGGGAGTTCCCGCACAATGCACGACGCTGATCGAAAACGGGATTCTCAAGGGCTATATGCAGGACAAAATGAATGCGCGCCTGACGGGTACTCACTCAACTTCTAACGGGCGGCGCGAATCGTTTGCGCACCTGCCGATGCCACGCATGACCAATACCTACATGTTACCCGGTGAAAGCGAGCCGGAGGAAATCATCCGTTCGGTGAAAAAGGGGCTTTATGCCGTGAACTTCGGCGGAGGCCAGGTGGACATCACCTCTGGACGCTTCGTGTTTTCATTGTCCGAGGCTTATCTCATCGAGGACGGTAAGATAACTAAACCCGTCAAGGGTGCCACCCTGATCGGCTCGGGGCCTGAAGTCATGGGCAAGATATCGATGGTCGGCAATGACCTGGAGCTCGATCAGGGCGTTGGCGTCTGTGGCAAGGAAGGCCAGTCGGTGCCGGTCGGGGTAGGGCAGCCGAGCCTCAAGATAGATGAAATCACCGTGGGTGGCACTGACTGATAGTGTTGATCCAGGGTCTTTGCATGACAGCGGGACTGTCACAGTCCCGTCTTTCAGTTCACCGAGACTGCGCTGATTTCCATGCCTTTGTCGCCGCTTTGCAAGGTCAGCAAGCCCAGAAACTCACCGGCGTAAGTGGAGCTGGTCAGGCGCCATAATATGGTGACTGACTTTTCCCGGTGAATGGAGTCGATGAATTCGAAACCGGGTTCAATCGTCGTCAACAGTGGAAAATCTTTACAGCTCTCGCGAAAGTGTTCCTCTGAAAGTTTGGCCAGCAGGTCGTTGGAAAATCCACGCGAAAAGCGGGCGTAATCGCGCTCGCGCGCCGCCTCGATGATGTTGTTCCAGATCGGTTGCGCGACCGAGCGCAATTGTTCTTTTTGCAGACGCGAAAATTGGCTCATGTGTTTTCCACAGGGTTGTTAGTGCCAGGGAGCCTCTGATTAAGTCTGGGCGAATCAGATTGTGATTCAAAATAATCAAGATCAAGGCGTGGAACGCAAGCAAGACCCAAAGCACTCGCTTCGCTCATGGGGCCAGCTTTAGCCCAGCTATTGCTAAGTTTCACAACGCAGAGATTGATTATTTTGGACACAAGATGTTCGCTCACGACTTGATCAGAGGCTCCCCAACACTGGATTCAGACTGTAACGCGACGCGCGCGCCCTCGTAAATCGATAGCATCGCCGGTATCACCAGCAAGATCAACAGGGTCGCGAAGGCGAGCCCAAACGCGATGGATACGGCCATGGGAATCAGGAACTGGGCCTGGCGCGAGGTTTCGAAAAGCAATGGCGTCAACCCGGCGATAGTGGTCAGCGAGGTGAGCAATACGGCCCGCAGTCGCTGGCAGGCAGCTTCTACCAGCGCATTGTTTATTGCCATGCCGCGATCACGGATCTGTCGATAGAAGATGACGAGGATGATGGAATCGTTGACGACGATGCCCGATAAACCGAAAAAACCAAACATCGACAGTATGGTCAGGTTCATATCCAGCACCCAGTGGCCGAGCACTGCTCCCGTCAATCCAAGCGGGATGGTCAGCATCACCAGCAACGGCCATCCATAGGATGAGAATACCCAGGCCAGCACCAGGTACATCAACACCAGCGCGATCATTGCACCGAGGCGCATATCGGCGAAGGTCTCGCGCTGACTGGCAGAACGCCCTTCGATGCTGACCTGTACGCCGTACCTGCTGGTCAGCGCGGGTAAGGTAAACTGTTGCAGGTCGGCGACGATTTCAGCGGTATTGTTGAGTGCGGCGTTAACGTCGGCGGATACATCTACCGACAGCATGCCGTTGAAGTGTCGCAAGGTTTCAAATCCCTGCGCCGAACGCCAATCGGCAACGCTGGCGAGTGCAACGAATTCGCCGCTGGGGAGTTTGATGGGTAGATGCAGCAGACTGTCAAGACGACGCTGTTCCGCGTCGGGCAGTTGCAGTCGTACTTCGACTTCGTCAGCACCCTGCTGAAAACGTTGCAAAATAATGCCATCGTAGGCGGCGCGTAGCTGCTGTCCGATTTCGCTGATCGACAACCCCATGGCTTCGCCGGCTGGGCTCAGCTGATAAATCAGCTGTTCCCGTCCGTAGGGCAGGTCGTCATCGATTGCGCTGACTCCGGGAATGGTTTCCAGCGTTTGCGCGAGATCCAGTGCTGCAGTTTTCAGGAGATGCGCAGACGTTCCGGTAAGGCGTAAATTGAGTTCACGCCGCGACGGGCCGACGGTGCGTGAGGTGATCTGGAAACTCTCCACGCCCGGCGGAACCGTAATGCGCGAGCGCCAGTTATCGATAAAAGTCGGGTTGTCTGTGCGCCTTTGATCGGAGCCGACGAGCTCCACGTAGAGGGCACCCACGCGTTCACCTTCGACGGCTCGGCCACGACCCACCGTGGATGAATGCGAGCGGTAGTAGGTCGACACCACCGTTTCGTCGATATCTGCAATCGTATTCAGTAATTCAGCCTCGACCTGCTCGACAAAACGATCGACAACCCTGCCATCCGTGCCGGAGACGAAGCGCACATTCGCATAGACAGTGGTTGATTCGGGTGACGGGAAAAACTGCCAGCCGGTTTTGCCGCTCGCGAATAGCCCGGCCGCGAGCACCAGAAAGCCGATCGCTGCGGCGATGGTGGTCCAGCGGAACTCGACGGCAAGTGTCACCAGCTTGCGAAACCAGTGATCACGGAGACGGTTGAATCCAAGATTAAGTGAGTTTCGCAGGCGTGAGGGTTTTATCTCACGACCCTGCACAAAGGCATGGCGCAGGTGGCCGGGGAGGATCAGGAAGCTTTCGATCAGCGAGGCCACAATGACGCAGATGATGACGATGGGTATGGCGATCATGATGCTACCCATGCGCCCGCCGATCAGCATTAACGGCAGAAAGGCCGCGATGGTCGTTAGCGATGAGGCGAGGACCGGGGCCAGCATACGCCTGGCGCCTCCCTCTGAAGCCATTAGTGGATCTTCCCCCATATCGAAATGCGCCTGGGCGTCCTCGCCGACAACGATGGCGTCATCGACGATGATGCCGAGCGCCATAATCAGCGCAAACAGGCTGATCATATTGATCGAACCGCCTACCAGGTACAGCACCGCCAGGGTCGCCATGAAGGATACGGGTATGCCGACCGCCACCCAGAAGGCCACGCGGGTCGACAGGAAAAGATAAAGAATGAGCAGTACCAGTATCAGTCCTCCGGCGCCGTTTTTTACCAGCAGCAGGATACGTTCCTTGATCAGCTGCCAGCGCTCATTGAACACCTGGATTTCGACATTGGGCGGTAACTGTGGACGCGCATCGTCAAGCCAGTCCTGCAGAATCTGCGCCGCCTCCAGTGAATCGCCATTTTCATTGCGCCGCAATACCATGACCACTGCATTTTTGCCGGCCAGACTAACGGTCGGCGAGCCCGGTTTATGCCGCTGTTCGATGTGGGCGATATCACCGAGGTGTATGCGTTTGTCGGCCTCGCTGATAATCGCCAGGCTGGCGAAGTCCTGCGGTGTTCTGCGTTGGTTCTGGCTGCGGATTTCACGCGCACCGTCTTCTTCACCAATCTGGCCGGCGGGCAGGTCCTGGCTGTCAGCGTCGATGATGCGCGCCAGCTCGTCGAGCCCTATGCCAAGCCGCTGCATCTGTTCGGCAGCCAGTTCGATTTTTATCTGCTGCTGGGGTAATCCCTGGATGTCGATTTTATCGATGCCGGCATTGATTAATTCCTGCTCAAACTGTCGCGCCAGCATGCGCAGTTCGGCGATTTGGCTCGGTCCGCTGATTAACAATCGCGCAACTGATTCGTAGCGCACCAGCTGTGCCACCTTGGGCTGCTCGGCATCATCCGGCAAATTCTGGAAGTCGTCTACCTGCTTTTTGACTTCATCCAGTGCCAGCGACATATTGGTGTTTTCGTTAAACTCGAGTGTTATTCCGGAGGTGCCGCTCGCCGAAGTCGATGTCATTTCCTTGAGATTGTCGATGCTGCGTAGCCTTTGCTCCAACGGGTTGGTGATGCCGGCCTCGATGTCTTCGGCACTGGCCCCACTCCAGATGGTACTGATAGTGATCTGGTCGAGTTCGAAATTGGGAAAGAACTGTACGTTCAGTTTCTGCAGGGCGATATAGCCCGATAACAGCATCATTATCATCAGCAGGTTGGCGGCAACCCGGTGACGTGCAAACACACCGAGCAGGCTATTGTTCACTGTACTCGACCTTGAGGCCGGAAACGGCGTTTGGCAAATGGGTGGCGGCGATGAGATCGCCGTCGTTAATCTGCTCACTGCGTATCAATACCTGTACTGACTGACCAGGCGCTCGTGCCTGCCCGATGGAGACAACTTCGATGGCGAGCAGGCGATCACCCTCGACCTTGTAAATCCTTGAGTTTCCGTAGATCGCCTGGTAAGGCACTGCGAACACATCGCTTTCAGCGGGTAACTCAAGATTAAGCGATAACAGTTCGCCGGGGCGAAACTGTGTGCTGCTGCCTTCGAGTGAGAAATAGGCGTCGATGCCGGTGGCCTCGGCCTGGCCGGCCAGTCGCAGCATCGGCAGACGCTCTGCTGCTGAGCGGTTGGAGACACTGGCATACAGTGTCTCGTTACTGGCCATTGCGCGCTGCACCGACTCGATGTAATTGGTGGGCAGGTGGGCGCGAATTTCCAGGGTGTCGAGTGGAAACAATGAGACCAGCATCTGGCCGAGGGAAACCCGATCGCCGGCGGCGACGTCCACGTCGCTCACGATCGCATCAAAAGGTGCGCGCAGGTCGGAACGCTCCATCGCCAGTCGTGTCTCCGCCAGCTTCGCCTGGTTGCGGTCGTGTCTCGCCTTGAGAATGCGTAGTTGAGTCGGATAACTGTCGACGTCGAACTGGCGCGCGGTCACTTCCAGCTGACGTCTTCCCAGTTCACTGCGCGCCGCATTGATTGCTGTATCGGCACTCAGTTTCTGTCTCTGCAGTTCGACCAGGCGTTCGACTTCGGCATCGGCGAGTGCGGCCAGCTCGCGCTCGGTTTTCAATGCGGACTGGTTTGAACGGTGGCGAATTTCAAGTTCGGCAATCTGGCTCTCCATGTCGCGCAGGTCAGCTTCGGCCTGCAGCAATGCGGCGTTAAAATCGCGCCGGTCCATGGTTACCAGGGGATCACCCTGCTTGACGGTCGAGCCACTGCGCACGTAGACACGTTCGATGATGCCGCCGCCGGGTGCTGCGGACTTCAGTAACTCGGGCGACTCGATGCGGCCGTATAGCCTCAGATGGGGTGATAGTACCCGGCGTTGTGCGGTCATGACGTCGACCTGCCAGACCTTTTCGGCAAGCACCGGACGATCTCGCTGGGTCTTGCCTGAGACCAGCGAATAATAGGCGGCAGCGGCCAGTAGCAGCACCAGGATCGGTAACAACAGTTTGGCGCCGGACCTCGCGGTCATCGGGAATTCCCGAAGCGTAGAATTGGCAGCACAGACATGTCTCGGTTGAACTCCGGAGGGCTAGGGTATTGTTTCGAAACGGGCTGCAGCTCGATTCTTGGCGACTTCATGCGGATTGAAGATTCGTCCATTCATCGCGATGTAAATTCCCGGCGGTAAAATCTGTACCGCAGCACAGGCGATCCCGAGATTGAACATGGCGTCACTGTAGCGCATACGTGCAGGCTGCATGGCTCCGAACAGCACGATCGTCTTGTTATCGATACCCTGCAGGGATTTCGCGGTATCAACCATGGTGTCGGTACCATGGGTTATTAAAATCATTGACTCTGTTACGCCCGCGACGCGATTTCGGATCAATTCACGATCCTCCCGGGTTATTTCCAGGCTGTCTTTCGTCAGCAGCGATTCGACCGCATAGGTAAAGGTAACATTGGCCTCTTCGAGCAATGTGCCAGCCATCGGTTCACCGATGTGGAATTCACTCAGCGCATCGAAATAGACCTTGTCAAAGGTGCCACCGGTGGTCAGTATTTTGATCGTCAAAGCGCGCTCCGCGGGCAGGTAACAAATTGATTCTTGTTGGAACAAACTATTGTAAACTCACCGGGCTCTCTCTACTAATCTGATTCACCTGCAATGACTAAAGATTCACTGATTCGCAGTAAATTGCCGATATTTGCGATCTCCTGCGCCTGTCTGATTTCATTGCTGGCCTTCGGCCCGCGCTCCGCGATGGGGTTTTTCCAGCTGCCGATGTTACAGGATACCGGTTGGGACCGGACAACCTTCGGCATGGCCATGGCCCTGCAAAACCTGTGCTGGGGTGTGGGTCAACCATTGTTCGGGATCATTGCGGACAAATTCGGTACCTGGCGGGTAATGGCGCTCGGCGCGTTGCTGTACGCTTTGGGGCTGCTGGTGATGGCCATTGCACCGAGTCCGATGTGGCTGCATATCGGCGGTGGTGTTTTGCTTGGTCTGGGCGTGGCGGCCTGTTCTTTCGGCGTGGTTCTTGCATCGATTGCACGCCTGGTGAGTGCCGAGAAACGCTCCTTTGCCTTTGGCCTCGGCACCGCTGCGGGATCTGCGGGTATGTTCCTGTTCGCACCCATTTCGCAGGGCTTGATCGATGCCCTGGGCTGGTCTGACAGCCTCATCACGCTGGCAATAATCATGCTGGCTATTCCGTTGCTGGCCATTCCTCTGCGCGGAAATTCGTCCACTTCGAAGATCGCTGCGGCCGAGTTCAAACAAAGCGCTGGTGACGCACTACGCGAAGCCTTTGCGCACAAGAGTTACCTGCTGCTGATATGTGGTTTTTTCGTGTGTGGTTTCCAGGTTGCTTTTATCACAGCGCACTTTCCGGCTTACGTCAGTGATCTGGGAATTGCCGCGCGCTGGGCAGTCGTTGGCATCAGTTTGATTGGGTTCTTCAATATTATCGGCTCGCTCGCCTCCGGTGTGCTCGGCCAGTACTACTCCAAGCCGATATTGCTGGCGTGGATTTACATCAGTCGCTCGATTGTGGTTAGCGCATTCCTGCTGCTCCCGGCCAGCCCGACCACCGTGGTGATATTCGCGATCGTGATGGGCTTGCTGTGGTTGTCCACGGTGGGCCCGACCAACGCTCTGGTTGCGGTGATGTTCGGCACCCGCTACCTGGGAATGCTCGGTGGTGTCGTGTTTTTCTCGCACCAGGTGGGTTCTTTCCTCGGCGTCTGGATGGGCGGCTTTCTGTACGATATCTACGGTTCTTACGATGGCGTTTGGTGGCTGGGGGTCGCACTCGGTCTGTTTGCGGCCGCAGTGCACTGGCCGATCCGCGAGCAGGCCGTGACGCGGCCGATTCCACAGGCTATCTGAACTCTCGAGGTTTCGATCACCGAGGCTGGGTTTTGTTTTGCCTCCTTCGAAGCGACTGGCTTCACCCAGGTTAAAGGTTAGCGCGAGTGATTAGGACTGGCGCTTAAACCAGAGGTGGTTCGTCGCTTAATCTTTCATCGGTGTTAGGGTCGAGTTCGTCGTTGTAGGCATCGATATTGTCGGCAACCTGGTCGATCTCCTCGTAACTGGCAATGTTAAACAATGCCTCACCCGCAAACACCAGCGGCAGGTTGGTCTTACCGATGATAATGCCTGAGATCGGACTGACCAGTTCTTCCGTATTCTCACCGAGCGGATTGTTGATATAGGCCAGCAAATCACCTTCCTGTACCTTGGTTCCGGTGCCTGCCAGGGAGCGTAGAATGCCGCTTTGACCGGCGCGCACCCAGCGGCTGGTGTTGGCAACCATTGATTCTACTTTACGCGGACGTTTACTGCGTGGACGCATGCCGAGTTCGATCATTACCTGCAGCACGCCGCGTACACCCGCGCGAATGGACACTTCGTCAAAGCGCAACGCCTCACCGGCTTCGTACAGTAAAACACCGATACCCTTGTCAAAAGCGGCCGCGCGAAAGGAGTTTTCCAGAAACTCGGCATTCAGGATGACGGGCACGCCAAAGGCCCTTGCCAGGGTCTCAAGCTCGGGATTATCGCGCAGTTTGGCGCGAATCTGCGGCAGGTTTTCGCGGTTCACCGCGCCGGTGTGTAAATCAATGATATGGGTTACGTGTGGCAGGATCTGGGTCATCACCACGTGGGCCAGGCGCGAGGCCATGGAGCCGTTTTCGAAGCCGGGGAATGAACGATTGAGATCACGTCGATCGGGCAGGTAGCGTGATTTGGAGACAAAGCCATAGACGTTAACCACCGGGATCGCGATCAGAGTCCCCTTGATTCGATCAATCGATTTTTTCACCAGCAGGCGACGGATGATTTCGACACCGTTGATTTCATCACCGTGAACCGCAGCACTGACCATTAGCACCGGTCCGGGGCGGCGCCCGTGGATGACATGCACGGGCATATTGACGCTACTGTTGGTATAAAAGCTCGGTAGTGGAATGTCGATTGACTGTCGGCTGCCCGGTTTTACCGTGACCCCGGCAATCTCGATTGGTTTTTGCATTCTAGCCTGTGCCGCGCGTGCCGGTTTTGCCTGGCTGCAGTTTTTCCAGGTTGGCGATGATCATGCCGGCAATGTTCTTGCCGGTGGCACCTTCGATTCCTTCCAGACCCGGACTGGAGTTAACTTCCATGACGACTGGACCATGATTCGAGCGCAGCAGGTCGACGCCGGCGACATTCAGGCCCATGATGCGCGCCGCACGCACCGCGGTCGAGCGTTCTTCGGGGGTGATCTTGATCAGGCTGGAAGAGCCGCCACGATGCAGGTTTGAACGAAATTCACCCTGTGGCGCCTGGCGTTTCATCGCGGCTACGACTTTCCCATCGATCACGAAACAACGTATATCCGAACCGCCGGCTTCCTTGATGAACTCCTGAACCAGGATGTCCGCCTTGACCCCCATGAAACCTTCAATGACGCTCTCGGCAGCTTTCTGCGTTTCGGCCAGTACCACACCGATACCCTGGGTGCCCTGCAACAGCTTAACGACCAGGGGCGCGCCCCCGACCATCTTGATCACATCTTTGATGTCGTCCGGTTTGTTGGCGTAACCGGTGAGCGGCATGCCGATACCCCGGCGCGACAATAATTGCAGGGAGCGCAACTTATCGCGCGAGCGGCCGATGGCAACCGATTCATTGAGTGCTACTACACCCATCATTTCGAACTGTCGCAGCACCGAGAGGCCATAGGCAGTGACCGAGGCTCCGATTCGCGGGATGACCGCGTCGAAACCTTCCAGTACTTCGCCGCGATAATGGATCGATGGTTTATGCGCTGCGATATTCATATAGGCGCGCAAGACGTCGATCACGACGATCTCGTGCCCGCTTTCCTCCGCGGCTTCGATGATACGACGCGAAGAATATAACCTGCGATTTCTCGACAGCAGTGCAATTTTCATAAGAGATCCGCTTCTAAAGTCCGTAAAGCTTGCGTGGTCCAAGCTTGCCGTTGATATAGGAGGCGCCGGGATCGACAGTGAAGCGATTTTCTATCGCTTTGCGGCCCAGCAGCATACGAAACGCCATAGTATCACGATTAGTCAGCGTCAATTCAATTGGCCAGCACTCGTTGCCAAGGCTCAGATTGCTCTGAATGACATAGCGCATTTCCCGATGTCCACCCGAGTCGGTTACTTCGCGGACGTCATAAACCGGGCAACGACATTCAACCTCGAAGTCCTGGTTTCTCTGGATGGGATGAATCAGGAAGCGCAGCATGTCGATGCCATCCTGCTGATAGGGCTCGATCAGGAAGGCGTGCAGGGCAGAGGTGCGCGCACCGGTATCCACCTTGGCTTTGATCGCGGGCAGATTGAGATCCGGTAATGCAACCCATTCGCGCCAGCCAATGCTGGGAAGATCGGAAATTATTGTCATGGAGTCGTCGTGCAGCGTGATCCGGTTAGCTGAAGTCTGAGGCTTCACGACAGCGATGTACAAGGTTTTCGATCATCTGGTCGCAGTAGGCCAGTTGCTCACGTTTGACGAATTCGTCTGGTTTATGCGCCTGGTCGATGCTGCCTGGCCCGCACACCAGGCAATTGATGCCTATGTCGTCAAACAGGCCCGCCTCGGTGCCGAAGCTGACATTATCGCCAATGCGATCGACGGGATTGATGGCGCGCGTATAGGCGATAACCGTCGATGCCGGATCGGTGTGCAGTCCGGGATAATAGGAGAGCTCATCAAACTCGATAGCGGCCTCCGGGTAACGTTCGCGCATGTCGGCCAGCAGCACATCGTTGGCATAGTGTTTGATATCGTGCACCAGTGTCTCGATATCCTGTTGTGGCAGATTGCGGATTTCAAATTCGAATTCGCATTGTCGCGGCACAATGTTGAGTGCAGTACCACCTTTGATGTTGCCAACATGAAAGGTTGAGTGTGGTACCGAGTAGCTTTGATCGAGTTGCTGTTGCTGCACGCGCGCATTCATTGCACGAATGAACGCGATCAGTTCGGCGGCATACTCGACGGCATTGACGCCGTTACTGATATAGGCGGAATGACAGGACAATCCGGTCACGGTAACGCGATAGGAAACCTTGCCCTTGTGCCCGAGCACCATTGCCATATCGGTGGGCTCACCGATCAGGCCGATGCGGGGCTTTACCTCGAAACCTGCCATGGTCTCGACCAGTCGTTTTGCGCCGACGCAACCGATTTCCTCGTCGTAGGAAAAGGCCAGGTGGATGGGTGTTTGCAAAGATCCGGCGCTGATCCGGGGCAAGGCCGCCAGTACGCAGGCGATGAACCCTTTCATGTCGCAGGCACCACGGCCGATCAGCAGTTGATCGTCGCCCAGCATTCGATAGGGATCGCTATTCCAGTCCTGCCCGGTAGTCGGTACGACGTCGGTATGCCCGGAAAGCATCACTCCACCGATATTGTCCGGGCCGATGGTCGCGTAGAGATTGGCGCAGCTGCGATCGTCGTTGTGAACCAGCTGCGAATGGATAGCATGCTCATCCAGCAGGTTGCGCACGAAATCGATGAGTTGCAGATTTGACGTGGTGCTGGTGGTGTCAAAGGCGATCAGGCGCGCCAATATCTGTTCACTATTCATATGATGACTATTCATTCCGGATCTCCGGGTACGCCGTAGGCGGGTGCTGCTTGTGGATTATAGGCACGGGTAATGTAGTCCTCGATTTGCGGCTCATACACTATCCAGCCCGCCTGCATTTTAGCGACCGGGTCGTCGTCCCAGTCAATGCGCAGCTCGGCCAGCGGCCAGGTGGGATCACCACCGATCAGCATCCCGGCTGAATGCACCGGGCCTGCCTCACCGCCCGCCTCGATGCCGGCAACAAGTGCTGCCAGCAGTCGCGAGCCGAAGCTGCCCTGTGAAGATGCAAAGGAACTCACCATCGCGCCCGGAACCGATTCGTTGGCGAGCAGATTACCGGCGGCGACGCAATGCCGACCCTCGGCCGAGGCAAAACAGCCGAGTACACCAGCGCCGGTATAACCGCCGGTATTTCCTTCGGCATCGATGAGGCCGAGCTGGCGATACTTGATGTATGGCGTGCTGTGAACCACCGCGTCGACCGCGGCGTTCACCTCAACACCGTCCGCCAGCAAGGACAGCATGCGCGGGCCGAGGCGCGGGTCGGTAATGTTCTGACTGAGCGCTATACCGACACCGGGGCGCCAGTGCAGGCAGCGGCTGCTGACACTGGGGCTCGAAGAAGAGATGATGGCGCCGAGCTGGCCGGAGCTTTCATCCCAGGCGGCAATGGATAATGTCATGTGTCGTTTCTCCTTGTGTGTCCGATCCAGTCGGTGCTATCTCGTAGACTCTTGACTAGTCGATTCTCTCTGGTCGATTCTTTCGCGTCTATTTTCCGTCAACCAGCCAACATACCGGGCTGCAGACGAAACCAGCGACCACGTTTGCTGACTGGCTCAGCTGCTGAGTCAGTGGGCCAATCGGCCGTGGCTGGGGTGGCTGACCGCCCGCCGGTGAAGAATAACACGGCCAGCGCCGAAGTCATCGGTGATGCTGCGGGCCGCCGTGACCCGGACATAGTGGCTTATGTAATTGCAGATGAAAAGGGTTTCACAAAGCTGGACAGCATGCAGATTGAATCACTAAAAGCTAATCAATTAACCTGAAAAAAATAGTTTACATGAGTCAGGAATCCATCGAGAATCCACTCATCCTATCTCTATCTGACGGTAAACCAATGCCAACTCATAAACGCATTCGCATGTTCAATACTAAGGATACCTACCCCAACCAGGTGCTCGACAACGATCTGTGCCAGGCCGTGGTTGCGGGCAATACGGTTTATCTGCGAGGTCAGATCGGTACCGATTTCGACGGTAATCTGATCGGTCTTGGTGACCCTGGCGCTCAGGCTGAACAGGCGATGAAGAATGTCAGCCAGTTGCTGGAAGAGGCGGGCAGTGACCTGAGCCATATCGTCAAGACAACGACGTATATCACCGACCCGCGCTTTCGTGAACCGGTGTACCAGGTTGTCGGCAAATGGTTGAAGGGCGTGTTCCCGATCTCGACCGGGATCGTGGTCGCGGGCCTTGGCCAGCCGGAATGGCTGATGGAAATCGATGTGATTGCCGTAATCCCGCAGGATTAAACGGCGCGGTGCAATTCACGCTGAAACAGCTCGCCTATTTTGTCGCGGCCGGCGAAGCCGGTAGCATTTTGCGGGCGGCAGAAAATATCCACGTATCGCAACCTTCGATTTCAAATGCGATCGCGCATCTCGAAGATGTGTTTCGGGTCCAGCTTTTCATTCGCCATCATGCCCGGGGTATGAGCCTGACCACGGCAGGTGGGCAGATTATGGAACAGGCGCAGGCGCTGTTGCGCGATGCGCACGAGCTGCACAGTTTTGCCGGCAAGCTATCCGATCAGGTATTCGGTTCTATAAACGTTGGTTGTTTCATACCGCTCGCCCCTATCATAACCCCCGAACTCTGCCATGGTTTCATGCAATCGCATGAGGGTGTCGAGGTGAATGTCAGCGAGGGTAACCAGGCTGAGTTGCTCAGCAAGCTCAAGAAGGGGTCTATTGATCTGGCGCTGACCTATAACCTGCAGCTCGAAAGCGATATCGCTTTTACCGAGCTGGTCGAATTGAAGCCCTATGTGCTGCTCGCCGCGGATCATCCCTTCGCCGGCAAAGCTTCGATAGCGCTCGAGAGTCTGGCCGACGAACGATTTATCCTGCTGGACCTGCCATTGAGCGATGCCTATTTCATGTCACTTTTCGACAGTCACAATCTCAAACCGAAGATCTGTGCGCGCACGCGTCAAATCGAAGTGCAACGAGCGCTGGTGGCGCAGGGCTATGGCTACAGTCTCGGTAACGTGCGGCCGGTGAATCAGAAATCACTGGACGGCAGCCCTCTCACCTATGTTCCGCTGTCGGGTTTTAACCCCGGGCTCACGCTTGGTATCGCCACACTGGCGAACATCAGAAAGACCATCGTGGTTGATATCTTCAGTCAATTTTGTCGTGCCCAGATCAGCAGCGACAAGATTCCGGGCATGACTCATTTTTAATTTTATCGGGAGATCCAATGGCCAGAGATCCACGCTATGACATTTTGTTTGAACCCGTTCAGATCGGGCCGGTAACCGCGAAGAATCGTTTTTACCAGGTGCCCCATTGCAATGGTGGTGGTTACCGTGATCCGTCTGCGGTCGCGGCCATGCGACGTGTCAAGGCCGAGGGAGGCTGGGGCGTGGTGTTTACCGAGCAGGTGG